>Ga0315314_1004670_pt1 | contig 10193 bp, 8 predicted proteins | sample TDP9_MG_FD_203631 | JGI IMG/M metagenome (GOLD analysis project Ga0315314, IMG submission 203631) | Freshwater sediment microbial communities from Lake Towuti, South Sulawesi, Indonesia - TDP9 | ecosystem: Environmental > Aquatic > Freshwater > Lake > Sediment | place: Indonesia: South Sulawesi... | reverse complement strand
AGCGATCATGTGCCTGTGAGCGCCTGATGGGGCTCAGGGAAACCCAGGTTGCTAGACCTGGGTTTCCCTGTGTGCGGGCCATGGCCAGATGTCTGCGAGGGTTTGCCGCGCCGCTCCTGACAAATGCTCTCGTGTCTGAGCAAGCAGGCAATGCAATAATCAGCGGCCAACCGGCTGACATAGGCAGTCACCTCTGGCTGATCTGCCTACGTCCCATAGGATGACCCGGACGAACAGAAATACGCTATTCCTTTAGGCCTTGTGAACTCCAATCTGTCTGTTGTCGGATCCAACTTCAGCCCGATGGACTCCAGCGTTTCTACACCGATCACGGTTTGTGCTCCCTCGAAGGTGACACCTATCGAAGGTGCTTCGACTTCTTTGATTGTGATGGCCACCCCGTATGCCTGAGCTTTGACCTTCTGTCCATTCCCCAACTCTACTTCGACTTCCGCTGGAATCCTAGCGGCCCCCACTTCCTCCAAAACCTCCGCCGGCAAGACTGTGTAAGTAGCTCCGGTGTCAATGAGCACATTCTTCAGCTCTATGGCAGCCTTACTCCCTCTTACCGTCACATCCGTATGTAGATGGCCCATTCGCGAATCTCCTCTATGGTGCCCGTCATTGCACACAACGTTCCGCGCAATCACGAAGCTGATTCAATAGGTGGTCTTTTGCCAGGTGCAGGAAGCGCGACGCCCGCCAATCTGACCGATGTGAAGGTTGGCACAAGAACTGTAATAGGCCCTTACGTCCTCCTGTTCTGCTTTGCTAGTGCTCGTTCGATATGCTCGGCTGCTCTGGCGTCTTTATCGCGAGCCTCGAGGATGAGAGGAGCGATTCCGCGGCGGATTTCCGGGTCTGCCAGCTTCCTGATCTTGGCTTCGTCCCAACCGATTCCCCCAACAAGGCCCCAGATCTGCCACATCAGATCGTGCTCTGCTGCGTAGCACGCGGCCGTAGCCAGAAGTTCTTCCGCCATGACAGGTTCATCTCGTGCTATCTGTGGCAAGAACACTGACGCGTACCAACGCCCTTCTGCCACCATCGTCGTGGCATCGTTGTGGACCATGTGACGCTCCATGAGCGCGCCCACATCATGGCCAGGGAAATCCTCATCACGCAATAGGGCCTCGGCCCAGGCCGCGTAGGCGGCGAGTCCGCTGTGACGCTCGTTCACGATTGGTGTTCGCACGACCTTCAGGGCCCACATCAGAGCCTCGCGGTAGGTCTCCTTGAGCGGCGGCTTCTCTCGCTTCTCACCGATGATGATGAGGCCAGGAGTGTCCTTGAACCAGTCACGTTTGCGGAAATAGCCTGATGGCTCGAACTCGACGCCGGCATTGAACTCGGGAATGCCTTGGAAGAAACTCCAGCCAATGACAGTGTCGCCGCCCCGGTCGTATCCCGCGATGATGCACGCCTCAGGTGGGCCAACGACACCGAGGCCAATGACGGGGCGTCCTTTGTCACGGATGCTTTCGACAATGCGCCTGCGGAGGTCATCGTAGCCCTCATACTTGGCGAAGAACCGCACCTCCTCAGATGCCTGATGGCTCACACCCTTGTTGCCAACGATCTCGTATGCGTGTCCCACGGCCTCAAAGGCTCGGTGATACGGCTCCAGCGGATCGGATGCCATGACAATGAGATCAACGTTTGCACCGTCCCACTTGCTCGGGTTCCACAGCAGCCGGAAGGCTGCACCCGATGTGCCCATAACGTATTCATAGGCATGGTCCTCGCCCATGAACTCCAGGCATGCTTTGAGCGAGGACGGGAAGGGGCACAGTTCTACTTTGCCCTCATGCTCTTCGTAGGCGACGCGCGGCACGCCTTCGAGTACGACACGGGTAGGCTCATGGGCCGATTTGGATTCGTTTGCCAGCATCCGTGCTCCTTCAGCAAACTGTCGAGATAGAGGTGCTTGTCGCGAAGGTGCTCAACACACGGAGTAGGTCAGTGTATGCGATCGATTGCGTGTCGTTCCAGCTCGCCTTCTGTCACTCATCCCGCCTGAGCTCCAGGTTGTCCAGCGCCCTGCCGATGTCCCCCGTCTGCCGTCGGCTGACGCAGGTGTATATGCCCGCCGTCTCCGGCTGCGCCTGCCCCAGGAGGTCCTGCACACAGCGAATGTCGGCGCCATTTCGTGCAGGCGCGTGCCACATGAGCGATGTGACGTGCGCGGTAGCATCCTGGCAAATCGGCTCAGTCGTCTGTCTCACCGGTTTGTCGTGTGATGGTGATAGAATGCCCCTTCTAGGACGCCTGACCGAGTCTGCCTCAAGCCAGATCCGAAGCATTCCCCCTACACCTACATCCCTACTGCCTTTCCCCCTTGCGATCCGAGCACACAGGCTGGTCCACTCGGTCTCATGATTCAGGCACTCGGCACTCACCCGGCCTACTCTGGCGGCTGCCCCGCTTCGTGCCCAAGTCGCGACTCCACCGAAACCGGCAGGCTGCCCAACAAGAGGGTGGGGCTGATACCTTGCTCCGTGATGACGACCTTGGTGTTGTCGCGCAGGGCGATCTCGGTCATCTCCATTTGTTTCAACGCCTGGGCATTGCCTACGAAATACTTCTGTGCGGCTTGGTTGACCAATCGAATCGCTTCCGCCTTACCCTCGGCAACATTGATTGCTGCCTGCCGCTCGCCTTCGGCACGCTGGATCATCGCCAGTTTTTGCTGCTCGGCCGCCTCAAACTCGCCGGTGGCCAAGAGACGCATCGCCCGCCGTTCCTGCTCGGCCGTCTTCTGCTTGTGCATGGCCATTTTGATGTCCTCCGGCGGGTCGATAAGCATGATCTCCACCTTGCTCACCACCAAGCCCCATTCATCCGCGAACTGGTTGAGGACGGCCTTCAAGCTGTCGGCGATCCTTTCGCGTGCTACCAGACTCTCGTCTAGCTCCAAGTCGCCGAACTCCTGGCGCAGGTTGGTCATCGCCAACTGCGTCACCGCTCGCTTCCAGTCGTCAATGTTGTAGAAGGTCCTTTTGATGTTCTCCTCGTCAGGGGACGGACGTACCCACATGATGCCGTCCACACGGATCTCGACATTGTCCTTGGTAATCACTGCCTGAGGCGGGATGTCCATGGTGTGCTCACGGATATCGCGGACCCGAATGATCTGTGCGATGGGAATCTGGAAGCCAAGGCCGGGCATGACAAACCGCCAATACTGACCCAAGGTCTCCTGGATACCCCTTTCGTAGGGCTGCAGCGTGTACATTGCAGATCGAATGATTCTCATTGCCTTTCTCTCCCTTCAAAGATCTATGTAGCAGCAAAGCGAAGCCGCCCGTTCACGAGGGCGCCGCCAGGCAGACCCCTGCCCTCTGGTGACCTATGATGGCTGAGCCTCCCTCTTAGCCTGGGCAATGATCTGCTCTGCCAGATAGCCCGGCACCTCCTCGTAGTGGGAGAAGGTCATGGAATGGATTCCTCGGCCCTGGGTGATAGAGCGCAGATCGGTGGCATAGCGCTGCATTTCCGCCTGCGGCGCCTGAGCCATGATCGTGCTGCTGCCCCGCTCCTGCTCCATCCCCTGCACCCGCGCCCGCTTGGTGTTCAGGTCTCCCAGGACGTCGCCCGTGTACTCCTCGGGCACGGTAATGGTCACATCCATGATGGGTTCTAGAATCACGGGCCGTCCTTCCAGCACTGCGAGTTTGAACACCTCGCGCCCGGCGATCTGAAAGGCGATGTCCTTGGAATCAACAGGGTGCTCCTTGCCGTCGCATACGGCGGCCAAGATATCTACAACTGGATAGCCAGCGATCACCCCTTGCTCCATCACCTGCCTTATGCCCTTCTCGATAGAGGGTTGGAAGGAGCTGGAAACAGCACCCCCGAACACCTTCCACTCGTATTGGAAGCCCTCCCCGCGGGGCAGAGGCTCCACCCGCAGCTCCACCTCAGCGAACTGCCCCGCCCCTCCGGTCTGCTTCTTGTGACGATAACGGGACGTCGCCGTGCGCGTGATGGTCTCGCGATAGGGGACCTTGGGGATGCTGGTGAGTACCTCCAGTCCAAACTTGTCGGCCAGACGCTGGACGGCGATGTTGATGTGGGCATCCCCCATGCCTGACAGGATCGTTTGCCTGGTGCCCGGCTCCTGGTGCCACTCAAAGGTGGGGTCTTCCTCCACCAGTCGGGTGAGGGAGGGGCTGATCTTGGCCGAATCAGCCCTCGTCTTGGGCGCCACAGCTACCGAATAGACCGGCCTGGGGAACTCGATGCCCGGCAACACAAGGGGATGTGACTGATCGCACAGCGTATCGGCTGTGATCGTTCCGGACAGCCGAGCCACAGCCCCAATGTCGCCAGCTCGCAGTCGGTCCACCGGTATCTGCTCTTTGCCCCGTGCCAGATAGAGCTGGCTGATCCGCTCCTCTTCCCGGCTGCGAGGATTCAGGACTCGTGAGTCTGACTGCATTATCCCACCGTAGACTCTGAAATAGGAGACCTTCCCCACGTAAGGGTCGGCCAGCGTCTTGAAGACCAGTGCGGCCAGGGGAGCGAGATCGCCTTCCTCCAGCATCTCCTCCTGTCCCAGAGCAGGGTTGACGGCCCTCTCGGGCGGCACCTCAGCCGGAGAGGGCAGGTAGGCCAGGATTGCATCCAGCAAGGGAAGCACACCAATGTTTGCTGTTGCGGAGGTGCAGAGCACAGGCACTATGTCACCGGCCCCAATTCGGGCTTTCAGCCCCTGGCTGATCTCCTCTTGGGTCAACTTCTCGCCCTCCAGGTACTTGACGAGCAAGTCGTCGTCCGCCTCGACCGCGGCCTCGAGCAACTCTTCACGAGCGCTCGTCGTATCCGCCACCAACTCCTCGGGGACTCCGGTCGGCTCCTCTCTTCTCTGCATCCACGCTTTCTGGCTAGGGAGATCGATCACCCCCCGGAACTCAGCTTCCTGGCCAATCGGCAACTGGAAGCGCACAAAGCTAGACTCGAATCTCTCCTGCAATTGATTGAGTACGCGGCGCCAGTCAGCATTCTCCCGGTCCAGCTTGTTGACCACGACAAGCCGAGGCAACCCTCTCTCATCCGCATACTTCCACATCAATTCCGTCCCCACCTCCACGCCCCCCACAGCATCCAACACGATCACCGCTGCGTCTGCGACGCGGGTGGCGCTCTTGACCTCGCCGAGGAAGTCGAGATAGCCCGGGGTGTCGAGGAGGTTGGTCTTGTGTTCCTTCCACTCGCAGGGGACAAGGCTTAGGTTCAGGGAGATACCTCTCTTGATCTCCTCCTTGTCGTAGTCCGAGACCGTGGACCCCTCCTCCACTCTCCCCATGCGCGTGATCGCTCCTGCCGTGTAGAGCATAGCCTCGGCGAGCGAAGTCTTCCCCGCGCCGCTGTGGGAAAGCAGCACCACGTTCCGCAACTGGTTCATCCCATACTCTTTCATCCCTGTTCCTACCTCCGTAAGGTGCGCTCAGGCCCGTGCGACCTGGCGCTCGAAGGACCGAGCTCTTAACCCACAAGGGAGTACGGCCTCAAGTCTATGACAATTCTGTTCTCAACGGCTCAAAAAGATGGGCGCTGCCGCTGCTTTGCCCGGGCCTGAACGCCCGGGCCCGGCAGGCCCAAGCCTTCCGAAGCATCCTGCATTGACGCACGAGGTTACTCCGGGAATACCTCAGCGTCCTCTGGCGACGAACAAGGTTCAGCCCGAGCGCTTTGGCGCAAGAGAGCTGGCCGGCCAACTGCCTACATTCATGATTATAGCAGTCTGACATCGTTGGGACAAACGGGAGATTGACACTCCCTCTGTTTGTGATACACTATCTGAGCGACAGTGGCGCTATTCCAGGAGCTGAGGAGGGAGATGGACTCCTACCGCCACATGGTGCGCTTCTACGAGATGGAACATGAAGCCTTTGTGGAAGATGTGGCTCTCTATCGAGGCTTCGCCGACCGCTGTGGCGGCCCGCTCTTGGACCTAGGGTGCGGCACCGGGCGGTTACTCATTCCCCTGGCTCAGTTAGGCTTTAAGGTTGTAGGCATTGATTGCTCGGCTCCCATGCTTGCCTGCGCGCGTCAGAAAGCGACCTCCCTCACGTCGGAGGTGGCTTCCAACATCATGCTTGTTCAGGGCGACATGCGAGACATCTGTCTAGCAGCGCAGTTCCCCTTGATCATCATCGCCCTCGACACTTTTGCGCACCTCCTCACCCGACCGGACCAGCAGCGGGCGCTGTCTGCCGCTGCTCGTCATCTGTCCGCTGAGGGACGATTGATCATTGACCTGGGGAACCCGATGCTGCTCCCTGCCCTGCCGGAGCCCCTAACTCTTCACCGTCGCTGGCAGGACCAGAGCAGTGGCGAGACCATTCTTAAGTTCACCTCTACCCACTTCGACCCCGGCACCCAAATGGAGGAACTGATCCTCATATATGATGTTATCGACTCCTCCGGCCGGGTAATCCGGTCGGTGCACCCCTTCACGCTGCGTCATACCTACCGTCGCGAGATGGAGCTCCTCCTGGATCAGGCTGGTCTGGATGTGGAAGCGTGCTATGGTTCCTACGACCTGGACCGCTATAGCGCTCAGAGCGAGCGGATGATCTTCGTGGCCTGTCACTCAGGTCTGTGATTCCAGTGCGCACAACGCGAGGCCATCTCACTCCTTTCGGGGATTGTAGGAGGCTCGGCTGGCGCCCCTTCTGTTGTCGCTGAGAGGTGGTGAGCGTAGTGGGGCCTCTTTGAGAGCATCTACCTCATCGCAAGGAGAAGATCTCGGATGTCGCTTTGCGAAGGAGGCGACCGATGATTGAGGGTGTAAGGACGCGAAACCTGAGAGTGATCGCCGATGACCGGGGATACCTCATGGAGATGCTGCGAACCGACTGGCCAGAGTTTGAGGGATTCGGTCAGGTGTACATTACCGCTGTGTACCCCGACGTAGTCAAGGGCTGGCACTACCACAAGATCCAGACTGACCACTTCGTCTGCGTGGAGGGCATGGCCAAGGTGGTGCTTTACGATGGGCGAGAGGATTCGCCCACTCGAGGCGAGGTAAACGAGTTCTTCATGGGTCGGCTCAACCCGATTCTTCTCAAGATCCCCCCGGGGGTGATGCACGGCTTCAAGGGGATCAGCTCGGAGATGGCCCTGATCGTCAATATTCCCACGGAAGTCTATAGGTATGACAGCCCCGATGAATACCGCGTGCCGCCCCACACCGACCAAATCCCCTATGACTGGGCGCGCAAGGATGGGTGATCGCCAGCAGCAGATCAGGGCGGACGCTTCGGCGATCCTGGAACCAAACAGCCGTGCGGAGCGTCTATTGAGCAGGACAGAGAGTTGCGTCCCCACCGGACGAAGGAGGAATCGAACAGTGCGAAGACGAATAGGTGTCAAGCTGTTGCTCTCGGGGCTGGTAGTCGTGGCCTTCCTGGTCGGCTGCAAAGCGCATTCTACTCCGGCGATGCAAGGGGGAGCGGAGAAGGTGGTGGCAGAGGCCGCGGAGAGAGTTGTCCGCCCGGTGAAGGCGGTGGCCGAAGCCATGCAGCCATTATCCGCCCAAGCGCAGGGAAAAGGGGTCGAACTGACGGTCTACAATCAGAACCTTGCGCTGGTCAAGGATCGCCGGAGCCTGGAATTGAAAGAAGGGACCAACGAGATAGCCTACACGGGTGTGGCTGCCCAGATTGATCCCACGAGTGTTCACTTCCGCTCGCTGACTGATCCGGAGGGCACGGTGGTGCTGGAACAGAACTACGAGTACGACATTGTGGGTACCCAGAAGCTGCTCCAGAAGTACCTGGGCCAGGAGATATGGCTGGTCACTGAGGATGATACTCAGTACACTGGCACACTGCTCAGCGGTGCTGGAGACATCATCCTGCAGCGTTCGGATGGACCGGTGACGGTGGTCAAACTAGAGAGGGTCCGTGAGTTCAACTTCCCCAAGCTGCCGGAGGGTCTCATCACGCAGCCCACGCTTGCGTGGCTGCTGGAAGCTGCCAAGACAGGCAGCCACGAGACAGAGTTGACTTATCTGACCGAAGGGATCAACTGGCAGGCAGACTACATAGTCGTCCTGGCCCAGGATGACGCCTCCCTTGGCCTGGACGCTTGGGTGACCCTCGACAATCAGAGCGGTGCCACCTACGAGGATGCTAGGCTGAAGCTCATAGCCGGGGACATACATCGAGTGGCCGAGGAGCGTGAGATAGCGCCCGAAGAGGCCTTTATGGGGGCTCCCAGAGTCATGGCTACGCCCCAGGTAGAGGAACGAGCGTTCTTCGAGTATCATCTCTATGAGGTGCAGCGGCCAGTCACTGTGCGCGACAAGCAGACTAAACAGATCGAGTTCGCTAGCGGTGCCGACGTGTCAGCCGAGAAGTTCTTCGTCTACGATGGTGCGGCGGGTCACTACTGGGGCTGGGGACCCATCATCGATCCCGGGTATGGCACCACATCCAATCCCAAAGTGATGGTCATGCTGGAGTTCCGCAACGAGGAGGAGTCCGGGCTGGGGATTCCCTTGCCGAAGGGCAAGGTGCGGGTGTACAAAGAGGACGTGGATGGTGGCAGCGAGTTCATAGGCGAGGACACCATAGATCATACCCCCAAGGACGAGACCGTCCGGCTGTACCTCGGCGACGCCTTCGACATCGTGGGCGAGCGGAAGCAGACGGACTTCCGTACGCTAGGTGAGAGAACCATCGAGGAGAGCTACGAAATCACCCTCCGCAACCACAAAGAGGAAGCGGTGGAGGTGCGAGTCGTGGAGCATATGTTCCGCTGGAGTGAGTGGGAGATCGTTGAGGAAAGTGCGGAGCACACCAAGCTGGACGCTCAGACCGTCGAGTGGAGGGTGCAAGTAGCCGCTGATGGGGAAGCCGAAGTGACCTACACAGTGAGGTACGCTTGGTAGCCTCGCACAAGCCTCCCGCAGGCTCCAAGCCTGCGGGAGGCTGCATTCTCAATGCCCATGCTTGTGGAGCCGCCCCTGCAGGTGCTGCTGAGCGTGAAGGAACACCTCCCTGATGCGCTGATGCCGTTCCGGGCTCGCGGGGATGGAGAGCGTATCCAGCCAGGTCAGTCCCCCCTCCAGCAAGGTGAGCATGTACGTGGCTTCGGAGGGGCTAAAAAGCTCCGCCTCACCTGCGACGACGTATACCGGCGAGGTGTGGGCGGCGATGTGCACCGGCCAGATGTGCCATACCTTGAGGTGGCTCACACAGCGGGCGGCGACCCAGCCACTCCCCGCCATTCGTACCTGTGCCGACAGGCTGACATGGGCTGCCCCCTCCGCGACCTGCTTTCGCGTTACCACCTTCCCGTTGGCCACGATCTGCAGCTCGTGGAAGGGCTGCATTGACTGCGCCCAAGCTGCCACCTCCAGCGTGCCGCCGCCGGCGGGGAGTCTGATCTCTTCCCCAGGCCCTTGACCCTCTACCTGCAGGCCGATGATTGGCCCGCTGGTGGTGAAGGTCCGCCCCGCCCGCACCGCTCTGGCCCAGCTCCCGAAACTGAAGGGCTCGTCGCTGAGCTGGGCATAGGTGCGCACTCCCCCCACCGGCATCCCGGCTGACATCTTGTCTGTCCCTCCCACCGCCGCTACCCGGTAACCGCAGTTGAGGAATCGGTACCACTCGCTGGTGCTGAAATCGTTCAGCGTAGGCCCGAAATTGCGAATCTCCACGGCGTCAACCTTGCCCAAGACGATGTCAGCCACCACTTCGCAGTAGGGGTTGGGGAAATGGGGGATTACGACCACCCCCTCCCGCTCCCGGCAGGCGTCGGCCCACTCGGCCAGGCTGGTCCAGGTGGGATCTCCCAGATAGCTCTCGCCAGGACCGCCGGCGCACATGGGGAACACGGCCGGGCTGAGCTCGCCCAAGTCAGGAGTTCGCCTGGTGCCCAGCAGGCTCATGTGCCCCAGCAGGTGCTGCCTGTTCTCCGTGCCCACCCAGATGAGGGTGTCGTCTCGGCTCACGCCTGACAGCTCCCCCGTCAGGTCTCCTACATTGGTGAAAAGGTCCCCCCACTGGGAGGCCAAGAGGTTCACCAGATTGAGTCCTTCTGCCTGCGCCTCCAGCCAGGCGGTCTGGGGGGAGATGAAGTGAACGTGGGTGTCGGCAGTGACCCAGCCTTGCCGCCGCAGGTCCACGGCACGCTCCATCTGCAGGCGGAGTTCTCGCTGCCCGGGTCTGATCTGAAGC
>Ga0315314_1004669_pt1 | contig 10197 bp, 7 predicted proteins | sample TDP9_MG_FD_203631 | JGI IMG/M metagenome (GOLD analysis project Ga0315314, IMG submission 203631) | Freshwater sediment microbial communities from Lake Towuti, South Sulawesi, Indonesia - TDP9 | ecosystem: Environmental > Aquatic > Freshwater > Lake > Sediment | place: Indonesia: South Sulawesi... | reverse complement strand
AATTCCTGCCCGAGAAGTTGTGCCAGGCGACATTTTGCTCGTCGAAGCAGGGGACACTGCACCAGCCGATGCGCGTCTTATTGAAGCTATTGAAATGAAAGCGGATGAGGCTGTTTTAACAGGTGAGTCCACTCCTGTTAACAAAGACGTAGTCGCAATTAAGGCGGAAACGCCTGTTGCCGACAGAAAGAACATGCTTTTCACGGCGACACACACGATTTATGGCAGAGGAAAAGCTGTTGTAACCTCAACTGGCATGAATACAGAGTTCGGAAAAATCGCCGAACTTGTGCAGACCACCGAAGAAGAGGAGACTCCGCTCCAAAAGAGACTGGATAGGTTCGCAAAAAAAATTGCGAAGGCTGTTTTGGTTCTCGCCTTGATTATTTTTGTGCTTGAGGTGTTTGCTGAAGAGGCCTTAATTAAAGGCATCACTGGGCTCATTTCGGCGACACTCGATTCGTTTATTGTGTCGATATCCTTGGCGATATCGGTTGTCCCCGAAGGATTGCCTGCCATAGTAACCATTGGTCTAGCCTTAGGCGCTCGAGAATTCGCAAGACGCAACGCCATAATCAGAAAGTTGTCTTCAGCCGAAAGCCTTGGAGCCACCACCACCATCTGTTCAGACAAGACGGGAACTCTGACTAAGGGAGAGATGACTGTACGCCGAATTTACAACAGCGGCAAAATCATCGAAGTTACAGGAGTCGGCTACGAGCCAAAGGGCGAACTCCATGGAAGTAACAGTTCTCTCAATCCAAAAAGTGACAAGGATCTGTCACTGTTATTGACTATAGGCGCGCTCTGCAACAACGCCAGCCTGCAAAACGACAACGGCACTTGGCGCATCATGGGCGACCCAACTGAAGGAGCATTAATTGTTACAGCTGCGAAAGCTGGATTTGAGCGCGCTGAATTAGAGAAGCAATACCCACGCATAGGCGAGATTCCATTCACCTCTGAAAGAAAACGCATGACCACGGTTCATCAGACGCCTGAAGGAGAACAACTCGCCTTCATGAAGGGCGCTCCAGAAATAGTTCTCGAACGTTGTACCCACATCCTTGAAAACAGCAAAGAAAAGAAACTGACAGATGCCAAAAGGAAGGAAATCTTAGAAACCAACGAGAAACTGGCCAGCGAAGCCCTACGCTTGCTCGGAATGGCTTACGGAAAGTTGCCTGGCACCTTGAAAGAGTTTGAAGAAGAAAATGTTGAGAACGACCTTGTTTTTGTGGGTCTGGAAGGTATGATTGACCCGCCCCGTGAAGAGGCTATCGAAGCCAACAAAAAGTGTCTGGATGCGGGAATAAAGGCAGTCATGATCACCGGAGACCACAAGCTAACAGCCATCGCTGTGGCTAAAGAAATTGGAATTATGAAAGAAGACAGCCTCGTCCTGACTGGCGATGAGTTAGATAAGATGAGTGACGAGGAGTTCGAGAAAATCGTAGAGAAAGTGGCCGTCTATGCCCGCGTGTCACCGGAGCACAAGTTGCGCATAGTTAAGGCTCTGAAAAAGAAGGGTCACATTGTAGCTATGACTGGCGATGGGGTTAATGACGCTCCAGCCATTAAGAGCGCCGACGTAGGCGTGGCTATGGGCATATCGGGCACAGACGTGACCCGAGAAGCCTCCGACATGGTCTTGACAGACGACAACTTTGCTACAATTGTTAAGGCTGTGGAGGAAGGCAGAGTAATCTACGACAACATCCGCAAATACGCTCGATTCCTAATATCGTGCAACTTCGACGAGGTCTTGGTCATAGGGTCATTCGCCATATTAGCCGGATTGGGCGGACTGCAAGGGGAGTTGCTGTACCCGTTACCCCTGCTCCCCGCCATGCTATTGTGGATAAACTTAGTCACAGACGGCGCCCCAGCGGTGTCGTTGTCCACAGACCCGCCCGATGAAGATGTGATGAAACGTCCTCCGCGCAAACCTGGCGAAGGGATACTTCACGGAATGGGGGCTTTCATAATAATATCGTTTATTTTGCAGTCTACTGGAACAATACTTCTTTTCGTTTTAAACTATTATGTATTTCCAACTCATCCTTGGGGTTGGCCGAATGGGCCCATAGACGAGACGGCGAGGGAGTTAACTCTGGCTGAGGCAAGAACCACGGCCTTCGTCCAAGCAACCTTCTTCGAATTGTTCGTGGTTTGGAACTGTCGGTCTGAGAAGCGCAGTGTTTGGAGAATGGGACGCGGCGCTTTCAAAAACAAATTCTTCGTCATAGCTGAAATAAGTTCAATAGTTTCCACGATCGCTATACCGTACATACCGATTACCGCATCCATGTTCCATCTGGTTCCGTTGACTTTATCCGATCTAATACAGGTTATGGGAGTGGCTAGCTGGGGCTTGTTTTTTGTACTTCCAGAATGTCTCATGGGCAGAAAAATTTGGCGCTGGGAATAAAAAAGGTAAGGTGAAACCAAGATGAAGAAAACTGATAAAGTTTGGCTTGCTGTAATGGCGTTGTTTTGGTTGTCATTAGTCACTACTTTTCTTGTTGATTATTCAGGTATTATTGAAGCTGGTAATTTAGGTTTTTTTGAGGCTCTCTGGATTTCTTGGATGCTGTGGACTGTAGGTTTAGGACTTACTCTAGCAGTTCTCACACGTTTCATTGTAAAAGAATGAAGCCATCAAAATTTCGTCGTAAGAAATAAGAAGCGGGAAAACGAAACGTAAATTAAAGTAAGCCATGGGCAGAGGAAGAAAACTTTTAAATATAATTTCTTTAAGCCTAAAGGCAGAACCATAGCAAGTTGGGAAAGAACCAATGACTAAGCGGGTCGACGTGGCCTCCACGTGGCACAGCATGAAGACCGAAGAAGTAATGAGCGCTTTAAAGGCTGATTCTAGAGGATTGAGCCGTGAGGAGGCTGAGCGTCGGCTACGTGAGTTCGGCTTCAACGAGCTGAAGGAACGAAAAAGGGTAACCGCCCTCCAAATATTTCTAGGTCAGTTTAAGGACATCTTCGTAATCATGCTCCTAATCGCTGTCATCATTTCCATCATGATAGCATGGTACAAAACAGCCACTACCACCGGGGCTCAAGGGTCCATTGATGAATACGTGGACGCAATAACCATCGGCGCCATTGTGGTTCTTAATTCGGTTGTTGGCTTCGTCCAAGAATATCGGTCAGAAAAGGCAATGGAAGCCATGAAGAAATTGACTGCTCCTAAGGCACGAGTGTTGCGGGAAGGAAAAGAGGTCGTTATACCAGCGAGGGAAGTCGTGCCAGGAGACATTGCCCTTCTAGAGTCTGGGGACCGCATTGCAGCAGACGGCCGCCTAATAGAAACAGTTGACTTGAAGACGGATGAAGCGGTTTTAACTGGTGAATCCACGCCTGTGGAAAAAGAAACGGGTGTTATTGATGAGAAAACACCCATAGCCGACAGGAAGAACTCGGTTTTCATGGCGACCCACATAATTTATGGTAGAGGAAAAGCCGTAATAACGTCAACTGGCATGAACACGGAGTTTGGAAAAATCGCTGAGATGGTTCAAGCGGTTGAGGAGGAGGAAACTCCCCTTAAGCAGAAGCTGGGGCGCTTCGCCAAAAAATTGGGAATAATAATCATTATTGTGTGTGCCATCATATTCGCCCTTGAATTATACGAAATATTCGTTATCAGGGGATATAAAGGAACCGCCGTCATGGAGAACATTATGGAAACTTTTATGACAGCGGTGGCGCTTGCGGTTTCAGCGGTTCCAGAAGGCTTGCCAGCCGTAGTGACAGTATCACTTGCCCTTGGTGCCCGTGAACTTGCAAAACGCAACGCCATCATTAGAAGACTTGCCTCAGCCGAAACGTTAGGGGCTACTACCGTCATTTGTTCCGATAAAACTGGCACTTTAACTAAGGGCGAGATGACTGTACGTAAAATCTATGTTAATGGCGAGATGATCGACGTAACGGGAAGTGGCTACGAACCTAAAGGCGAATTTTTACGAGAGGGCAATCGCATAAACCCCAACGAAGATGACAGTCTTAACTTGCTGTTAAGGGCTGGTACGCTGTGCACCAACGCCACGTATGACGGAAAAAGCGTGATTGGAGACACTACAGAAGGCGCATTAATCGTGGCTGCAGCCAAAGCTGGAATGACCAAAGAAGACCTAGAAAAAATTAATCCTCGCGTACGGGAAGTGCCCTTCACCTCTGAAAGAAAGCGCATGGCAACCGTCCACAAAACTCCAGAAGGAAAAGTGTTTGCCTATGTTAAAGGAGCCCCAGAGATCGTCCTAGAGCGTTGCTCCCATGTCCTCAAAAGCGATGAAATAAAGAAACTTAGCGCGAAAGAAGAAAAGGTAATTTTGGAAACGAATGAGAAGATGGCAAGCGACGCCTTGCGTGTGCTCGGCGTAGCCTACAAAGAATTGTCGGACAATGCCCTGGAAAAAATCGACGAAGAAAGCTTGGAGAAGGACCTAGTTTTTGTGGGCTTAATGGGAATGATTGACCCGCCACGAGAGGAAGCAAAAGAGGCTAACCAAAAGTGCCAGCAAGCGGGCATAAAAACAGTCATGATTACCGGAGACCACAAACTTACAGCGGTCGCAATAGCCAAGGAGTTAGGCATGCTGAAAAGCGACGTGGTTCTCACGGGCGCCGAACTGGATGAGATGAGCGACGAAGAGTTCGAGAAGATAGTGGAAGACGTGTCGGTCTATGCTAGGGTTTCCCCAGAACATAAAATCCGAATAGTTAGGGCATTAAAAAAGAAAGGTCACATTGTTGCTATGACTGGCGACGGAGTAAACGACGCCCCGGCACTTAAACAGTCAGACATCGGCGTAGCGATGGGAATTTCTGGCACAGACGTAACCCGAGAGGCAGCGGACATGGTGCTGGCGGACGACAACTTTGCAACCATAGTCAACGCCGTTGAAGGCGGACGAGGTATCTATGACAACATTCGAAAATTCTCCTTCTTCCTTTTGCGTTGCAACTTCGACGAGCTGGCTATAATTGGAACCTTCGCATTGCTGGGTTTAGAGCTTCCCCTAACCGCAGGCATGATTCTGTGGATAAACCTAGTTACTGATGGAGGACCAGCGCTTGCATTAACTATGGATCCCCCTGAGAAAGACGTAATGGAAAGACCTCCACGTAATCCAAACGAAGGAATACTGCACGGAAGAATGGCTTCAATAATTGTAACTTTTACAGCGCAATTCCTTCTAACTGGAGGGCTGTTCTATTGGCAATATTACATGCTTCCCGGACCCTTAACAGAGCTAAAGTTGGCACAAGCTAGAACTATGGCTTTCCTACGAGCAACCTTGCAGGAACTATTTGTTGTGTGGAATTGTCGGTCTGAGAGGCATAATGCATTTCGGGTCGGTTTCCTTTCCAACAAGTTCTTACTAGTCGCCGTAGTCATTTCCGGGCTTTTGACGATTCTCGTGCCCTTTATCGGGCTATTTGGAACGATTGTGTTGGATGACCCCATGGAATGGGCCGTCGCCATAATTGCCTCTCTATCAGGCTTACTGATATTGCCAGAAATCTTTTACGGCAGAAAAATATGGCGTTGGACGTAACCCTCACAGACAAAATAGTGCATGTAACTGACTAAACTTTTACTATGTTGAAGTTCGCCGCTCTTCTGAGTCTATTCATCACCGCGAGTCCTAGCCCTTGAGGAGTTATTCCCTCTGCGATGATTATATCGACTTTTTCTTTGTCAAACTCCCTGAGAAGCCTAAAGAGGTTTTTGGCAATAATGGTTAAGTCTTCTCTGCTTCCAAGAGACTTAACGATGTCTGCGTTATAGTTGGATAGGCTTTCGTCTGTTGCCAAGATGCCCACCCTTTTTCCTTCCGCCATGTACAAGTTGGCGAGTTCCTGAACCTTCCCTATAACCTTGTCAAATTCTCCTTCAACCACAACCATTTCAGCGTCTGGAGCATAATGCCTATGCTTCATTCCAGGCGAACGCGCCCGAATCACACGTACTTTCCTATTCGCAACGGCGATGGGATGCAGTTTAACTTCGCCTAAAACACTTTTCAATTTTTCGTAGGGCGTTCCTCCCGGTCTCAAAATTTGAGGAATAGAAGCTGTCATGTCAACGACTGTAGATTCCACACCAATTTTTGTGGGTCCAGCATCCAGTATAACATCGATTCTTCCTGCAAGGTCATCTATGACATGTTTAGCCGTTGTGGGACTGGGCTTTCCAGCAAGGTTTGCGCTGGGAGCAGCAATCGGAGTCTCTGACTCCCTAATTAATGCGAGGGCAACCTTATTGCTGGGCATTCTGATGGCGATGGTGTCTAAGCCTACAACCGTTATGTCAGGCACGACCTTAGATCGCTTCAATACAAGGGTTAGTGGACCAGGCCAAAATTGGGTCATAAGCCTCTCAGCAGCCTTCGGAACATTTTTTGCCAGTCGGTAAACATCTTCAATGTTGGCTACGTGGACGATTATAGGGTTGTCTGCAGGACGCTTCTTTGCCTTAAAAACCTTCATTACCGCTTCTGGATTTAGGGCATCTGCACCGAGACCATAAACTGTTTCTGTTGGGAAAGCGACGATGCCACCCCTCTTGATTATGTTTGCGGCAATTCGAATTTTTTCAATTTCCGGACTTTTCGAATCTACCTTCAGAAGGAGCGTCCCCTTCATCCTCTTCCCTAACTCACTTGAGTCCACGACTAAGACATCACGAGAACTAGGCATGTCTTTGCTTAAGCTCCCCATTATACACGCGTGCTCCAAATACTCTATAAAATGTTGCCAAGCGACGCCTTAAAAGATTTTGATGAGGAAGAAAATACTGCACTGTCCATTAAGGTCCTACGTGTCCCATTACAGTTTGGGCTAAAACAGTTTTCAGACCAGCCTCTAGCAATGTCTCTCTAGCCCTCTGCATCTCGGCGAAGGACGGCCTTTCCATTTTAAGGCGACGAAAAGTTGGAAAATAGTCGAGGAGGCAAACTTGTACCTCTGGATTCATGCTAGCTATCCTTTCACCTATCCCCCGAATTTCGTCCAAAGTTATCAAGTGCCTATTGTAGGGAACACCTATCCCAAGGAATGCACGGTCAGGATAGTAATTGTCCATAATGTATTTTGTGATCGCCCAAGCGTTCTTTAAGTACTGTTCGGCCAGCCCGCGATCGATGATTCCAGTGATTTTCATGAAGGTTTCGGTTCTTAACCCCTTCAGGTCTGGGCCTATGTCGGTCATTCCTGCCTCCACAAGAAGGTGAACGTATTCAGGCGTTAAGACGGTAGCATTAGTATCTAAGTGAAGTCGAGCAAGCGAATCAGAATTCAACCGACGCAATTCTTGAAAGAACCGAATTAGCCACGGTCGATTTAAAGTGGGCTCGCCGCCTGAAATAGCCATTCTATCCACGCCATACTCTTTACGTTGGGCCGTGAGGACTGCAGCCGCCTCTAACGGGGTAGAGGGTGGCGTTACATTGTCGTAAGTAACCGTGTAGTTTTGGCATTGTAAACATCGAAGGTTACATCCGTGGGTGAAGCATGCGACCTCAATGTAACGTTGACCGCTCTTTTTCACCCACCAAGGGGTTCCAACTCCGCCGACTGAGTGGGGCTGATAACCCGAAACACGACGGAGAGGCACATAATCCTTAGGCAAAGTTAAGTTAACACTCATTCTCTCGTGAATGGGCGTCACACAAGCTGGTTTAACTTCCCCATCAACAAGTAAAGCACAAGCGTAGCAACCACCAGTTTCGCAAGGAGCAAAAATCTTCGCCTCGCCGGGGGATTTCCCAAACTCCAAGCCAAGCAATTCAAGGGCACGCTTAAGGGTAACTCGCTCAGGCACAGCGAAACGATCCCCATCAACAAAAATCGCAACCTCCTTCCTAGGAACAATGTCCTCCACCCGCTCAACCGCAAAATAAGGGCAAGCGACATAGCATATGCCGCAATCTATGCAGGCAGTTTCAAAACGGTCAATACTTGGCTTCCCAACTCCGGGGCAATAAAAATACTCGGTGCAGAAACCGCACTCCCGACACTCTTTCGGTTTTCTACGGCAAATGTAAAACGAAGCCATCGACAACCCCTCAAATGATTGATACAACATTGGTGATATGCTAAAAGGTTCTGCTAGTTGGTGATTTCATAATGTTTCCAAGATTGCGCTGGCTCTACTATTGTCGCCATTTACGGTGCAACCTCCCTTGCATTTTTCTAGGGTTTAAAACCAATGGTGACTGTACGAGAGATCGCATGTAACTCGTGTGTCTTAGCAATTTGTTCGGGATGTTTAATGAGGGTTTCCAGATATGCTTTCTTAACTTGATAGTATTCTTGAATAAGAGAATCTGAAAGATCTCCGTGTCGGAGAATTTCTCTTAGACGTTTCCAATCATTCTCATGAAGAAGCAACCGCTTCTTAAGCCAGCTAAGGATTTCTTGTTGGTCTCGACGTGGATCACTAAGAAGAAAGACAGAGAATATGCCATGCGCCTCTACATTAATAAGGCCGCAAGAATGCAAGACCTCAGCATAACGATCTCTTTTCGGTTTCCAGTCCTTTGAATAATCCATCAGCTTACAACGGAGATCCCATATTCCTTCTCCAAATGCTCGACCTACTTTTTCCTCTAATTCGTTCAGTTTTGAGTCAGGATAATAGTCCATCCCACCCATAGCTGGTTCTATCGCTCCAACTATTCCACCGCTTTTTGTGACCCTGGTCATTTCAGAAACGGCTCCATAAACATCGGGAAGATTGTGCAAGACAATATGGCATACTGTTAGATCAGCAAATTCATCGGGCAAAGGTATATTCTCTGCGGTGCCCTTTAAGAATCTGACCTTAGGAGAGAGTTTTTCTTTTGCATACTCTCTTAGAACATCATCCGGTTCGATTGCCACCATTTCTTTCAAGATAGAAGCCATCTCGATAAGCTTCTCTGTGAAGTAGCCGCTCCCACAACCTACTTCCACTATGGTTTTTGGAAGCGCTTCATCTAGCCTAAGCCATTTCCTTAACTGAAAGAGCACATCCTCGTCATACTCGAAACATCTTGATATGTCCATCTCTTCTGGTGGTTGGATATTATGCCAATACCGAGGATCATAACGCAATGAATCATCAGACATCATATAAATCACTCGATTGCACCAGTGGATTAGTAATACTGATTATAAAAAAGTGTTACCAATATTTATTTTCTATTCGTAACACTATTCCACTGGAGGAGTTTATTATGGCCAGAAAGGGAGTCTTAAGATTTAGTGTTTCAGTGCCTCCTGAACTGCTCACGGAGTTTAACGAGGCAATTGCGCGTATGGGTTATGATAGGTCAAAGGCGGTTCAAGTCGCTATGCGCAACTTTTTAACTGAGTACAAGTGGACATATGAAGAGAAAGGCGTAGCAACTGGAACCATCACAATAATTTACGATCATGAAGTCAAGGGCTTGGAAGAGAGCTTAACAGACACTCAGCATCTTTATGGAAACATAATTAACTCAACCATGCACATCCATTTAGACGAAGGAAACTGCCTCCTAGTCATAGCATTTAAAGGCGAAGTAAAGACAATTCAAAATCTAGCCAAAGAACTAATGAGTAAAAGAGGAGTAAAGCAACTCAAACTAGCGACACTCATATTGTAAAAGTAGGATGCTAACAACTTTAGTCCGGAAATAAGATTAGGCGGCTTTTAGGTCAATGTTGTTGACGTTTATGGTTTTGGGGGTAGGATGGGGGCTTGTAGCTTCCTGACCTGGTCATCCATGGTTTTTAGGATTTCCTCGATGGCTTTTCCTTGCTCGGGGTCGTAGTAGGCTTCGCCGCATTGGGAGCATACATCAGTCTGAATATCACGGATGATAATGCAGTAGTCTCCCCTCATAACTGTGAAGTTTTTCTTTCCTTTCATGATGTCTCCGCCGCAAAAGTGGCATTTCGCCATCTATGTTTTCCTCCTAGCCTTAAAATTGGGCATCCACTTACTTAAGATCGATTATGCGTGTTGAGTTGGGTTCTTTTGTGAGGCTTTATGTGAATGTGGATGCTTCCATGATGGTTAATCCTATTATTTCGTTTTGCTGGTTTAATGCTGCGAGTATGAGGCCGTCTTCGTCCAGGGCCTCGTTGTCGACTGTTTTGGAGTGTTTGAACTTTATGTATAAAACGTCTGCGGTTTCATCATAATCT
>Ga0315314_1004668_pt1 | contig 10198 bp, 8 predicted proteins | sample TDP9_MG_FD_203631 | JGI IMG/M metagenome (GOLD analysis project Ga0315314, IMG submission 203631) | Freshwater sediment microbial communities from Lake Towuti, South Sulawesi, Indonesia - TDP9 | ecosystem: Environmental > Aquatic > Freshwater > Lake > Sediment | place: Indonesia: South Sulawesi... | reverse complement strand
ATGTTTAGATAGAGTTAAGTTAAACATGTTATGCAATGTTTGTAGGAGGCAGGCGGAGGAAAGGGATGTGAAGGCGACCATCATTGCGTCTGTGATGGGGGTTTTTGGCTTTGGGGAGGCCAACAAGCTCATTAAAGTGATCCTCTTTCCCAAGGATCCGGGGGAAATAGTGGAAAGGCTGAGAAAAATCGAAGCCGGTGAGGTTGTTGATGAAATTATTGCATTAATTAAAGATTTGCAAGGTAAGGGTTACGAAACCTTCGTGTTTGAGGAGGCAGAAATAGCCCAAAAGATTCGTGAAAAAATTGGCGTTAATGTGGAAGTGGTCAAGCCCTCAGAGGCGGGCGACCTCCTCCGCGGAAATCTGGACAAATTTGCAGTGGAAGTGGGCTTTGCAAAGGAACCCGGAGAGATTCGCCAATGGCTCCACAGGGTTTCCATGGAACTAACCAAAATGAGGGTTAAGAAGGCTGGAGAGAAGCGGGACTTGGTGGCGGCCCAAGCCATCCAAACGGTGGACGACCTGGATAAAACGCTGAACCTCTTCATGGGCAGAGCGCGGGAGTGGTACGGCCTCCACTTTCCCGAACTTGACCGCTTAGTGGAGAAACACGAGACCTATGCCCGCCTCGTCGCCAACCTGGGGAGGAGGGAAAACTTTACCCTGGAGAAGCTGAAGGGAGAAGGGTTGCCCCAAGCCAAAGCCGAAGAAGTATTCAAGGCTGCCCAAACATCCATGGGGGCCGAGCTTGAGGACGGAGACATGGAACAGATACAGGTTATATGTAAAAACACGCTGGCCCTCTATGACATAAGGCACTCCCTCGAGAATTATTTGGATTCAACCATGGAGGGGGTCGCACCCAACATCCGCGCCCTGGCGGGCTCCCTCTTGGGAGCCCGCCTCATAGCCATCGCTGGAGGACTAGGCAATTTGGCTAAGATGCCTGCAAGCACCATTCAGGTGCTAGGCGCTGAAAAGGCCCTGTTTAGGTCCCTCAGGAGTGGCGCCCGCCCCCCGAAACATGGAATTATTTTCCAGCATCCTTCCATTCATGAGGCGAAGCGTTGGCAGAGGGGAAAGGTGGCCAGAACCCTGGCTGGAAGATTGGCCATAGCCGCGCGGATCGACGCCTTTAGCGGCAAGTACATGGGAGACAAATTGAAGGAGGACCTTGAAAAAAGAATTAAGGATGTTCAGACGAGATATGAAAGGCCTCCCACTCCCTCTCCCCCCTCTCCTCCACCTCCTCCCAGGAAGGCGCCGATGAAAAAAATGTGGAGAAGGGGAAAACGTGGCCGTAGAGGTTGAGCCTCACTCTCAGTTTTCCGGCATATATTGGGCAACCCTCCAAGACAGGTCCCAGGGGTTGTGCACCCAAAACTTTACCCCTGAAAGGACTGTTTATGGCGAGCGATTAATCAGGCATCGGGGTGTTGAGTATAGGGCTTGGGACCCCCTTCGAAGCAAGCTGGCTGCTGCCATTCTTAAGGGTTTAAAGATGGTTCCCATCCAGCCTGGGCATAGGGTTCTCTACTTGGGAGCCGCTTCGGGGACGACGGCCAGCCACGTTTCTGACATTGTCGGAGAGAAGGGCCACGTCTACTGCATAGAGTTTGCCCCCCGCGCCATCCGAGAACTTGTGAACAACGTCTGCGCCTTCCGCCCCAACATGTCGCCCATACTAGCCGACGCCCGCTTCCCGGAACGCTACGCCCTCCTGGTGGAAAAGGTGGACGACATATACTGCGACATAGCCCAGCCCCAACAGGCAAAGGTTTTGGCGGACAACGCCGACCTCTTCCTCAAAGGGGGAGGCTGGATCATGCTGGCCATCAAGGCTAGGAGCATCGACGTGACTAAGGCCCCCTCAGAGATATACCAACAAGAGACGGATACCCTTAAGACCCGAAGGTTCCGCATTAAAGAGGTTGTGCACTTGGAACCCTACGATAAGGCCCACGCCATGATCACAGCCCAATACCCACCACGTTGAATGCGCTGATATTATACCAGTTCACATAATGGCGCTAGTGATAGCCTCTGTTGAACCTTCAGATTGTAGAAGTTTAAATATAATAACTTTAAGTATTTGAAAATGGTATTTAATAGCCTTAAGTGTGGCCAATGTCGTGCCGTGAGGGTATGAGATGAGTAAGCCTGTGGATTTGGGAAGCCTGAAGGTTGGAAGCTACGTGATTGTCGACGGCGAGCCGTGCCGCATAGTGGATTACTCCAAGTCGAAGCCGGGAAAACACGGCTCCGCCAAGGCCCGAATAGTGGCCATAGGCGTCTTTGACGGGGCTAAGAGGACCCTGGTGAAGCCCGTGGACGCCCAGGTGGAGGTGCCCATCATTGACAAGAGAAGCGGCCAAATCATATCGTTGTTGCCAAACGCGGTTCAGGTCATGGACTTGGAAAACTATCAGGTTTTTGAATCTCCCGTGCCGGAAGAGGAGGATATTAAGTCTAGGCTCGCCTCCGGCGTAGAGATTGAGTACTGGCGCATGCTAGACCGAATGAAAATAATGAGGGTGAAGGGCGGTTGACTCAAACCCAAGAAGGCTAATCCGCCTTAGGCGCTTTTACTGCCTCCTTCCAATTTTATGTCAAATTTCGTTTATAGTAACTGATATCAAAAATTGAGGGATTAAGATTTGGTAAATGGTATTTGACAAATAGGGGCTTTTACATCATGGTTGTCATCTTGTTTGACTTGGAGGGCACTCTTGTTCAATCGATAGAAAACGATCAAAAGGCTATTCTTCAGTTCAGGATTAAAACAAGAGAGAAGTTAGTGGCTTTAGGAATACCTTCCAATGAATTGGAAGGTGTGACAAGGTCCACTCTGATGCGCAATAAAGCCCTTGAATACGTCGAAAAACACTTTAGCGAAAGGGAGGCCAAACGTTTTCATCTTGAGATGGATAAGTTTTTGAAGTACTACGAATTGTCTTGGGCCGATAATTCAAAAATCTTCCCAGACACCCTTCCTGCTCTTCGAAGGTTGAGAGAACTTGGGTACAAAATGGGAGTGATAACAAATACTTCAAGAGAAGCTGCAAATCGAATTCTTTCCGTCCATGGGATAGCGGATTTCTTTCAGGTAGTCATTACCCGCGAGGATGTGAAGAAATTGAAACCAGATTCAGAAGGCATCCTACTTGCCTTGAAAAGGCTAAATGCAAGAGATTTTTTCTTTGTCGGTGATCTAGTCCACGATTCACAGGCAGCAGAAAAGGCTGGTGGCATATCAATCATAGTAAATAGGAGCCCTCTGAAGAAGCTGGAGTTTCATGCTGACTACATCGTAAAATCTTTAATCGACTTTTGTGGTCTTATTCAACATTTGATAAGTAATAAGGACTAAATAAGAAGCGCCATCTATTTTAAATCCTTGACGCGATTCGAAGTGGGCGGGTGAGAAACTTTGAAGTATGTGAGCCAGATGCAACTGCGGCCTGGAATGAGTGTGGGTGAGCTTGTCTGTGAGATGGGTGAGTGCGGTTTCGGCGCGGGGAGGGTTGGAAAGGCGGCTGAATTGGTGACCGAGATGTTCAGCGATCCTGATTGTACCGTGTTTCTAACCTTGGCTGGAGCCCTCGTTCCCAGCGGCCTTAGGAGGGTTATACGCGACCTCATCGACTTGGAATATGTGAACGTTCTAGTTACCACGGGGGCTAATATGGTGCATGACATGGTGGAGGCCCTAGGTTATCGACATTCAAAGGGCACCTTCCTAGCCGAAGACAAGAAGCTGAAGGCAAAAAACATCGGCAGAATCGGGGATGTTTACATCGAACAAAGGGCGTTTCAAGACTTGGAAAGGTGGATGTACCGCGTGCTGGAGGACATACCGGAGGAAAAAAGGGCCCATATATCCGCGGCAGAAATCCTTTACGAGATGGGGAAAAGGATTCAAGACCCCGAGTCCATCCTGGCCGCCGCCGCCAGAAAGGATGTTCCAATCGTATGCCCCGCCTTTGTGGACTCCATAGCGGGCTTCCACCTCTGGGTCTTCGGACAGGACAAAAGGCTGGGCATAGATCCCCTTCTCGACACGAGCAAACTTATGGACAAGGTCTTTGAGGCGAAACGGGCGGGCATGATCATCCTGGGCGGAGGAAGCCCAAAACACTTTGCTCTCTTTGCTAACACCTTCCGGGAAGGCGTCGACCTGGCTGTTCAAATCACCATGGACCGACCCGAACCGGGAGGCCTAAGCGGCGCCCCTCTGGAAGAGGCCATAAGCTGGAGCAAAGTGAAAACTGAGGGGAAGATGGCAACCGTCATCTGCGACGCAACCATAGCCTTTCCCCTCATCGTCGCCGCAGCCCTAGAAAACCTCCAAAAGAAAAATTAATAGAAGGGGCTTTTGTTACTCACATTGCAAAATTTTTGTTATCCAGAACAGATGTTCATTTTGGAGCCCCGGCCGGGCTTCGATCCCGGGACCTGCGACTGTCTCTTGAACCGTACGAGGCCGCCGCTATACCAGGCTTAGCTACCGGGGCTACCTAATTATATTATTAATACAGCTCAGGTTTTTAAGAAGTTCGGCTCATTAACTCACAAGTAAGGGGGTTTGCCTTTGGTTGAGGGCCTAGGTGAGCGCAGGATCATTGAAATTCTTTTGAGGCAGTTGGAGGTTATGCCTGGGGTTCCCGTTCCCCTTGGGGACGACGTTTCCGCCATAGACCTTAATGATGGTAGGCTTGCTGTGATGAAGACCGACATGCTTGTGGGAAGGACGGACGTTCCGCCGGGTATGAGCCTTTGGCAGGCGGCCCGCAAGGCGGTGATCATGAACGTAAGTGACCTGGCCGCCAAGGGGGTTAGGCCCGCGGCGATTTTGGCGTCCCTGGGGCTTCCGCGGGGTTTAACGGAAGGAGACGTTGAACAGATCGGTAGGGGGCTGAATGACGGGGCCCGCGAATATGGCGCCTACGTTCTGGGCGGAGACACCAACGAGGCTTCAGACCTGGTGATTAGTTGCGCCGCCTTTGGAACTTGCGAAAAGCGTTTCTTTATGAGACGGAGTGGAGCTAAGCCAGGCGATCTAGTGGCTGTTACGGGCCCCTTTGGCAAAACCGCCGCGGGCCTAAAGGTTCTACTAGAAGGCCTTCCGGCTTCCCCGAAGGTGAGGGAAACTCTGGTTAACGCGGTGCTTATGCCCCGAGCCAGGCTTCAAGAGGGCCTAGCCCTTGCCCAAACTCGGGCTGTGACCGCCTCCATCGACTCCAGCGACGGCTTGGCTTGGAGCCTTCATGAAATATCGCGGGCGAGCCGTGGGGGGTTTACCATTGAAAAACTGCCCATAGCCCAAGAGGCGGAGGAGTTTGCGGAAGCCCACGGTCTCGATCCTGCGGAGTTGGCTTTGTATGGCGGAGAGGAGTATGAGCTCGTGATAACGGTTAAGGCTGAACTGTGGAAGAGGGTGGAAGAAGCTGTGAAGAAGGTTGGGGGGTCCTTAACGAAAATTGGACTTGCAACGAGGGAGCCCGCCATGCTTTTCAAGGGAAAGGAAGGAGCTGTTCCCATCGAAGCTCGGGGTTGGGAGCACTTTAAACCCCATTCTAAGTAAGCAATGTTCCAGGCTTTATAATTGTGGATGTTAGGAGTTCCTTTACGCGGGTTTTGGGGCGGCTATCATGGGCGTTACAGTTAGTTCCTCTGGTTCTTTGAACTGCATCTCGTAGAGGCGGCGGTAAAGTCCACCCTTTCTCATCAACTGGCGGTGGTTGCCTTCCTCCACTATTTTTCCGTTGTCTATGACCAGGATTCTGTCGGCATTTCTGACCGTGGAAAGCCTGTGGGCGATGACGAAGGAGGTTCTGTCCTTCAGCAGAATAGCCAAGGCTCGCTTAATTATGAGCTCCGTGTAGGGGTCGATGCTGGAAGTTGCCTCATCTAGGATCAGTATGGGCGGGTCCCTGAGCAGGGCGCGGGCGAAGGCTATCAGCTGCTTTTGACCAACAGAGAGCCCCTGGCCCCTCTCACGGATTTCAGTGTTGTAGCCGTTGGATAACCGCATAATGAATTCGTGGGCTCCAACCCTTTCAGCAGCCTTAATAACATCCTCATCTTTGGCGTCGAGCCTTCCGTAGCGGATGTTTTCCATGATGGTCCCCGCGAACAGAAAGTTTTCCTGCAGCACCGTGCCCATCTGTTTGCGAAGGGATTCTTGGGTCACTTTCCCTACGTCATAACCGTCTATCTCAATGGCTCCAGACTGCAATTCGTAAAGGCGGCTCAGGAGTTTGATAATGGTGCTTTTGCCCGCGCCCGTGGGTCCAACAAGGGCGATGGTTTCCTTCGGTTTAACACGGAAATTTATGTTGTGCAGCACCGGATATGCTGGGTCATAACCGAAGGTTACATTTTCAAATGAGACCTCCCCCCTAGTGGGGGGTAACTCGACGGCGTCGGGAGCATTCTTTATCTGGGGCTTAGTATCTATAACTTCAAAGATTCTCTCAGCCGCCGCCATGGCCCCCTGAACCGTGTTGTAAAAGTTTGCCAAATCAAAGATTGGATTAAAGAACCTCTGAATGTAAAGCAGAAACGCGATTAACGTTCCCACCGTCAGCGTTCCCTCAAGAAGCAACATGCCACCATAGACTAAGACAATGACCACCCCCGCCGTACCAACCATCTGGACGATGGGCTGAAATGCACCTTGAACCCTTGTCGCTTGGAGGTTTGCTTGCAAGTTTTCAACATTTGCCTGTCTAAAGTCCATCAGGGTATCCCTTTCCCTGCTAAAGGATTGAATCTCCCTAATACCAGAAATACCCTCCTGAAGCCTTGAAGTAACCTCAGCGATCTTAGCCCTAGTCTGCCTATAGGCTGACCGAAAGCGGGATTGAAACAGTAAACCTGTTACCAATATTAAAGGTATAACCAATAAAGAAACAAAGGTTAAGGGCACACTCATAAAAAACATTATTGCGATAATTCCGACAAGGCTGAAAACGTCGCTGATAACATTAACAACGCCTGAAATGAAGGCTTCACCTATACTATCAGTATCGTTCGTCACCCTAGATATTATTTCCCCCATTTCTGACTTGTCATAGAAGCTGAAAGACAACTCTTGTAAACGAGAAAACATTTGCTCCCGCATTTCAAACAGCATTCTTTCCCCTACCCAACCCAATTGGTAGGTTCGTAAGTAATCTGAAAACCAACTCACCAGGGTTATGCCAATGTAAATAAGGGATAAAATGGATAAGCCCGTCAGGTCTCCCTGGGCAATGTAGGTGTCGATGGCCATCTTCAAAAGATAGGGACCTACGAGGCCCGTAACTGAGACAGTAATTATGGCCGTAAGGATGAGAGCCAATCTTTTTCGATATGGAAAAAGATATTTGACTAATCTTGAAATCAAAACCCTATCGGACACTTTCCTTACGTAACCTTCCCGCTCGTCTCCCGGGAAAGGATGATAGTGGAAGCCAGTCATTTCTTGCCCTCCTGCACCATTGTTTGGGCATGTTTAATGGAGTGGACTTTTGATGTAACAACCGGTTGTTGAGCCTCGTAAAGGGTCTGATAAATCTGATAATAAGCACCCTTTTTAGCCATTAAGGTCTCATGCGTACCTTCTTCCGCTATTTCACCCTTTTCTAAGACCACTATTTTGTCTGCATTTCTGATGGTCGAAACACGCTGGGTAATCACGAAGGTTGTTCTATCCTTTAAGAGGGCCTTCAGTGCCTGCTGGATTTCATACTCTGTATCTACATCAACGCTGGAAGTTGAGTCATCTAGGATCAGTATTTTTGGGTTCATTAACAAAGCGCGTGCTATGGCGATTCTCTGTTGCTGGCCCCCTGAAAGGGTGACGCCCCTTTCTCCCACCATTGCTTCATATCCCTTAGGAAGCGCGGTAATAAAATCGTGGGCCTTCGCAATTTTGGCTGCTTCGATTATTTCGTCCATGGTGGCATTTGGTTTTCCGTAGGCTATGTTTTCCTTAATGGTCGTAGCAAACAGGAACGTTTCTTGGGCTACGATGCCTATCTGTCGTCTCAGGGAGTTAAGTTTTATGTCTCTAATATCATATCCATCAACTGTTATACTTCCACTGGTTACATCGTAAAATCTTGGTAGAAGGCGAATGATGGTGCTTTTACCTGAACCCGTAGGTCCAAGAAGGGCTGTGGTCTCTCCTGGCTTAGCTTCCAAGTTTAAATTCTCCAGGATTAATCTGTCTTTATCATAGCCAAAAGAAACGTCATTAAACTTTATATGGCCCTGAATTGCTGGAAGGTCTATAGCTTCAGGCTTATCCTTTATCTCGGGAGTGGCGTCAACGATTTCAAAAACTCTCTCTCCGGCTGCTGCCATTTGCTGGTAGCCTCCCCACATCATTCCAAGCAGCCACATGGGCCTTAACAACATAACCAAGTAAACATTAAAGCGAGTCAATCCGCCTATGGTTAGTTGTCCGCGCATGTATAGAAAACCGCCATACCATAGAATAATGATGGTGCCTGTTCCTGTGAGAAGGTTAATTAGGGGCATATATGAGGACCTGATTTTCACCCGTGTTATGCTTAAGTCCAAGTATTCTTCGTTTATTTTGTGAAACTTTTCCTTTTCAAATTCTTCCCTTGCAAAGGAGCGCACAACCCTTATGCCCGTTAAATTCTCCCACAAGGCGGAAGTGAGCACCCCATACTTGTCTCGTATTGTACGGGTAATGGGCCGCACTAAACTTCCATACCGATAAACAACAATGAAAATGAAGGGTGCTATGATAAAAGAGATTAAAGTAAGTTCCCAATTCATAGATATCATCGCCAAAAAAGCGCCGCCCAGCAGAAACAGAGAGTTCACAAAACCTGTAAACTGCCAACCCAAAAACATACTTATTCTTTCAACGTCGGTTGTTGTTCTTGACATTAACTGTCCTACCTGAGCCTTATCATAGAATGCGAAGGACTGCCTTTGAAGCGAAGCAAAAACATCGTTTCTAACGTCATAAACAATCTTTTGAGAAAAATGGGCATTGGCGTAACGCTGTATGAAGGAGACTATGCCGGCAATCCCGGTTAACAGTAAGATTTCTTGAGCTAAAAACATTAGTTCATTGAACGCTATGGAGACTCCTGACAATCCATCAATTATGTTCTGCATTAAGAAGGGTATGTAAATGCTTAGGTAGGTTGTGATAACCACGCAGGTAACAGCGAGGCTTAGAGAAAGCCAGTTTCGAACAATGTAACCTGACAATCGCCTTAAAAAGGGCAAGCTATCTATCTCCCAACGACTTTTTCTTCTCTTATGCTTAGTTTTTGGGAGATTTTTTCGACGGTCTCAAAGTATTCTGGCTTCCTGTGGAGATGAACGCTGGTTAAGATGCCCAAAAGAAGTTTAAGGACGGGGCTTTCAAGGCGAGTTGGAGAAATTTGCCCCGAAATGACCTCCTCAGAGGCAACCCTCTCCAAGGCCGCATACTGCTCAATAAGTTCCGCCCACTCGTCCATGTCTTCCGGGAGTATCGAATAGCCAAAGGCCGCAAGATTTGTGGCAGCCCGATGGCATATCTCCTTGGTCCATTTTGCAACGTCTTCTGACCCGGGAACAAGGCCCTCGCTGAGGGTGTAGGAAATTATGAACATGCGGGCCGTGGCGCGGTAAAACCTCTCAACGAGGTTTCCCTTAACCTCGGTTCTGCCTAACTCGACTAATCCTGCCTCCTCCAAGGCGTTCAAATGGTAGGAAATGGATGAAACATGTTTGTTAAGAATTTTGGCAAGCTGACAAGGGGACATCTCCCGGTGCCTAAGGTTGTGCAACAGGTCCCTTCGGGTGGGGTCTGCGAACAGCTTGGCAACCTGGGGATCCTTAATTATTAGGAAGTCCTTCAAGGGCACCGACCATGTTGTAAGGAGATATAAGATAAATAAAAATGTATCGGTACATAAATATTTACATTTACATGGGAGGTGCCCCTATGCTTGAGCTCATCTTTTGTACCGTGTGGAGAATGGAGTGGCTGTGAGAGAAAACCGATTTATCTTAGCCTAAATCTTTTAATGACCCGCGGAGCATTTCACTTCTGAGGGGCCCGTTGCCTAGTCCGGACAGGGCGCAGGCCTTCGGTGCGCTTATGTGGAGAAAGCCTGAGGTCGAGGGTTCAAGTCCCTCCGGGCCCGCCACAATTTTTTGCGAATCGGACAGTATGAG
>Ga0315314_1004667_pt1 | contig 10198 bp, 15 predicted proteins | sample TDP9_MG_FD_203631 | JGI IMG/M metagenome (GOLD analysis project Ga0315314, IMG submission 203631) | Freshwater sediment microbial communities from Lake Towuti, South Sulawesi, Indonesia - TDP9 | ecosystem: Environmental > Aquatic > Freshwater > Lake > Sediment | place: Indonesia: South Sulawesi... | reverse complement strand
CTATAAGCGTATAGTCTAAGGAAAGTCTATTGAGGATATCTTCCGCTTTGGGGTGGATCTCAGCTTCTGCCAATAGTACCTCATCGAACAACGCGACGGCTGAGGTCGCATCCTCGACGCTGTCTGTAACATAGGCTTCTTCGATCAGGCGTCTGAGTCCCTCTTTTCCTTCCACGAACAACGACTCTATCCTTTCTCTTAGAAGCCTTCTGAGCTCGGCCTCCGAGAGCCTAGGCTTAAGGTTAAGCCGGCTCAATAGGTAATGAAATCTGAAAGATTCCTTCCACGGGAAGACTGTTCCTATGATGTCGAAGATGCAGTATCTTATCATCCTGAACACGTCGCAAAGGTTTTTCCTTCATAACCCTATTGCGTCTTAAATAACGGGTCTTAGTTCAATAGATAAAAACCTTTTGCGATCCGTCTCAGCAGGACGCAACTCATAGGAAAGTATTACCTCAGTGGTTCTTGTCGACTACTAGACGTATGTGCCTCTAGAAAACATCCGTATATCTGCTCAGCTTCGGCAGAGGCTGAAGAAATTCAGTAACAAACCTCTTTCAAGACAGAGTATACCGGTCCTTTTGGCGTTAGCACGCTTCTTTTAAGCCTCAAACACCTCGCTCTCATTGTGCCGAACTCGTGGTTCTCGAACTGTTGGATGATCCGCGCAAGGTCATTTATGTTCCGGCCTGACCTAACCCTTGCGATCGTGAGGTGGGGACTGAAACCCCTTGCCTCAGATTTGAATCCCCATCTTCTGAGGTTAGATTCCAGCTGACCAGAGACATTCTTTAATTGCATCAAACCTTCTTCGATGCCAGCCCATACAACCATGATGCGGCGGAGATTCGGGAAGGCGCCTAAACCCTTGATCTTCACATCAAACGGTGTGAAAGCGACTTGCTTCATCTCTTCATGTATCATATCGACTGCATCAATGGAGATGTCTCCTAGAAACTTCAAAGTTATATGGATATTCTCAGGTTCAACAATCTTCAGATCTGCGCCCGTCTCAAGAAGCATCATCTGAGCCTTAGATAGATTCCCACGAAGTTGTTCTTCATCCATATCGAATGCTATGAAGCTTCGAATCATCTCCATCCGCTGAACGGCTCCCTAGAATTAATAAATCAACTAGGCTATAAAGTAATTCTAGATGGAGGTTCAAAGCTCATGGTAAGCCTTGAAGAACTCGAACAGATAGTAAGAGCCGAGATAACGCAGAGAAGAGAAGAAGGCTATGACATATGTCAAATAGAGGCGAAGTTCTTAGAAAGGAAGAAGAAGAGTGTTAAGGAACTAGAAAAGCTCTTGGCTAAACTAGAACGAAGCCCATTCAGATCTGACTTCCATTACAACGAGCCATCAGAGCTACGGCAGATAGAGGACCAGCGTCCGAAAAGACCAGAAACCATTGAGATCGTTCTGTCGGATAGTGAGCTGTATAATAGGATCTATGGCGGATGGCTTGGCCGCTGTGCTGGTTGCCTTCTCGGCAAACCTGTTGAAGGCCTTGCAAAGGATCAGATTGAACAGTGGCTCAGGCTGGCAGAGGCCTACCCCTTGTCGAATTATTTTCCGCCGCTTCCAACCCATACTAAGGGTCTCCCTGAGTGGTTGCTAGAGCGTTGGGAGAGGCTGATGGGGGGCAAGACTCGTGCACTATTGGGAAGTATAAATTGCATGGCTCGTGACGATGATATTGACTACACAATTATGGGATTGCAGATCCTTGAGACCTATGGCCCGAGCTTCACAACAATGAATATCGGTGACTCTTGGCTTTCTCTGCTCCCCTACCGGCAGGTTTACACTGCCGAGCGAGTTGCGTATAGGAATCTTGTCAACGGTATTCTCCCGCCCGAATCGGCTACTTATATGAATCCGTATAGGGAATGGATAGGCGCGCAGATCAGGGGAGACATGTGGGGATACGTGGCTCCTGGCGCCCCCGATCTGGCCGCCGACATGGCCTTTCGAGACGCTAGGCTCTCCCATGTTAAGAATGGAATATACGGCGAAATGTTCATAAGCGCGATGATAAGTGCGGCATTCACAGCTGAGAGCATTGATGATATCATTGAGGCCGGACTCTCCGTTATACCGAGAGATTCGAGGCTAGCTGAGGCGGTGAAGGATACAGTCTCTTGGGGAAGACAATCAAATGACTGGCGGGATACTTGGCTTAGAGTTGTGCAGAAGTATGGACATTACCATCCCGTGCATACGATCAATAATGCTGCTTTCGTCATCCTTGGACTAGTCTATGGTCAAGGAGACTATGAGCGAACCATCACAACCAGCGTCATGTGCGGGTTGGACACGGACTGCAATGGGGCGACTTCAGGTTCCATCCTTGGCGTGATGCTTGGCGCAAGAGACCTACCAGATAAGTGGATAAAGCCTTTGAAAGACCGAGTAGAGAGCTCCATCACGGGGTATACGGGCATTCGGATCTCGGAACTGGCAAAACGCACTTTGAGAATAGCAAAAGAACTTCGCGAAACCGAAGAGAGGCAGTAAATCAAGTTCTCCGCAGTCGCAGATTGAATTCCAGATGAAATGAACCTGATGTTTATTGGATCCCCAGAGAGCTCCTCCATAGGTATTGGATTTCAACGTCAGGTTTAAGAGTGAGGAAGCTCAATTTAACGAGCCATTTTCAGTCTTGGAAACATGTTGAGTGAATCGGTGTGCATGCAAAGATAGTCATAGGCATAGCCGGCATGCCTGGATCTGGCAAGGCTACTGCTGAAAAGGTGTTCAAGAAGAAGTATCCAATAATTGTCATGGGCGACAAGGTGAGGGAGGAGGCCAGAAAGAGGAACTTGCAGCCCACCCCTGAGAACCTTGGCAAGGTCATGCTGCAGATAAGGAATGAACAAGGCCCCGCCGTTCTGGCTAAGAGGTGTATCCCAAAGATCGAAGCTGCAACATCTGGTGTTGTCGTTGTCGACGGAGTAAGAAGCCTTGAAGAGGTGGATGAATACAGGAAGGCCTTCAGGAATTTCGTGTTGATCGCCATTCATGCGTCACCCACGACTAGGTTCAGACGACTTCTGGCCAGAAAAAGGACTGACGATCCAAAGAATTGGGAAGACTTTGTTGCCCGAGACAAGAGAGAACTCAGCGTCGGCTTGGGCAACGTTGTCGCTACATCGGATCACATGATCATAAACGAAGGGAGGAAAGACCACATGATACGCGAATTGAACGAGATCTTACGGGAGTGTCTGGGAAATGGATGAGGTCACAGTCGAAGTGGAAGTTGAAGTTAACCCCACTGAGGATCCTCACAAGGTGACGACAGCGGTCAAGAGGGTGATGGGAGAGTTGGAACTCGAGATTGTGCGGAAGGACGATAGAACTTACTTAAGGGGAAGATCTGAGGGTGTATCCGCACTTGAGAAATTTCACGATCTTCTCAGAAGGGAGAGAATCTTGGATGCAGCGAGAAGGGTTATGTTCAAGGGCTTGAGGGAGAAGACAATAACCTTCTACCTGAATAAACAGGTTGCTCTCGTGGGTCATGTATCCTTCTCGCAACCTGAGAAAGAGTCTCCATTAGGGCCGATAGTCGTCAGGATACATTCAGATAGTCCACGCGAACTCCTTGACTGGTTAACCCCGAGAACAGCCTGAATCCAGGTTTAAAGAAGGTTCCGGGATGAGCGCTATAGAGATCGGGTTGTCAATGCTATACTGTCTCCGCTATCCCTTCTCCTACATGATTGAACAGCTTGGGAAGATTGAGGTTGAGTACGTAGAGATTCTAGACGAGTCGCACCATGCCCTGAGCAGTAGGCGCATTAAGATCATAAAGGATATTTCACGAGATCGCAATCTCAAATTGACCGTTCACGCACCCTTCGTCGACATCAATATAGCTTCCCCAGATCCCTCCTTCAGGCGGTTGGCGCTCAAGCGTCTCAGTAGGTCAATGGCGCTTGCAAGCCAATTAGGGGCCAGGTTTTGGGTTTTTCATCCCGGACTACGAACAGGAGTTAGCCACTTTCACCCCGGAAATGATTGGATGTTAAACGTTGAGTCGGTCCTTAAGCTGATTGAGGTGGCAGTCAAGAACGATCTAACCATCAGCATCGAGAATACACCTGAACCATTCCCCTTCATCCTAAAGAGCGTGAACGATTTTGCTCGTTTCTACAAGGACTTGGGCGTTGTAAATCTGGGCCTCACCCTTGATATTGCACACGCAAACGTTAGCCACCAAATCTTCGATTTCATAAAGCAATTTGCTGGAAAGATCATACATGCACACGCCAGCGACAATGACGGAACCTTTGATTCTCATCTAGGGATAGGGGAGGGCAATATAGAGTGGACCAAAGTCGCGGAATCATTCAGAAACATAGACTACGCTGGAGTTGTGGTCGTGGAGTCAGAAAGAGAAGCAGAAAGCAGCGTCAAAAGACTCAAATATATCTTCAGTCGGGATCCGACGGCCGGACCGCACAATCCCTCTTTCTTATGTTCAAACTAGTGGTGTTTTGGTCATGTCTGTTTTGGTAGTCGATGGAAAAGTCGGTCTAGAGATGCCTAGCGAGTCAAAGCAGGTAGACCTGCACACTCATAAATGTAGGTCAAAGCAGTTACGAGATATTCTCACGGAAAAAGTTTCTTTCCTTTTTATGTATATTCAATAACACCTATTTGTCTGAGGAAATCTAACATGTCATTGACTGTCCATCCTTCTACCAGCTTGCCATCAACGACACGTTTGATAGTTACTGATTTGTATGAAATCTTCTTACCAGTAGGGGGTAATCCAAGATATTCGTCAATATGTGTTCCCGCATATGTAACACGAGCCCACACCTTGTCCTCTTCAGCGATTATGTCTTCAATAGTCCAAAGGGAATCGGGAAAGCTCTTGTAAAACATGGCCAGGGATTTTTCTATGCCATCCAGACCTTGTTTAGTGATATGGTCAAACTAGTTGGGTGCCACTAAATCATCTGACAAAGACAAGTCTTACTTATTCAAGGCTTCAATTGCTTTCTGAACAATCGCCCTATTCTTTTCTAATGACATAATACACCGCCTTTATCATCAATCCTAGTCTTCTCTTCTTTGGATTTGGAGAGGTATTTCACGAACAAATTCATCATAATGCGTCTTCACGTCCACAAGGTTTTGCCATTCCTGATAGAACCTTGCCGCTTTAGCGTCCTTCTCATTGAGGGCTAAGAACCTATACCATGTGCCAAAGTCCTCAAACTCTATATGCATTTGATATGTCCTCAGATTAGCACCAAAAGCGTGGTGTCGATAGAGTTTCCAAGTTCCGAATCCTTCCACCTTGCCTTGAAGATAACCGAGAAATTCTTTTGATTTCTTAACGAAGTCTTCTTCACTTACGCCGTCCTTCAGGTTGAAATATATGATGTAAAGTGGCATTTTCCATTCTCCGGTTCAATATGTGATTTTGACTCGATTTGAAACCTTGCTTTTTTTCTATTTCTTTGGTTCTTCGTCGAAAGAAGAAGCCTATCACGCCCATAAATGGAGCGTGGAAAAATCTATGCGGGGCGGGAATCTGGTGAGGGGGATAGTTGACGTCCTGGTATAAATACTTGACTTTCCAGTCTTACTGGCCATGATCAACCAAAAAGACGTCAAAGAACTAACAGACCAACAGAAAAACAACACCTAGCCTAAAATAATCTGGAGTGCTTTTTCGAGTTTTAGGTTGTTGAGAAGGATGTCTTTATGGGCAGGCTTACTTCCCTGACTTTTTCCCTTCTTTTCATGGCGTTGAGGATGGCGAATCCTAGAATGTTTCCTTTTTCGCCTACCCTTAGGAAGATATCGTCGCCTACGTCTCTGAAAAAACCTTTCCTGGGCTTGCTTAAGGTTACTTCTAATAGGTCGCCTTCCGGGTCGAACCAAACTCTTAAGCTTTCCTTCTTCATATCGCTTTGCTTCTTTTCATTCTGTCTGCATAGAAGGCGGTTACTATAAAACCTTCCTTTTTTGAGACCTTAACCACAATGAGAAAATACTTTGTTGTAACGGACGTCTTTGTGTATAGTTTGTGGAATAGCCAAACTGAAGCGTCGTACATGCTTCTCCTAACTTCGTCGGGGTCGATTAACGTCTCGTTTAACTTGTCTAGTTGATTCGCCATTTCCGGATGTTCTAAGACATGCTTCCACCTAGCCTCATCAAGCCTAACTGTCTTCTCAAGTTTGGATTGAACCTCCAAGACAACCAACCCCGAGCACTCCCCCGTCAGTTGCCGCATCTTTCGTACATTGGCGAAGAAAACAATTTCTACTATGCTTTTGCTAGGGTAGCTTTGGCTTCATCGTTTTTATTCGTGGAATCGCTTAGGGTTGGTGCCCAATACTTTGCTACTTCCCAACCCTTATCGGCGGGATAGCGCCGAGCTGTTGCAAGGCGCCCAATCTGTCGCTGAAACCCCAATCCTCGACGAACTTGCCGCCTACGATCCGCAAAATGCGGATATGCGTATATGTCACCCGCTTGTTGGTAGGGGAAATGCCCGCAAACTCACCTTTATGTGTGCCGCTGAATGTCATACGGACTACTACCTTGTCTCCTTCGGCGATCATGTCCTCAATAGTAAATTGGAAATCGGGGAAGGCGTTTGTCGTGCTGATGAAGGCTTCTCTATAACCTTCCCGGCCTGACTTCTGACCAGGAAGGGCATAGTGGTCAACGTAGTCAGGAGCCATCACCTCATCCAGCAAGGCCCAGTTCCGTGTATTCACAGACTCAACTAAACGTCGGACTACTACCTTGTTCTTTTCTACCGACACGGAATATCACCTCCTTCCAATCTGAATTTGTAGGTCATTGTCAATCATTGTTTGTGAAGAAATAATTTTTCTATTTACACAACCTAATTGAAAACATAAACACGCCTCGCTAATATTTGTAGTTATTCCACTTTGTTTGCCTGCTGATTTTTCAACCAACCTTAAATGGGCCCTATTTTCTAGGAATAGGCTTAGAACGTGAATGAATGGCTTATTCGCATCCCTCGGATGCGAGTCGTTCCTTCTCTGGAAGGCGGCGCAGCCTGTTTAGAAACTGCCGGAAATTGCTTGTTGACTGAGTGGGTTGTCTATTTCTCTAGCTAGCTGTGAAGGCATCAAAAGACGAAGCGTATTCGAAACTATACACGAGCATCATAAGGCGAAACATCTTCCGGAAAGAGTTTCTTTGCTTTCTCTGTGTATTCGATAACACCTAGTTGTTTGAGAAAACTCAATTCGGCTACGGCATACAATAACTCTGCAACCTTGCCATCAACGATACGGTAGATGCTAACAGCTTCCCACGTTGTCTTCTTGCCCGTAGGTGCTAATCCACGATACTCGCCTCTATGGGTCCCCGTACCTTTCAAACGAATCCACACCTTATCCCCTTCAGCCACGATGTCCTCGATGGTCTCATGGGAATCTGGAAAGCTCTTGTAAAACATGGTCAAGTGTTGTTTGTAACTTTCCAGACTCCTGAACTGACGCGGATGGTCAACATAGTCAGGTGCTATTAACTCTCCCAGTGAAGCTAGGTCTTGCTTATTGAAGGCTTCAAACATCTTGCGAACAATAGCCTTATTCTTTTCTAATGACATAATACATCCCCTTAATCATCAATCTCACTATCTCTTTTTTGATATTTAAAAGTTGTTGTCTTTGTGTGAGCATTTACTTCTCCAGAATGCTTTTCAAATTCTCTAACGATCTCTCGATCTCCTTTCCGCTCGCCATAATCATCAATTTGACGGGAATCTTGCCGAGAATCCCCCAACCAATCATTTCATACTTTATCACGTACGTAAGTCTAGTTCCCTTCTCGACGAGTTTCAATACATATGTTAAATCAATGCGATGTACGAGTAAATACGATGTACGATACGTAATCTTCTCGTTTTCGAGACCATCTGTAATCGTCATCGTCATCATCAATTTGCCATGTTTGTCAATAAAGTGAGCAATTGCACCCACCCTATACTTGTCTTCGGGAGTGTGCATCTCTGAGGTGTATTCCACGCCCTTCGCATTTTTTGGGTTCCTTCATCCCATTCTGGAAACCTGTCCACAGCAAGCATTTCCCAGACTTTCTCATGTGGAGCCCTGATTTCAATCGACTTTTCTACCCTACCCAAAATGTCACCACTCCTCAATTATCAGTCCAATCTCTTTTCGGTATTTGAGTTGCGTTCCAAGCTCACACACAAGTGCAAAAAAAGAGAGATAAAGAGAGTAAGTTTAGGTTTGGGATTAGGAGTTATTCTTTCTCTCTCTACAAAAAACACTCAGAAAAAACACGACAGTAGACTATTCTGTTAATCTTCTTGTTGCTATCTGACCAGAAAATAGCAGCATTCAAGAATTATGGCATCATTGAAGCAAAAGGATATGAATGAAAAAAGAGGGGATGGCTAAGTCCTGAGCCTGAAGCTTACTTGGAAGCCGCCTTGACCCACTGCTGCCAGAGGGAGAGGACATACTCCATAGTTGGCGGGTAGGACTGTTCGACGGGAACAAACTCCGTGTACTTCTTCAAGGTAGGCGCGAACTGGTCGAATGCCTTCTCAACGTCCGCCTTGCTGGGGGCTTTCCAGACACAGAAGGCTCCTTGAGCGGCTGTGCTGTAGGTGGCGCAGAGCTCGACGCCTTTAGGGCCCTTCCCCCCGACGATTGCAGCGTACCCTGCTACGAGTTCCTTCATTATAGCTATCTCGTCTTGAGGCTTCCACTTGTGCACGGCTATAAACAATGGCATAATTCTACCTCCCTACAGACTTATTCGATGCAATACCTTAAAAGGCTTACGGTAGAAAACAGACCTCTTTCAAAGGTCGGTTAACTACAGAACCGCAATTCTTGGCGCCCATGTTTCTCGTCCATTTCTTAAGAACTTTGCGAAATGCAGAGCCTCTTCAGTGATCAAGGTGTCAAGGGTCGGAATTTCAACTTTACGCTCAAAAAACTTGCCCAAATCCTCAGAAAGCTCATTAGTTTCAAACTCACATACAAATCCTTCTACTCATCCTGAGACCATCAAAAAATCTGTAACCAGCCCGAAGTCGTTCTTATGCAGCTTCTGGCAGCATTCAATCAAGAAATCGTCTATGAGGCAGCGGTAGAGCTCTTGAAAGTCGCAGATTAGGCTTTCCGAACTGAACAGAATGAAGGAAACCTAAATATGGCTCAAGCTTCGCTTTCAACACTGCCCTATGAACCCTACACTTCAATACATAGTAACCAAAATTGAAAACATTGTTCACTCCATCATACGCCTTAGAAGTCATTCTCCTCTCACACGTTAAAAGAAGACCGCAAAAGCTTATATCAACGCATCATGTAACAAGGGTAAATTGGACACCCAAAGTTTTGAAGTCCCAAACCTTGCTTGGTTCGGGCGACAGAAGCTACAACTGGAATTCCCCAGGAGATGGAAGGTCGGCTTCTTACCTATGAATGGCTATGAAAAGGCAAGGGTCAGCGAACAAGAGATTAGGAGAGCCTTGAGAAGACCTGTCGCGGCAAGTCCATTAGCAAAGCTTGCAGAAGGTAAGGAAGAGGCTGCAATAGTACTCGATGACATGACAAGACCGACCAGAACCTACGAAGTTCTACCTCAAGTGTTAGAGGAATTGAAGAACGCGGGAATCACCGACGACCATATCAGGTTTATAATGGGCGGCGGATTGCACGGAGCATGGTATAGGTACGACTTTGCCAAAAAGATCGGCGAAGAGAACGTGGAAAAATACCCCGTTTATAATCACAACCCCTTTGCAAACTGTGAGAAGGTTGGAGAGACGACGAGAGGAACGCCGGTCGAGATCAACGCAGAGTACAACTCATGCGACCTAAAGATAGGCATAGGGCTTATTGTACCCCACCCAACGACCGGCTACGGCGGCGGTGCAAAAATCGTTCTACCCGGAATTTCCTCCTTCAACACGGTCTATCACAACCATGTGACTGTGCATAAGCAAAATCCTCAAATAGACTCTTACTGGGGATTCTCTAGGGATAACGTCACAAGGGCAGATATCGATGAAGCCGGAAAGATTGCAGGTATGGATCTGAAGGTAGATGTCTTGGTCAACGGAATGGGAGAAAGCGCCGGAGTCTTCGCCGGAGATCTAGAAAAAGAGTTCTCGGTAGCTGTTCAGCGGGCTAAGCACCAT
>Ga0315314_1004666_pt1 | contig 10199 bp, 9 predicted proteins | sample TDP9_MG_FD_203631 | JGI IMG/M metagenome (GOLD analysis project Ga0315314, IMG submission 203631) | Freshwater sediment microbial communities from Lake Towuti, South Sulawesi, Indonesia - TDP9 | ecosystem: Environmental > Aquatic > Freshwater > Lake > Sediment | place: Indonesia: South Sulawesi... | reverse complement strand
ATACGAGAAGACCTACCCCGAGTGCGACGTGTTCTGTGCCCGAACGATCCGGACCATGGTTGAGTGGGAGGATCCGCGATCGGTTGCCGCCATCATCGTGGAGCCCATCACCAACACCGGCGGGATCATCACGCCCCCAATGGAGTATCTCAAAATCGTGCGGCAACTCTGCGACGAGTTCAACATCCTGCTCATCTTCGACGAGATCATCAATGGCTTCGGCCGCACGGGAGCCCTCTTCGCCGCCAACACCTTCGACGTCGTCCCGGACATTCTGGTCTGTGGCAAAGGAATGAGCAGCGGCTACGCCCCCCTCGCGGCGGCCATCATCCGAAAGCCGATAGCTGATGCTTTCTGGGGAGAGCCCGGGAGGGAGCTGGCCCACGGCCACACCTACGCGGGAAACCCCGTGGCGTGTGTCGCCGGGTTAGCGAGTGTGCGAGAGATCCTGGAGCGGAACCTCGCCGAGAACGCTCGCAAGGTGGGAGCGCACCTAGTGCGGCGGCTGGAGGGGCTCGAATCCCTCGGCGTCATCGGGGAGATCCGCGGGAAGGGCCTCTTCATCGGGGTGGAATTCGTCAAGGATCCTGCCAGTAAGCGGGCCTTCCCGCCGGAGGTCAAGTTCGGCCTGCGCGTGGGGAAGAGGTGCCTGCACAATGGGCTGCTGCTCCGCTTCGACCCGCACTGGATTGCCTTCGGGCCGCCGCTCATTGTCACCGAGAGGGACATTGACCAGATGGTGGGCATCTTGGAGCAGAGCATTCGCGAAGTGCTGCGGGAGCAGTAGGCGACCGAACAGGCCAGGAGGTGACCAATGCCAGTCAACCGCGAGCGTGCGCTCTCCGTCATGCGGGAGTATCGGCTGGACGCCATCGTCACGATGACGCCGGAGAACATGACGTACCTCATCGACTTCCCGATGCTGCACGGATGTCTGGCGGAGACCAGGGTGTACGTCGTGTTTCCCGCGGCGGCCGACCAGCAGCCAAGCATCGTGATCCCGCGCAATTCGGTGGACATGCTTACCTCGTCCAGTTCGACTGTTGACGACATCTGGCTCCACGGAAACTTCTTCCTCTTCGAGTCCGAGGGCCTGGACCCGAAGACCTTGACAGCGGAGGAGCAGCGCCTGCACGCGGCGCTCGGCTGCCCGCATACCCCCTCCGATCTGGACGCGCTGCGGACTTGCCTGAAGGCCAAAGGCTTGGGCACCGGCCGTCTTGGCTTTGATGAAAAGTCGCTGGCGAGCCCGGACGTCTTCGACCACATCCAGGGCCTAGTCCCCAAGGCCGAGGTGGTGCCGGCGTACAAGATCCTGCGGGAGATCCGGATGGTGAAAACGGCCGAGGAATTGCGCCGGATGCGGGTAGCGGCGGCTGCTAACCAGGCAGGCGCCGCGGCGGTGTTCGCGGCGGCCAAGGTCGGTGTGCGTGAGCTGGAGATGGCAGGCCCATACTACGAGGCAATCCGGAAGGCCGGCGCGGAGCCGCATCACCTGTGCATCAACTGCGGGCGGCGCGCGGGGCTGCCCAATGGCGAACCGTCCGAGTACCGCCTGCAAGCAGGCGATGTGATCCGGTTCGATGCCGACTGCTTCCACCATTACTACTTCAACGACATTGCCCGGAACGCCGTGGTGGGCGCGCCCGGCCCGAAGCTCAAGACCTACCATGCGGCGGTGGTGGCGGGGCTCCAGGCGGCCGCGGCGGCCATGCGGCCCGGGGCGAAAGCCTCGGACATCTTCCGGGCGTCGGTGGAGGCTGTTCGGAAGGCGGGGATTCCCCACTACGACCGTCATCACGTGGGACATGCGCTTGGTGTTGTCTGCTACGACGATCCGCTGATCGGGCCGAACGATCACACGCCCCTGGAAGAAGGGATGGTCATCAATATCGAGACTCCCTACTACGAGCTGGGATTCGGTGGGGCGCACGTCGAGAACACCTATCTGATCACGAAAACAGGCTGCGAGCCTCTGCAGATCATGGGCTTGGAGCTCCAACGGGTGGGGTGACGGGCAGCGATGGGAAGTCAGCACACTGTCGTTACGAGCGACTACACGTCCCCGGAATTCCGATTTTATGAGGAGGAGATCCTCAGGGTGGGGGCACGACTCGCCCCGGCGCAGTGCCGCACTGAGGACGAATTGATCGAGGCTGCCAGGACGGCTGATGCCCTCATCCACGAGTATTGCCCGATCACCCGACGAGTCGTCGAGAACCTGGAGCGCTGTCGCGTGATCTCACACCACGGGATTGGGGTGGACAAGATTGACGTGGCAGCGGCCACGGAATACGGAATCTGCGTGGCCAACGTGATGGACGCCAGCCTGGACGAGACCTCGGATCACCTCCTTGGGATGGTTCTGACCTGCGGGCGCCGCTTCCTCGAATTCGACCGCAGCGTTCGGGAGGGGAAGTGGCATTACCAAGCCTGCGGCCGCCTTCACCAGATGCGAGGACGGGTCCTCGCCTTCGTTGGGTTCGGGCGCATCCCGCGATTAGTCTGCCGCAAGGCGGCTCCGCTCGGCGTTCGGTTCCTGGCTTACGCACGGCACCCCTCTCGAGCCCTCGCGCTCGACTATGGCGTAGAATTCGCCCCGCTCGAGGAGGTTCTGGCGCGAGCGGACTTCCTATCGATCAATCTCCCCTTTACCCCAGAGACCCGGCGCTTCATCGGCGCCCGAGAGCTGGGGCTGATGAAACCGACGGCGTACCTTGTCAATATCTCTCGCGGGCAAGTGATCGATGAGGTGGCCCTCGCGATCGCATTGCAGGAGCGGAGACTGGCCGGGGCGGCCCTGGACGTGTTGGAGCGGGAGCCTCCTGACCCGTCGAATCCGCTCCTGGGACTGCCGAACGTCGTGTTGACTCCCCATTGTGCGTGGTATTCGGAGGAAGCCAAGGAAGACGTGGAGCGGAAGACCGCCCGCCAGGTTGCCAGGGTCCTGGCGGGAGGTTGGCCTGATCCCTTCGTGAATCCTGAAGTGCGGGATCGGTACATTCGGCGATGGGGTGATCCGAGCAGCCTGGCCAGCGGATGAGCCGTGCCGTGGATAGCGGCGGGCGAAAAGGAGGTTCGTCATGAAACGGAAACTGATTCTGTCCTCTCTGGTGATGATGTGGGTGATCCTTCCGGCCATGGTGTGGGGGGCGTACCCGGAGCGCGAACTCACGTTCATCGTCCCCACCTCGGCGGGTGGCGGAAGCGATCTCACGATGCGAGCCATTGCACGTGCTACTGAGCCTATCCTGGGTAAGCCTGTGCTGGTGGTCAACCGGCCTGGCGCAGGCGGCGCTATTGGGCACTCAGAGATGGCCAGGGCCAAGCCAGATGGCTATCAATTGGGCATGCTCCTCCAGCAGATGACCATTGTTCCGATGATGCGGCCCGAGGTCCCGTATCGATGGACGGACTTTAAGCCCATCATCATGATCAACGCCGATCCAGCCGCGCTCATCGTCCGAGAAGGGGGACGCTGGAACGATCTCAAAGAGTTCATCGAGTATATCCAGAAGAACCCGGGTGTGGTCACGGTTGCCGACTGCGGGGTCGGCTGCATCTGGCAGATCGCTGCAGCTGCCCTTACCAGCGTGGCCAGGACAAAAGTCCATCATGTTCCCTTCGAAGGGGCAGCACCGGAGCGCGTCGCCCTGCTCGGGGGGCATGTGGACGCGATGGTTGCCAGCATCCCGGAGGTCGCCGATTTAGTCCGGGCCAAGAAAATGCGGATCCTGGCGGTGATGGATGAACAACGGGACCTCAATTTCCCCGACGTACCGACCCTGAAGGAGATGGGGTATAACGTGACGGTCGTGGCATGGCGGGCCCTGGGTGGCCCGAAGGACCTGCCCGATGAGATTGTGAGGAAACTTCACGATGTGTTTCGGGAGGGCATGCAGCAGCCGACGTACACGGATTTCATGAAGAAGCAGGGGCTGCGCATCCTATACAAGGGAACAGAGGACACCGCTAGGTTCATCGACCAGGAGCGGAGGGAATTCAAGGTACTCCTCAAGAATCTGGGGCTATTGAAGCTGGAGGACTAGTCCCCAGGCCGCGTGCTGACAATGCTATATCGTCTCGATGCTGTATTCCTGGCCGTGTTCCTAGCGGTGAGCGGAGCCATCTTTTGGCTGGCTCCTGGTTTCCCGGACACCGGTGAACGCTTTGGTCCTGCCTTTCTTCCGCGCGTGCTGGCCGTGCTGCTCCTGGGATTCAGTGTGGCGCTGGTAGTCCGATGGGTCAGCGCGGCCCGACGCGGGAGACTGGCCCGGGCCGAGATTTCGACCGGGCTGGGCTCCAAGGCGTTCTTGTTCGGGCTCGCCCTGGCGGGGTACGTGACGCTGCTGGGCCGGGACACGCCCCTTGGGTTTCCGGGACTGACGGTGCTGTTCCTGTTTGGGACCGGCCTCCTCTTTGGGGGCCGGTCCCCGGTCCGCGTGGGTCTCATGGCAGTGCTGACCGCCCTGGGGCTTTACCTCTTCTTCAGGACGTGGTTGCGGGTACCGCTGCCACCGTCTGCTTGGTTCTGATCGCCCTGTGTCTATGAGGCTGACATGATCGATGCGTTATTGGCAGGCTTTGCCACTGTCCTGCAGCCACCCACTATCCTCTTCCTGGTTGGGGGCGTTGTCTTGGGATTAGTGGTGGGAGCCCTTCCCGGTCTCACGGCCACCATGGGGATGATCATACTTCTCCCGCTCACCTTTGGCATGGCTCCCATTGACGCTATTCAGCTCCTGATGGGCGTGTTTGTCGGCGGGATCACCGGCGGCTCAGTCACAGCCATTGCCATAAACATCCCGGGCACCCCGGCCTCGGCCCCGACGGTGCTGGACGGATACCCTCTTACCAAGCTGGGTCGAGCCGGGGAGGCCATAAGCGTCATGTACATCACCTCGATGATGGGCGGGGTGGCGGGAGCATTGGCGTGCATTGCGGTTGCCCCGGCGTTGGCGGAGTTTGCATTGAGGTTTGGGCCGCCAGAGATCTTCGCACTTACCGCGATGGGGATATCCCTGGTGATCTCGCTGTCCTCTGAGTCGGTTCTTAAGGGCCTCGCCGCCGGAATCCTTGGGATGATCCTATCGCTAGTCGGTGTAGACCCCATGAGCAGCTACGCGCGGTTCACCTTCGGCAATGTGAATCTGGAAGGGGGCTTTGGCTACGCGCCTGTGATCATCGGCCTCTTCGGCCTGACCGAGGTCTTCTTCGCCCTGGAGCGCTTCGTCAGGCATGGGCAGGGGGCTTTCACGCCTCAGAAGATTGGCGGTTTGGGTGGCCCGCTGCGGGCGGCGCTGCATGACATCAGGTTTCTCTGGCCCACCTTTTTTCGGTCCTCCGCCGTCGGGATCATAATCGGTGCCCTGCCGGGGCTGGGTGCGGACATCGCCGCCTGGTTGGGATATGATCTGGAAAAGCGGTTCGCCAAACACCCCGAGGAATTCGGGAAAGGCTCGCTCCAGGGAATGACCGGCTGCGAGGTGGCCAACAATTCCGAGGCAGGGGGTGCGCTGATTCCCGCCTTGACTTTTGGAATTCCGGGAGACCCCCAGACTGCCATCATTATCGCAGCCCTGATGCTTCAGGGATTGCGACCAGGCCCCCTGCTCTTTGCACAGCATGGGGATTTGGTATGGGCCACCTTCGCCGGACTTATCGTTTGCCAATTGGTGACCCTACTCTTGGGCCTGGTTTCGGTACATGCGATCATGCGGATTATCAGCCAACCATTCTACGTCCTGTACCCACCCATCGCTGTGTTTTGCGTAGTTGGAACCTTTGCCATAGGGAACAGCCTCTTTGATGTTTGGGTCATGTTGCTGGCTGCTGTGGGAGGGTACTTTCTAAAGAAGTTTGACTATCCTTTGGTGCCCATTGTCTTGGCCTTCCTTCTTACCCCGATGGCCGAATCGGAACTCCGTCGTGGGCTGGTTCTCCACCGGGGAAGCTTCCTAGCCTTCTTCGGACGGCCTCTGTTCGACCTGATCCTCCTATTGAGTATTCTGGCCTTCGCCATGTCTGTCTGGATGTTACGGAAGGTCCCTATGGGGACGTCGCGAGTCGAAACGGAGTGAGGCGAAGCTCGCGAAGAATTGCAATTGTTATGAGACCGTATTTGAGAAAGGAGCTGGCCATGAACGGGTCAAAATGGGGAAGGAGAACAGCCTGGATCCTGGTGCTAGTGGCTATTCTTTTGGCAGGTCTGGCTACTGAAGGCGAGGCGGGGGCCAAGCGGACGCTGAAGCTGGGAACGATCCTCCCGCCTGACAACATCCTCTCGCAGAACGCGGTGGAGTTTGCCAAGAAGGTCACAGAGCGAACCAAGGGAGAGGTCGAGGTCGTGGTGTATCCCAGCTCCCAACTCGGGAATGAGCGGGACCTGATGGAGGGGCTTCAGCTCGGCACGGTGGAGATGGCAGAGGTCTCGGGCGGGGTCATGAGCACCTTCGCGCCGGAGGCTGGAGTGTTCAGCCTGCCTTTCATTTTCAACGGCTGGGACCACCTGGACAAGGTGCTGAAAAACCCGGTAGCCGACCGATTGGGTGATACCGTCCTCAAGAAGACGGGCATCCGGACGCTGGGGTGGATGGAGCAGGGATTCCGGGTCACCTTGACCGTCAAGCGGCTGATCAACAGCGTGCAGGATTTCGACGGGCTCAAGATCCGGCTGCCAGAGGACAAGGTCCTCATCCGGACCTTCCAACTGGTGAGGGCGCGGCCGACCGTGATCCCCTGGGGAGAGGTGTACACCTCGCTTCAGACCGGTGTGGTTGAAGGGATGGAATCCACGACACCTGCCATGTACACCATGAAGTTCTACGAGGTGGCCAACTACATCGCGGAGACGAACCACCAGCACTCGGTGGTCGGCTTCCTCATCAGCGACAAGGTGTTTCAGTCGCTCTCCAAGGCCACGCAGGAGGCCATCGCGCAGGCCGCCCGCGAGACCATGGAGATCAACTACCGGGATGCCCGGGGGACAGCGCAAAAATCCCTTGAGATGCTTCGGGCCAAGGTCAAGCAGACCACTACGCCGGATCTGAAGCCGTTCCAGGAAGCCGTGCAGCCGGTGTACAAAGAGTTCGGGGATCAAACCGGAACGCAGGAGCTCATCCGGCAGATCCAGGCGGTGAAGTGATGCATGAAGGGGCCCCTCCCAGGAGCCACTGCGGGCCAGCCTGGTGGTTCGATCGGACGATCGAGGGGGTGGTCGTCTGTGCCTTCATCACCTTTGTGATCCTAAGTTTTGTTCAGGTGGTGCTCAGGTACGGATTCGGCCGCCCCCTGACCTGGACGGAGGAGGTGTCGCGCTACCTCTTCGTTTGGGTTGTGTTCGTGGGGGCGGGAATTGCGGCGAGGTACAAGACGCACATAGCGCTCGATTTCCTGGTGAGCCGGTTCACCCCCAGGGCGCAGCGGCGGGTTGCCATGCTCATGGGGGCGTTGAGTCTCGTCATGCTGCTCCTGGTCTTCGTCTGGTACGGGTGGTCCCTTACCCGGGTCTCGATGCGCCAGGAATCGCCGGCGACTGGAATCCCCGTCGGTTGGGCGACCCTGGCCATCCCTGTGGGAGGCCTGATCACCGTGGTGAACATCCTCCGAGCGGCCCGAGAGCCTCCCTCGCGCGAGGTCGAATCATGACGCTCACCGCGCTGGTCGTCGGATTTCTGTTCCTCAGCAGTCTCGGCATGCCAGTCGCGTATGCCATCGGCGTGACGAGCGTGTTCCTGCTTCTGATGGACGGGACGGTTCCCCTCGTCGTTGCCCCCCAGCGGATGTTCGTGGTGGTGAACTCCTTTTCGCTGATGGCGATCCCATTCTTCATGCTGGCGGGGGAGTTCATGAACACCGGTGGGATCACGCGGCGGCTGGTGAACCTGTCCGACGCCCTGGTGGGGCATATCCGCGGAGGGCTGGCGCATGTCGTGGTGGTGGCCGAGATGATCTTGTCCGGCATATCCGGGTCGGGAGCCGCGGATGCCTCTGCTATTGGCGGCATGCTGATCCCAGCCATGATTCGCAAAGGGTATGATCGAAACTTCAGTGTGGCCATTAACTGTTCGGCCTCCTGCCTCGGCCCCATCATTCCGCCCAGCATTATCATGATCATCTATGGCTCGCTCACCGGGGCGTCCATCGGGGCGCTGTTTCTTGGTGGGGTCGTTCCCGGGATCTTCATCGGGGGCGGGATGATGCTTACCAGCTATCTGCTCAGCCGACGGGGGCGGTTCGTGGTGGAGCCCAGGCCTGCCGCGACCTGGGGAGAAGTGTGGCACACGCTGAAGGAGGCCAGTTTGGCCCTCACGTTGCCGGTCATCATTCTGGGCGGCATTATCACCGGCGTCTTCACGGCGACGGAGGCGGGAGCGGTGGCGGCCGTGGCCAGCTTCGTCCTCGGAGTGTTCGTCTACAAAGAGATCAAGCCCGGCGAGATCATCGCGGTGGTGCTCCGATCGGTCTCAGCCACGGCGGTGGTGATGCTCCTGTGCGCGACAGCCGCCATCTTCGGCTGGATTCTGGCCAAGGAGCGGTTCGGGGATCTGGCCCTGAATACCATGCGGACAATCACGCCCAGCCCGATCGGTATCATGTTCCTGATCGTGGTACTGCTCCTAGTCGTCGGCTGCTTCGTGGATACTATTGCCTCGACGATCATCCTGATCCCGGTGCTCCACCCGATGATGGTCAACCTGGGATTCGACCCGATCCACTTTGGCGTGATCGCAACCATCCTCATCACTGTGGGGGGCCTGACGCCTCCCGTGGCCCCGCTCCTATACATTGCCAGCACCATCGCGAAGAGCCCTGCACTGGATGCGCTGCCCCTGGTGCTGGTGTTTATGACGATCATCCTGCTCGTTACCGTCGCGCTGATCTTCGTGCCGCCGCTGGTCACGTTTCTCCCCAACCTTGTCTTCAAGTGAGGCGCGTGCCGTGCTCTTGAATCGCGAGCGGGGCGAGTGGCTCATGCGCGAGCGAGGGCTGGACGCGCTGCTGGCAACGACGCCTGAGAACGTCATCTACGTCAGCAACGACGACTCCGACCGGCTCTTCCTGTTCATCAACATGCAGGTGGCGGCTCTGTTGCCCAGAGATGGGCTCGGGCCCTGCTTGATCGTTCCCGGGACCGAACTGCCCTACCTTGCTGGCGAGCCCTCCTGGATCACGGATGTTCGGGCCTTCGGGACGTTTTTCGTGACACAGGGAAATGCGCGCCCGCTGAACGAATTCGAACAGCGCCTGCTCGCCCTCATGAACCGGCCGCGGGCCGCCAGCCTCGCGGAGACCATCGCTGGCGTGGTGAAAGATCGGGGGCTGGATGGGGGGACCCTGGGGCTGGACGAGATGAATGTTCCACCCCGGACGATGGAGACGCTGAAAACAGCCCTTCCTCGGGTTCGGTTCGTCGAGGCCTTCGATCTCTTCCGAGAGATCCGGATGGTCAAGACGCCGGAGGAGATCTCGCGCCTGCGGCGCGCGTCGGAGATCAACCAGGCCGGCTTGGAGGCGATCATCCGGGCTGCTGGGAAGGGTGTGACCGACGCGGAGCTGCGGTCGGTCTACTTCAAGACCGTGACGGAGCTGGGGGCGGTTCCGCGGATGTGGGGCAGCAGCGCCGGCCCGAGGAGCAGTTGCTTCTTCTCCGTCGGCCACGAGCCGCTTCAAGCAGGCGACCTGATCCGGCTGGATGTCGGCTGCCGCTACCTCCACTACTTTGCGGACACAGCGCGCACCCTGGTTGTGGGCGAACCCTCGCCCGCCCAGCGGCAGGCCTATGTGGCCATCCGCACGGGCGTCCAGGCGGCCTGCGAGCGAGCCCGGCCCGGTGTGAAGGTGTCCGAGCTGTACGACGTCTGTATGAGCACGATCCGGAAAAACGGCCTGCCCTTGTTTCAGCGGCACCACTGTGGCCACTCCATTGGGCTCGAATTGTACGAGCCGCCCATGGTGGTGGGGGGTGGCCGAACCTCCGACATCTTCGCCCAGGGCCCGGACCGGGTACTGGAACCCGGCATGCTTCTCAACATCGAGGCGCCCCTGTATCATCTGGGCTTCGGCGGCATGAACGTGGAGGATACGCTGCTCGTCACACCGACAGGGGCCGAATGGCTCACGACCCTGGACCGGGATATGTACGTCGTGTAGCGCCGGGAAAGAAAGGAGAAGAGCCCCATGAACAGCCACGGGATGCA
>Ga0315314_1004665_pt1 | contig 10201 bp, 9 predicted proteins | sample TDP9_MG_FD_203631 | JGI IMG/M metagenome (GOLD analysis project Ga0315314, IMG submission 203631) | Freshwater sediment microbial communities from Lake Towuti, South Sulawesi, Indonesia - TDP9 | ecosystem: Environmental > Aquatic > Freshwater > Lake > Sediment | place: Indonesia: South Sulawesi... | reverse complement strand
GGTGAGGAGACAGGCATCTGGAATGTTCGATGAGTGTCTCGTACCGCTCCCTGTAGCTCGGCGTAAAGGAATCCGGATGATCGAGCAAGTCCCTGAGGCGGTATCGCATCCTCTCGCCGAAGGCTTCGTTGCTATTCTTGTCGCTGACGAGTCGGTCGAGAACGTCCTTGGGAAGCTTGCCCTCTTCGAAACGAGTCATCCACAACGCTCTAGCAATATTGTCTTTCGTTTCTGGATCCAATCTGTCCACTTCTTGCTGTGATCGCACGGCCTAGTCCCACCCGACGCACTGACAGCCAACATGCAGAAGAAAAAGGCTTGCATCGAAATAGAGAGCTCCCAGATGTCTCGCCGCACGCGCCACTCGGCATCCGACAGCCACATGTGTGCGTAAGCGGCCTGCGCGTTGTCAGAAGCTTGGAGCGTCCTACACCAACTTCCTTGATTAGATTTCTTCGAAGATACGTCGAATCAGTGCGACCTATTGTAAGACGAGACCTAAAGGAAGACATTGTCGTCACGCAGTCGATCTCATAAGGTCTTATTTGGCCCGGTTCCACGCTTTGTTTGACCTTGCTATGCTCGTCAAGAAGCTAGAAGATTGCAGGGAAATTGTGGCCGCCGATAAAACGATGCTAAGAGAGGTTCTCCATCCAAAGAACGACGGCATTGAACTGAGGTTCAGTGTTGCCCACGCCAGACTTGACATTGGTCACGCCTCTTTGCCCCACAGACTTCGGACGACCGAAATCTACTACATTCTGAAGGGACGAGGGATTATGCACATCAACCAAGAATCACAAGAAGTCAGGGAAGGATGTGCTGTGTACATACCGCCAAGTGCGGTTCAACACATCGACAACACTGGAAATGAAGAGATGGAGTTTCTTTGCATAGTTGATCCAGCTTGGCGGGTGGAAGACGAGGAGATCGTCACGTAGACGGGTTCAACGTTCCAGGACTGCCTGGCAATTCCATCATGAATCATGTGGCAGATTCGCAATTCCACAAGGGTGAACTTCGTGAGAACAACATACGGAACATCATATGAAATGTCCAAGGCCAGATCGAACTCAATTGGCCTGAGTTTGGCGAATGCGACCCCCAGCCAAGGAGGTCGATTGGGAATTGGAGGCTCCGCACCGGTCGTTCCGCAATGGCAAAGCTCCATCTAACACACGTGGTCATCTATGGCAATTCTGAAGCTGCACGTGCCTCGAGATCGGGCTCCCTAGCGTCGGCTTACGTTCTGCAGTATCTCGTGATAGTGGGCCGTGGCGGCATCACTTGGGGCGTCCTTCATACAAAAGGAGAAGCGGGCTAGCTTTCGATGCGGGTTCTCGACAACTATTTTGCCTTCCCGAATCTTGGATTCGAGCATGTTGAGGGCCCGATGAAAGCGCTCGTCGCGCAGAGCGCGCTCATAGAACGAAAGCACATAGACATAGTTGAAGAGATTGTAGCGACGAAGCGGATACTCGACCTGCATGAACAAAGTTCCAATACCGAAGTGGCATGGACCGAGTGGCTTGCGAGTGACCCAGTGATCGAGCAGGAACTCCACCGCCTTGTCCAGTATCTGCTCTCGATTCGCGTGTCTGGTGAAGCGGAAAGCATCCAGAGCGTCCAGAGTCGGCCCTGGGTTCGAGAACTCGGTCTCGGGCCCCCTCCCGTACTTGAATGTCCTGCAACGCCATCCTCCATCCGTGTGAACCGTAGCACGATTCTGCTTTGACTCTTTCAGTTCCAGGAGGACTCTGACGATCTCAGGCTACTGATCGCACTCGAGGAGGTGCATCTCTGGACCTCAAAAGATCTTCCAAGAGATGCTCTACGTTTTCTCGATAGCGCCGTAAGGTTGCTTAGGAAGAAGGGCGTTGGAGTAATGCTGGTTTCACAGAAGATCAGCGACTTTGACCCAGCGATGAGGTCGGCAATGAACGTCAGCATCCTCTTCAGAACGAAATACGAGGGAGATCTGAGGGCGATCGCAAGGATGCTTGGAAGCGAGACATCCGAGGTGGTTCCTAAGCTGCCGGTGGGCTACTCAGTCTTTCATCTTGCAGATCTCGGAGATCCGTTCGCAATGGCTTGGCGTCCTACGTACTCGCAAACGTAGCACATGGCAACGCTGATGAACTTCGAACCTATCATAACGCAACGTACATTACCTCTTCTATCCTATGCGGCCTTGTCAATCGAACCGTTCAGGTCCTATGCCACACACAGACAGGTGGCCTAAATTTGGTTGGTTACCCTGATCCTCACCAGTTCGCGCCAACTCTAGTCTTTAGCAAGAATGAGCGCTACTATCCTTGCGAAGTGTTCTTTGATGATAGCCGGAACGTTGTCTCCAACAGGGAACGGTACGATTCGAAAAGCGGATCAGAAAAATTGCAGATGGTCTCCTGCTACTATTGGATTGTTTCTGGGCTCCAGTACTATATCTACGAGTATTGGCTTTACTATGCATTCAACCCCTATGCGATCATAGACATCTCAAAGAACTTCGCCTTGGTGGACAACCATGATCACGACTTTGAATCAGCCTACGTGTACGTCAGCAAGGAGACTCTGCGTCCTCAGAGAATCGTCCTGAACCATCACTTTTGGCACAACATCGAAGACCTCTCTGACGGTGAGATTAAGGTCTTTGTTGAGAGAGACGGTCATGGAATGTTCGGGAGAAGGAATCACTGGCTGACTTGGCTGATGGACAAGGTTGGACTCTTGAAGTGGGAGCAGGGAGGGGTAGAGCTGAAGCCAGAGAGACTAATTGCCATCGAAGACCTGAGAAAAGAGGTAATGCGCGACCCTATCGACATCGTGGATACATCAGGCAAGCTCATTGGAAATGATTATGATTCCTCGAGAATCGGCAAAATGTTCGGGCCCTCAGTGCCTTGGTGGAGGCCGCACTACTATCTTCCCGAGACCCTGCTCAAAGGCTTAGACAAGGTCGTTCCAGACAAGGTTGCTCTTGCCTTCAGACTTCCGAGTACGCCTCCCCTCTCACTTCTAGGATCAGTGAGTCTGCCGCAAGGTTACGACGGCCTAGACCAAGCCGCAGAACGAGCTTTGGAAATTGGCATGCTTACCAGGGCCCAATACAGGGAGCTTCGACGGAGAAGACTCGTAGGCTTGCCTGGGCGGCGGATAGCGACCAAGGCCACGCTAGCACGCCTACCAAGAAAGTCGCATCGACGATTAAGAAGGGAGCCCTCGAGGTGAACAGCCACATAGCGAAATACGTTGAGGAATACCTACAAAACAAATCTTCATCACACCTTGGTAGTTATGAATGTCTATTCTTTGACGTTTGCGATTATGTTAGATGTTCGCAGCTAGGACAAGACTAGCAATGGAAAGCGGCAGAGTAGAAGGTGCGGTCGCCTCATCTCGCAACAAGTATCATCTCCACCTACAGCTCCGAGAGCGAGAGGTAGCAAGACCAATGATTCTAACATATTCTATCCGCAATCTTGACTTTCCCAAGGAATATGATCTCTCCGTTGTCGGACATGAGCTTTGGCACTTAGCCGGTACCTCGGCTACTGGACCGAAGAGGGCCTTGCTCTTGGAGGCCTTGAGGGACGAACTTGACTCACATCCAAACATGCCTTTCGTAGAGGAATTCAATCGAAGCTTGGCGCTGCTATGGGAGGCACTAGCCTACGAAGCCCAGCTGCGTCATCGCAGTACACCCGAGGAACTTGCTAAGCAGATAAGCGCAACTCTGGAATACGACAGAGGGCTTGCGGAGATAGTGCCTTCAACACGTGACCTGATCAATGCGATCACGCCGTGGCTGAAAGAACCAGATGACCTGCGCATTGATCTTGTCGTGGGATATTTGCACGAATGCATTGACATCTTGGGCAGGCTGGGCGTTTCACCTCACCTAATTCTTCAGACCTTCAAGGAAAACTCGAAGACCTTGAAGACGAAGATGCCGACTTCCAAGCAGTCATGGACCTCCTTTGTCGTATCTTCCATGTTATCTAGTCTTCCAGTGGCAACGGAAGCTGTCGAAAAGGTCTTCAGGGTAATAGATGTTGCAGATCCTGAACAAGCTCAAAATGTTTCGTTGTCAGGCATAAGATCATCAATCAGTCATGATTTCTTTGTTCAAGACCTTCGTTTCTTCGAGGACCTCACCGAGATACTGGAATCAGACACCTCTGAAGCCTTGGCGAAGTACGTTGGGGCCAATCTTGATGAGTTCGGAGTCACATCGCCGATAGCCTATCAAACGGTAGACTCACTCGAGTCTGCCACGCCTTCTTTGATAAGAACGTACGTAGAGAATCCGCCTCCCGAGGCGATGTTTCTTCGGCTGCAGGAACGAATTTCCACAGGCCAAATCTACGCTAGGAGATGGAGAGGCAGACTGGAGAAAGAGCTGTTAGTCCAACTCTCAGGAACGTACATGCGTTTTCTGCGGTCCCTCTATGATTTCTCAGATGATCTAGTCTGTCCCAGTGAACGCAACATCGACGATCACAGACGCATGCTGTACTCGAAACTTAGGCGTCTAATTCTTTTCGACGGGACGATCTGAAAGGCAAGCTCAAGATAAACTGTACGGCTCTACGAGGGAAACTCGACTGCAAGCTTTGATAGCGGATAGAAACGGATAGAAGACAACAGGGGCCTAGTTCTTTCAGGATCAACCATCAGGAACACTCCCACGATGTGTGGGCAGAATCTCTTGTCCGAGACTGACTTGACTTGATACAGGTCAAAACTAACTATTTGCCAAAGCCTCCTCGAAGAACTTGGCCAGCGTGATCGCGTGGTGAGGTAGGACTTGGAGCGGCTCGTATATCGTCCCGCCACCCCAGTCTGTGATCCAAAAGTGAAATTCCGAATCGCCTAAGCTGTTTGGAGGGAAGCCGAAGCCCAGGCGCTTTATCCTCTTCGCGAGCTTCATTAGGACGACCGGGTTCCCTATTTCCTTCACATGGAGGATCGCTCTCCCCGACACGCGATAGACCGAAACGCTGTCCCCTTTTATCATTCTGAAATGAACCTCTCTCGGCTCACCTCCTCGCGTTCGAGCGTGTTCCCATAATTTGAGGAAATCATTTCTCTTGATGTCCCTGACACCGAAGCCACTCAGATCCCCGTGAACGGAAAAGGAGAGAAGGGCGGCCACTGTATCTATAAAACGGCTCGGGCAATCGATGGCTATTGCGTACCCTCCCCTGCGTTGGAAGACCTTGAACTTGCTGGATGCTTTCACCCTTGTGCTCCCAACCCTCTGCCCATAATCAATGACGACTTCGAACTCCCTCATTTCCTCGTCCTCACGTAAAAGGCGGAGCCTCCCTCCCGTCACTTTGTCGAGGTTTCTTACCTTCCAGCTGTTTGGAAAATTTTTCAGCTCAGGAACTGTTACTTCTTTTTTTCTCGCAGATGTGTTATCTTCCTGAGCTGGGAAGAATATCGCAAACCCCTTCGGGGGCGTTACTTCAGCTTCAACCTCAGGCATTCTTCTCCCCCCATCTCTACAAGTGTTTCAAAAACTGGATGAGGAGCAAAGGTGTCCTCGGCCATCAACACGATCATTTTTCCCATCGCCCGCGAGAGAGCGACGTACCCCTGACCTCGTAGGTATGGTTGGTCAAGAAATCCGATATCCGCTCTGTCGTTGTTCCTGACCATTGAGACGACGACAAGTGGGTATTCCCTCCCCTGTGCCTTGTAAACCGTCAGAACGCTTTCCCCTGGGAGCATTTCTTTGAGCAGCCGCGACTGGGCGTTGTACGGCGTTATTGCTTTAGGGGGCTCGAGTTTCTTGGTCGGGAGTTTGAGGGACTCGTTGGCACCTTTCACTATCCTTGCTACTAGGTCAGCCTCATTTCGGTTGAACCAAGACTTTGAGGATGACTGTCGTTCGACTCCGAGTTCGCTCGTGTCAATGAACACGAGCGGGTGGGAGGGATCTAGGATCTGCTCCATTTCCGATCCGTACTTCCTTGCTTTCTGAGGTTCCCACACATACCCGAGTTCTTTCAAACTCCTCTCCCTGACGCTTTTCGCCGAGATTAGCTCGTGCCCGGACGACACAGGATAAACCCTTGTTCTCGCGAGTTCCTTCCTCATCCGGTTCACGGCCTGGCATATCTGGTCGTGCATCCTGAATTGTATTGCTAGCCTGTGAGCTCCTGGTCTCCTTAGGTCGCCCAAGTAGTTCGCTATGTTTGGATACAAATCCTCCTGCGTTGTGACGACTGGGAGCTGGAGCGGATCACCGAAGAGGATTATCCCTCTAGGGGCGGTTCCCTTTATCATTCCCAGCACCATGAAGAAGGTTGGGACATCTATCTGACTGAACTCATCAAAGATCACCATCGCTCCCTTCCACTGTCCGAAGAATTTGAGTCTCCCGAGCATGAATGGTGTGCACAACAAGAAGGAGCTCCTGTTTACTCTCCTCATATCCTCGTAACTGAGCCCACTTCCCAGAGGGTCGCACCCGATCCTTCCCGTCCGCCAATCTTTGTCCCTTAGATTTGGGGTTAACCTCACAACACTACTTGGAGGAAACCACTTATCGAGTTCTTCTTTTGCCCTTTCGAGGGCGAAGTTCGTAAAAGCTATGTAGATAACCTTGTTCTTCGATGGGTTCTGCCGAACGTACTTTCCGCCCCCGATAGTTGCCGTGTGAGTCTTTCCAGTACCCGGAGGTCCATCCACTATGGGTAGAAGAAAATAGTCGTCTCCGATAGGGGGAGCAAGCATCGCATCAATCGCATCTTTTTTTTCGGGGGCGAGATTTTCATACTCCTGTTCTAACGGGTCTTTCATCTCTTCTTCTCCTCTTTCTTCTGAGCGTTCGCGATGAGCCTCTTCCCACCAAACACAGCCTCGACGAAGTGGATGAGCGCGTCTCTCCTCGCCCTGTCCTCTTTTGTTATTCCCCAGAGATCGAAAGACCTCATATGGCGCTGTTTTACTCTGTGTAAGAAGTATGGGCTTTCCCTGTAGATGGATACGCCTGGTAAAATTATGTTTATCTCAGTGGGAAGGGAACTTTCTCGCCTCGTGCGCAAACGGAGTTTGTTGCCTTCAAAACCCCCTCTTGCGACCTTCCGAAAGAGACCCATCCTCAACGTCCCGAGGATCACGTCGAAGTTGTAGATATCTTCCTCTTCCTCTTTTTCGAACAAAGATTCTGGTGGGCAACCTAGGCTGACAATCAAATCGTTGCCATCAAAGCGTTCTATCTTCCCTTGTAATATCTTCCATCCTACTAGATCATCTATGGGGAGCCTTAACAACTGGTACAGGAAGAGATGGTGCATCCACATCTGCTCGTAGAGGAGGTTTATGTAGAACTTCCTCACGTTTGCATGCATGGCTTTCCTCGCAAGAGGGAAGCGCCCGGCTTTGCGATAACAGTAGCGGTGGTGAAGGATACACCCGTCCCACCCTCTATCTTCAGCACAGAAACGTCCTGCTTCTTCGTACGCTTCCATTATTGCGTACGAAGCCCTCCTAGATGAGAGATCGTTTAGCCATGCGAACGCGTCATGCGCCCACTTCGGGAACTCAGGGCACTCCTTTTGAACCTTAAACCTCTGGGTAGGGGTTTCGACGAGGAGTTTGTAATTCTCGAAATTCTCATCCTTCCAGATGTCTGGACGATCCTCCTTCGCCAAGCTGCACAGGAGCTTCCAATAGAGCCATACTTGGAAATCTTTCAAGGCGGGAGAACCTCCTCCATTGCTCGGGAGAATCGTACGCTCCACAATTCTCTTGTTCGACACATCAAGTTCGTCTATCCTTCCGAGTAGCGGGTACTTGCATCGTCCCCCGTCTATCTTGATGCTGTCTGACATCGCATGAACCTCGAAATATATCCTCGTGCTTTCGTCGATTTCCTCCAGTTCCTCGAGTCTCTCGTTTAACCAAGGAGAAACGTAACTCCTCCAACAAGAAACTCTCAAGTTGGGGTTCTCCCCGTGCGTGTACTCGTCGTAGAGGCTCTTTGCTCCTCCAAGTGTACATGCGCACGTTTTCCTCGTGAGGGAATTCTTGAAGTGCGAAATGAACTCTTGGAAGATCCTGCCTGCGCCGAGTTCAACATACGGTTGCAGAAATGCGTTGTCGATGCCGTAGAAGAGTTGGTGAACCCCCGCCACAGGGCATAATCCTATGTTTACGAGAGTTGACACAGTTGGGAAAAAACCAAAGGGTGGCTGGTCTCCTTTATATCTCTCCTCTCTTAACACGTCCCTCTCCCGAGGCCAGCGCCACACAGGGATCGGAGTTCTCGGCTGTCTATTGGGAGAAAAAAACGCCATCTCTTTCACCTAGAAAGGAAAAATGATGTAGCTCCTCTCCGTATCCTCGAGAACTCTTTCGAACTTCTCCTTCTCCTCCTCAGAGATTCCGTCCACGACGGCAAGGAGTTCTTCGGCGGACACTTCTCGTAACTGCTCGTCGGCATACCACAGAAACCCGAGCTTCTCTACGATGTCTTTTCCTAGCCCGTCCACGATCTCCTCCCACTTCAGAGTCTTCATGATCCTTCCAGCGACTATGGGCGGTTCAGGTACCTCCGCTCCGTAAAGCTTCTTCGCCGCCGCTTTGACCATCCACTTAATCGTTTGTCTTGCGATTGAAAACCATCCGGTGGAGAGCTCTTCCTCCCCCACGAGGTGTGGAGCGATCGTGCTCATTCCGCTCTCTAACATCTTCCCGATGCCATGTAACACCGCCTCGCGCCTAGTTGGGGCCGTCCAAATCTTCCGTAGCTCCACGATGGTCTCTGCCATTTGAATCCAGCCTCAATAGTGGTTCCACCCGCTCATAAATGGTGGCTCAATAAGGTCACCATTCACTTTTTTCCTGAAATCCAACGAGTAGTAGGACAGCGGTACGACGCAGAGTTAACCCCTGAACTCGCAGGCGAGCTGGAGCGAACTTTCGCCCAATACACCCGGGATCGCGATTTTGGAGACCACATAAGGGTGTTAATACACAACCTGCACCGTGTTCGAGATATGCCTCGAATACGTAACGATGAGAATTTCTTGATCTCTATTGAGCAGATGTAAGTTGTTCCAGTAGCCTTCTTAGGGACCTCAGATTCTTTCCGAACGCTATCCTAGTATGGTTCCTATCGATTCTTCTTGGAAGCACGATCGCGTCTATCCCCGACCTTCTGATGAAATCCCGATGCGTTGCGGTGACCGCATACAACACAACCTGATCATATCGAACTCTTTGAAAATAACGTCGAATCGTCCTCGCAATGGAGTTTGCGCACCTTTCGTAAAGATCGTCGCTCCAAGCTGCCTTCCCCAAGTTCGACATGACCCACCATTTCATAAGTCCAGGGCAATCGTATAGTAAGTTCACTCGTCGACCGTTGTATCGCCATTGGAAATGCCAAAATTCCTCGGGTTCGAGCGCAAACGGTTCGGAGACAGTCGCGATCTGCAAAGACAGTCGGAGATCTTCGACGTACCTAAGAAATTGCCTTATTGTAAGGGCTCGTTCATAGGGCTTTGGCCCTGCGCATTGCACAAGTAGACAGACTCGTTTCTCGCTCCTAGGAGCATACTTTTCTCGAATGAATTGGTGCCATTGTCGCACAGGAAATTTCTGAAGTGAATTCCAAACTTCGTGTGGGGAGTACCATACTAGGTGTCTATTCAGTCCTGGAACTAGTAACCGCGACATCTTCAACAACGCAGATCGATGCAACTCCAGCCCCCTATTCACTGCCCCAGCGATCTCGTGCTGCAGCGAGGAACTGTTCCGAGACCAAGCCTCTGTCGTATAGTTGAGGAAGAAGCCTACGCCGAAAGAAATCCGCAAACTTGTTGATGCAAGGGTCCATGGCTTTCACGAAATGAACAGGATCAACGAGAGCGCCTTTAAGTCTCTTCACTAAGCTAATGTACACCTCAAAGTTGTGCTCAGCTATTCGCGACGCGCCCAGTGAGCCAGGGGCCTTGTAGTCTGAAATCGAGTACTTCTTGCAAGCCTTGCAATAACAGACACTTCGCACCCTGCTGATGTGGATTCTACGTAGGGAACCAGGATCTATCCACATCCGAAATCTACTAGCGTGGGCAAACGTTTTCGAATCGAAACTATCGCAACCAGACATCAGAAGAAATGGAATCATTCGAAAACCGGTCATTCCAAAGAGGTGACATGGCATAGAGCTTCTGCTTCGAAC
>Ga0315314_1004664_pt1 | contig 10203 bp, 9 predicted proteins | sample TDP9_MG_FD_203631 | JGI IMG/M metagenome (GOLD analysis project Ga0315314, IMG submission 203631) | Freshwater sediment microbial communities from Lake Towuti, South Sulawesi, Indonesia - TDP9 | ecosystem: Environmental > Aquatic > Freshwater > Lake > Sediment | place: Indonesia: South Sulawesi... | reverse complement strand
ATTATTGCTACTCCCCCTTTTTCAACAGGCACCGTCATTGGATAAAATGACTTTTCAGCCAATTCTGCGTATTCATGCTTCTTGAAAAGTACTTCTCCTCGGAGTAGAAGCGATATCGCAAGCCCCTGTGACATGCCGGATATCCAACCAGACTTCATTCCGTGTGCTGGCCAGTCCATATTATATCGCCAAATAGAGCCACCATAACTTGTTTCTTCAGCATTATCATAGAGCCACTTAACGCAGTTTCTTACATATGCCAATCTCTGGCAGTCGCCTCGTTTTACATACTTGTTCAGGTTGTAAAATCCCCAGATAGAAACCGTGGCAGGGTTATAGTAATTGAGAAGATCTGTAAATCTGTACTTGACAATTGGAATTCCCTCATCCCTAAATAAGAAAAGCTTCTTTCGAATTAATAATCTCATGTAAAAATCACTGATAATATTTTTAATATAATAACTTAGATCTCTGTCAGGGGTGCTTTTCAAATTCAAACGCCTTCTCGGATACATCCTTTCATGGAATAAAAAAATCTTTTCCAAGGCCCGCGCCGGTCACCAGAACTTTCGTATCTATAACTCAATTCAGATAGATAATTCTCTGTTAAAGAATTCCAGGTTTCCTTCTTTGATATCTTTTTTATGCTTTATGCAATAGAAAGGTGCATCGATTAGATATTTAATTTCTGTAAGTTTTGATTTAGACCATTTTAAGGCTAAGGCTATGTTTAAAACCAATCTTCCTATTCTGCTCCGTAAATAGATTAGTTTATTTTTTAGAGTTTGGTCTATGTTCTTGTAAAAAAGATAAAGGTCGTAAACCTCTGCCATGTAAATCAATTCTTTCGGTGTGTTCCTCCCTTTCGTTGACTTTTCATGCCAATATTTCGCATCAGTTGTTAAAAACAATGAATTTGAATGTTTCCTAAAGATTCTATATGATAAGTCTGGATCCTGATTCCATGAGTATTTTTTAAGATTCTCGTCAGACTTAACTTCTTCCAGAATACTCCTCTTATATGTTGAAGCGCCAGAAAGCCACTCACACGAAACAATTTTATTCATGTGAAGATATGGATAAGTAAGACAGAGTGAGGGCAATACTCTGCATCTACCTTCTTCCCTGAAGAAGATAATTTGAAATGATTTAATGAATGTGCGCTTGAGACCTGCCAGAGCTCCTTTACTGGTGGTTGGAGAATAATTATAGCCCATGACTCCAAGCGCATTTGGAATTTTCTCATAAACTTTTATTATTTCTTCAGTGTAACTTTTATCTAAAATTAAGTCGTCATCTAAAAAAGATATTATCTCGCCAGTAGAATATTCTACCCCTATGTTTTTGGCTAGCGTTACACTGTTTTCTATTTCATTTTTAACGTAGAACAACGATATGCCTTTTCCTTCAAATTCTTTCTTTCTCTTTTCAACTAAATATTTTGTTCCTACATCAGTTCCATTGTCTATAACCAGTACCTCTTTCGGCAATTTTGTTTGAACAATGATGGAATCCAAACACCGATCTAAATCGTTTACTCTGTTATATGTTGGAATGATTACTGAGACTTGCATTTTCTACCCCTAGAAGATCATAGTTATTCATTGTGTCATTTCCAAGCGTGTATTATATGGCCCATTGTTAAACGAGTTTCATAACCACGCTCTGTTAATACTTTCATAACTTCGGGAAATGTCCTTTTTTTCTCGTCATATTGGTCATGCGTCTCAACAACAAGCTTTTCTGTAGTTTCCAATAAGCGCGTAGCACCTTCTAACACTTGCACTTCGGCACTTTGTACGTCTATTTTTGCAAAATCTACTTTTCTATTGCCAACTATATTGTCGAGTGTGTCGCAGGGAACTTCTATGTGACGGTTTCTTTCCTTATGTTCCAAAATTGAGTGCCCAGTTGGAGATTTATGGATGTTGAATCTAATGACCCCCGACGTGTTCCATGCTGCTTTTTCCACGACTTCAACATTACGGAAGCTTGCAAGGTTCGACTTCAGACATTCGACGTTAATCGGGTGTGGTTCAACTGCAATAACAAATCCCTCTGCACCAGTCTTAACAACCATAGGAAATGTCGTATCTCCTATACAGGCCCCCACATCTAAAACAGTTTCACCTCGCTCTATTTTGAAGAAACGCTCAAATTTATCCTCAAACCCCTTAAAGCTGAAATATACATACTTTGGCGTGGGGCTCAGAAGTGACATTTCTTGTCTTTGAATAAGCCATTGATCGCCTTTTTTCATGATTTTCAACTTTCCGCTTTTGCGTCCGAGTGGCGTTAGAGCGGAGTATCTTGGGAAGAGTATCACGTACAACCCATTAGGACATTTTTGCCAGAACTTGTCGGATGCAGTGCGAAAACACATTTTGAAGTGACGCATGCTTTCCTTCTCTCTGAAGCTCTTATAAATCCCAAAACGGTTTTTTTCAGTTCCCTTGCCTTTCAAAACATCTTTCAATTTCCACATTTTAGTTGCTCCTATTCAGATATAATTATTTGAAAAGCGACTGTTAAATAGCCTTGGAATATGGAATCTCTCAAAGAACCATCCTGAGAATTTGCAGGTAATAATCTCAAAGTTTAATTTCTTAAGACTGTATATAAGCTTATTTTCAGCTATTATGAAGTGATTAAATCCTTGCCAATAATCATAAAGATTTTTTGCTATAGACGTATTCTAACGAAAGTGCGCGTGTTTTTTTAACAGTCTTGTTTGCTCTTTCAACAGCAAAAAGCGCATGTGCTATTTAAAATGTTCAATTAATCAAAAGGAGAGCCCTGCATCAAAAACACATGTCCGTCTTTTTTCACCCTTTGCTTCTTTTTCTGCAATTTCGTCAGCCATATCCGTTTCCCATTGCGAACTAAATGAAGGAAAGATCTGTAAATTTGTTATATAATCGGTCCAATTGAATAGCTGTTCTCTTCATGTGCAAACATTCCTTGGTGCGTGATAATATCTCCTTCGTCACATTGCAACTTCAATAACAGCACCCCACCTTTGCCAGTTTTTGTCTGGCCAAAACTCTTCGGGCATTTTGATAACCTTTATTTTGGTTTCAGAAATAAACTCTTTTAAAAGTGTTACGTAGTCTCTTATCCAATGACCTACATAAACACCAAGAGGATTGGATTTAGAGTCGAAACTATGCCATTCTAACAAAATCAATGCTTTTTGTGTGACACGAAGCATTTCCGCTATGACTTTTTTGATTTTGTCTGGTCCTATGTATATCAAAACAGCATCCGTGAATACAATATCGAAACTTTTATCTTGAAATTGTCGAAGGTCATCTGCCTTACCTACTAATAACTTAACATTTGAAATACCTTCTTGCGTAAACCATTCATTTCCTTTTTGAACAGCCACCGAATTAATATCAATACCTCTTATCTCTACATCAGAAAACCTTTTTGCAAGGAGGTATAAGTTTGGTCCGCAATTACATCCTATTTCAAGAACACTTGCGGGGAAAAACTCGGAAATTCTCTCAATCAAGAAACTTCGATGACTGTGACCACGCGAATCCCAATAACCTCTAACCCAATCATTCTTTCCGTCTCCCCAATCATCACCTTTACGCAGATGTCTTGTTATCCAATATTTTTCTTCTAACTTCGTGCCCAATAAGCGCCTCTGCAGACCACGGAAAGCTGAAAAGCCTCTTTTCATGAAATTGTAAGATTTTGGGCATAGTTTCAAGAATGATTTTAATTTATCCTTCATGACGTCCCCTTATAAAAATTATGAATAGCTTCTATAACATACTTTACCTGCTCATCGTTTAATTCTGGATACATTGGTAAAGATAGAACCTCCCTTGAAATTTGTTCAGTTTTGGGAAGATGAAAACGCTTCAAACTTAATGCTTCATGATGATGCATGGGTTTAGGCCAAGAAATCAATATCTCAATGCCGAACTCCCTAAGATGCGTAACAAGACTGTCCCGTTCTCTAGATAGTATGACAAAATTTTGATACACATCATAAAATCGATCAGCTGATTGTGGCTGTGGTGGGAGTCCAAGTTCTTTCAAGTCTGACAAGCCCTGATTATAGAGACTTGCCAGATCGCGGCGCCTTTCAATCCATTTGGGTAAATGTTTAAGTTTAACATCGAGAATAGCTGCTTGAAGATTGTCTAATCTGCTATTGAAACCATAGAAGAGGATGTTCCCTGTAGCCCTCTGTAGTCCGTGGTCTCGAAGCAAACGTGTTTTCTCTGCTATTTCTTCATTGTTTGTTGCCACGAGCCCTCCGTCTCCAGCTGCTCCAAGTATTTTTGCAGGATAGAAACTGAAACAACCTGTTAATCCGAAAGAACCTGCTTTTTTTCCACCAAATTTTGCTCCTAATGCCTGAGCAGCATCCTCAATCACTAACAGATCATGCTCCTCAGCAATATCCATTAATTTTGCCATATCACACATCCGCCCATTCAAATGAACCGGTATGATTGCCTTTGTTCGAGGAGAGATAAGCTGCTCCACTTGGTCTACATCCATGTTCATGTCCTCGCCAACGTCTACCAATATAGGCGTGGCTCCGCAGTGGGTTACTACTGCCACCGATGCTACCCAAGAATGTGCAACTGTAATAACTTCGTCGCCTGGACCTACTCCAATGGCCTTTAAGGAAAGAAATAGTGCATCAGTCCCGCTATTGAGACCAACCGCATGTTTTACCCCGATAAAGGACGCAATATTCTCTTCAAATTGCCTTAACTGGTCGCGAAGTATAAGGTCGCCTTTGGACAATACTTCCGTGATCGATTCCATAACTTCGTCCCATATTCTCCGATAATGCTCTGGATAGTTCACAAAAGGTACTTTGTATATCATTTGACCACACCTACTGCTTTCTTAACAGCCGAAACGATGTCTTTTGCGCTGCGATAATAAGCTTTCTCCAATGCCGAACTTGCAGGTGCAGGGGTATCCGGTGATGAAACTCGTAAAATCGGCGCATCAAGATACCTGAACATATTTTCTGTGACCAGAGCAGAAATTTCAGCTCCTACGCCGCATGTCTTCCAGCCTCCATCTGCGATTACCAACCTGCCTGTCTTCTTCACAGAATCAAACAAAAGATTCGTGTCTAAAGGCTTCACGGAAAGCAAATCCACCACTTCAGCATCTATTCTGTCTTCATTCAAGTTCTCAGCGGCTTTCATCGCTTCATGAACCATATATGACGTTGCCACTATTGTTGCGTCTTTACCCGGTTTTCTCACAATCCCTTTTCCAATAGGAACCGAGTATATCTCCTCGGGCACTTCCCCCACAAACGTGTATAGCCAACGGTCGTCAATGTATACAACGGGGTTGTTGTCTTCCACACTGGCTACCAGAAGACCTTTAGCATTATAAGGCGTGCTCGGCATCACTACTTTAAGACCAGGTATATGCGTGAACATCGCTTGCAGAGCTTGTGAATGCTGAGCAGCTTGCTCCCCACCCCTATTTATGATTCCCCAAAAAGTTATGGGGACACTTAACTGCCCCCCAAACATATAATACCAATTTGCAGCGTGATTCGCTATCTGATCCATCGCGTAATACATGAAGTCCATTCTTGGATGCGCTAAGACAGGGTGCATCCCTGCTAACGCCGAGCCTACTGCTACCCCAGTAACGCCATTTTCAGACACCGGTGTGTCAATTATTCGTTCAGTGCCAAACCTGTCAATGAGGCCAACAGTCGTGGTTCCAACATACCATGGGCTAGTAACACCTTGTCCAATCAAATAAACTCGGTCATCCCTTTCTATCACTTGATGAAATGCTTCGTTAATGGCTTGCGCGTAAGATATCTTTCGCATGGTGCAAGTCTTCTTTAAGTTTTGAATACACTGGAAGTTTCATCTTGATCTGGGTCGGGATAAAGGCTTTCTTTCGCAAAGGCAAAGGCTTTTTCTATTTCCTTTTTTGTGTTCTCGTAAATTCGGATTTTATCCGATTCTGACAAAATACCAAGCTTAAATAGAAACTTTTCTAATCCTTTAATAGGGTCTTTACTCATCCAGTATTCCAATTCTTCCTTGCTCCTGAGTCCTTTATCTAAATCATCACTCGGACCTACATGACCTCGCCACCTGTATGTCATACACTCCATCAAAATCGGACCTTTACCATTGCGAGCATCATTAATTGCTTTTTTTGCTACTTCATAGACTTCTATGACATTGTTTCCATCGACTCTAATTCCGGGCATATTGAACATCTCGGCTTTTTTGTAAATATTAACATCTGCAAGGCAGCATGATATAGGCATGTGAGTAGAATATGCGTTGTTTTCGCAGACAAAAATTACCGGCAATTTTTCAAGTCCTGCAAAGTTGAGTGCTTCATAGAATGTTCCTTCATTTGCTGCACCATCACCAAAGAAAGCTACAGAAACCGCATCCTTTTTTTGCATGGAAAAGGCTAATGCTGCTCCCACCGCTAAAGGTATTGTTCCGGCAACTATAGCAGAACTTCCAGGTAATCCCACATCTGATGATGCAAGATGCATTGAACCACCTCTGCCTTTTGAACACCCCGTTTCCTTACCATACAATTCTGCCATCAAAGCCTTTGTATCTCCACCTTTAGCGATATAGTGCCCATGGGAACGGTGCGTGCTAAAAACTAGGTCTTCTTTTCTAAGATCTACACAGACCCCTGTAGCTACTGCCTCTTGCCCTATGTAAAGGTGAACAGGGCATGCAATCTCATTCTTTTTTAATGGTTCAGTTAAGCTCTCCTCGAACTCGCGTATTCTAATCATAGTTCTGTACATTTTCAAAAGAATATCTTGTGAGATGTTTTCAACCATAAGTTATCTTTCCTCCATCCTAAACAAAAATCTTCGCAATACTATAGTCCTAAAAAACTGCCTAAAGTTGCTTTGATCTGCTCCTTGTTTAACAAGTTGTCAGGATCGTTTGAAGAAAACTTGGTTTTTAAAGCCTTCCTGAAACTATCTTTGTAACGTTTTTCCATATCTGTCTTAGAGAAAAATGGAAGCCTCAACAGGAATTTATCGTTTTCTAAGAGCACCTCAAACTCCTCAGGGAACACAAGTTCTTCGTGCATTTTCTCTCCAGGTCTTTTTCCTATTAACACAAAATGATCCTTGGGACAACCCTTCAGTTCTAAGTAGACTCTGGCCAAGTCACCGATTCTCACCGATGGCATTTTGAGTATAAAAGTTTCTCCACCTTCGGTATACCTTGTGGCTTCAAAAATCAGATATATACATTGACTAACATCCATAAAAAACCTAGTCATGTTTGGATCAGTAACCGTAATTTTTTTCCCATTTATTACTTGCTGGTTCCATATCTCTAAGACTGACCCTCGTGAATGTAGAACATTTCCAAATCTAACTACCCCAAATTTTGTAATGCCATCCATTCTTCTATTGGAAACAGCTGAAACGAGTCTTTCGGCAAGGAGTTTAGTCGCACCCATCACGTTTGTTGGGTTTACAGCTTTATCTGTGCTGATCAAAATTAGTTTTTCCACTTCATTTCGCAGGCAAGCCTCAATCACATTTTGAGTCCCTATAACATTTGTTTTTACTGCTTCAAACGGGTTAAATTCACATACAGTTACATGCTTTAAAGCTGCAGCATGGAAGACAAAATTTACGTCCTTCAACATTTCGAGCAGTCTGTTGAATTCTCGCATGTCGCAAAAGTCAAACTTAAGTCTATCATCGGAACTGTTATAGATCCCATAAGCAAGCTCTGTTTCTCTATTATCCAACACAATAATAGAACGAACTTCATATTCAAGCAACTTCTTGGTGATCTCAAAACCAATGCTGCCCAGACCTCCCGTGACTGCAACGTTTTTGTTCTTAAAAAGTCGATTAATCCTTTCATCCATAACTTTCACCTTAATGTATTATACTATAAAAATCATAGTAACATAATAAATATAGTTCGTTATCTCTGAAATTTCAATCCCGTTTCTGAAGCCTAAGCTGCGCGTTATCAATATCTTCACTTCTTATGCATCTCAGCAAGCCCTTCATAAATACTTTCCATCTTCTTCATCTCTTTATAGTAATCATTCCTCTCTTCTATTATTCTCCTGTTAATCTTCCCGAACTTCCTCATGATGCCCTCATTTTTCAATAAATAAATGATCCTTTCAGCCAACGATTTTGGATCTTTTGTTGGAACAAGAAACCCATTAACTCCATCCTCTACCCACTTTCTATTATCTGCAACATCAGTAATTACAACTGGAAGTCCACAAGCCATTGCTTCCGCTGTTGCTGCAGAGAGCCCAGCGTCTGAAAGCGCCGTAGAAACGTAGACATCGATACTGGTCAAATACCTGGGAAGCTCATCATTTGGAATAAACCCCACAAACAACGTGTTTTCGGAAACGCCTAAAGATCTGACTAATTCCTTCAACCTATTTTCTTCAGAACCACGCCCCGCGATCACAAATTTTGATTCGGGAATTTCTTTCAGAACCAAAGGTATAGAATTAATCAGTGATTCGACATCATATAGAGGCTCAAGATTTCTTAAACTTATCACGGCAGGTGAGGCATATATCCCCAATTCGGCCATGAGCTTTTCATTTTTTCCGCTTGGAGTGAATTTTCGAGTGTCAACCCCATAGTTGATGAGGTTAACCTTTTCAGAAACAGCGCCTAACCTTCTCATGGCTTCCCTCATATGTTCAGCGTCGCATGTTATTACATCTGCTTTTCTTAATACATATTTTACAACAAATTTCTTAATTCTTGATTTCTCAGGTTCAATTAGAACATCCGACCCCCAAGCAGAGACCACAAACGGTCTTAAACCACTTAATGCTCCATACATCCCATAATGCGAAACATAATGCGCATGTAATACATCAGGGTCTATTTCTTTAACGGCCCTTTTTACTTCTATTATCCTAGAAGGATATGCCCATTTCGAAAAATATCTTAAATTTCGAACTTTCACACCTTCAATCCGTCTTGTTTCGTTAAAGGTTACCAGATGTACATTGTAACCCCTGTCTGCAAAATACCTTACCCATTTCTGTGTATGAACACTCTGACCGTTTGCGAGATAACATACTTTCAATAATCTATCCCTGCGTAACATAGTTCAAAATAACAAATTTCAGCAGTTTCCAAACTATTTCCGCACTTCATGCCTTTACATAGAATAACCTAACTAATTTTTAATAAGGTTTCTGGGAAACGCAGGCGCACATCCAATTCAGTCTAAGGGTTTAGGACAACATCTTCCGACTGAATTATGCTCAACACAACGTTAGAATCCGAAAGCTTCATACATTCTTTTTATAAACATTCTTCTTTGGAGATTAGGCACAAACTCTTTAAGATCTTTATAATGCTCAGAAACTTCTGACAAGTATCCTTTCAGCAATGTAAAACCATCTAGTGGATGTTTAAGCCCAATCAAGGCGGCTCTTCCAAGGGCGTACAGCCACCAATAATTAAGGGCTTTCATACCTTTACCCCACAAATACAACTTCTTGGAAGAAATAATAGTTCCTCTTAGTAAGATAAACCTCAAATCTGGGAAAACGGCCACTTTTTTGCCTTCTGAGAGAGCTTTATACACGAGATAAACCTCAAACCCATAATTTATCGGATACCTGAACCCAACACTTTTGAACCATTTCGCATCGAGAATACGCCCACTTCCTCTGGGAGATAATGAACGAGAACTTTCACGCTCGGCCGCTCCCGAAGCGAGAACAATTTTTTGTTTTCTCATTCGACGAATAACTTCTTCAACATGGTCTTCAGGATAGATAGTGTCTGCTCCACTGATTAAAACATAATCGACATTTTCTTTCTCTAACACCTCGAATCCAGAGTTGAAAACGCTTGCTAGCTCAGGGTTACCAGCCCAGCTTTCCTTATGTGAAGGTAAGTTTACAACAAAGTCGGCATATTTCGAAGCGATTTCGCCAGTTTTATCCACACTGCCATCATTCACAACTACCAGAAACACTTTAACAGTTTGATTTCTAAGACTTGCAAGGCACTTACCAATAACTTGCTCCTCATTCCTGGCAGTAACTACAACGCCACAACGCCAACTCAGCAATACTTCGCTCCTGAAAGCTCTCTTGCTCAAATTCATTCAGTCTTCTTAGACTCGTAAACTAAGACAATTCTTAAACTAATAAAACTAGAGTTTGTGCCCTGAAAAT
>Ga0315314_1004663_pt1 | contig 10206 bp, 7 predicted proteins | sample TDP9_MG_FD_203631 | JGI IMG/M metagenome (GOLD analysis project Ga0315314, IMG submission 203631) | Freshwater sediment microbial communities from Lake Towuti, South Sulawesi, Indonesia - TDP9 | ecosystem: Environmental > Aquatic > Freshwater > Lake > Sediment | place: Indonesia: South Sulawesi... | reverse complement strand
GATGCTAGATGCTGGATACTCGATGCTTGATTTCTTGATATCCGGTATCAAGTATCCAGTATCCAGATGACCGGTTTTGATCTCTGCGAACGACTATATTGCCGGTGGAACCTAATCCTACCCGAAAATCTTTTCATTTAACAAGGGGGAGTGAACTAGCCGTGAAGGGCAATGGGGGGCGTCGGAAAAGACGCTTGTCTGCAGATGATATAGATGAACTAATAGAGATGGCCGACGATGAGAAAGTGCGGCGGTTCTGGCTGACAATAAAGGAGGAAAAACTCCGTGGCGGGAATTCCAACGGAGGTTTTGCTTCTAGACGTAGAAAATTCCTATCTGTACCATTATATAATAACTCCATCGCAGTAATCTTCATTTTTGCGCTCCTCTCCTTCAGCGCATGGTTCATCTTCAACTATACAAGTGTAAGGATCCCCGTTGACATAACCCAACCCGCGTTGGTGCTGGCATTCGCCTTTAGTGCCATCATGTTCCACCGATACGTATCTGATAAAGAGGAGATCGTTGGTATGCTGGACGAACTGGCCGGTTACTCTATCCAGAACGAGAGCGTCTTTGAGAACATTGGCAGTGCTTTGATCGTAGTGGATGCCACGGGCAAGGTGACCAAAGTTAACCGCAAGGCCGAGGAGATACTGGAAGCCAAAAACCATGATCTGGTAGGTAAGGATTGTCGGGACATCTTAACTAATCAGGAGTTAGCAGATTTGCTGCTACAGACGCTCAGATCGGCCCGTTCTGTCGCTAATCGTGAAATTGAGTTAGAGGCCAGTAACAGCCATCGTTACTCACTCCAAGTGACAACATCTCCCCTGAGAAACAAGAAAGGACACACCATCGGCGCTGTTGAGGTGATCAACGATGTAACAGAGATACGTGAACTCCAGGAGAAACTTAGACTTAATGAACATCTGGCTTCTATAGGTGAACTTTCCGCAAAACTAGGACACGAGATTGGAAATTCCCTTGGAGGCATCAAACTCTTCACAGATAATCTTCTGGAAGAGCTTCCACCAGACGATCACAGGAGAGGGTATGGGCAGGAGATTCTCTCCGAAGTAGACCGTCTAAAGGCGAGTGTCACCGAACTCAAGAACTACTCCCGGCCAGTTAGCCTCGACCTTAGGGAATCAAATGTAAACGCGGTGATGGATGACGCGCTTTCTTTTGCCAGAGATGAGATCCAGGGGAGCGGTATACTTGTCAAGAAACATCTGAGCCAGAATCTGCCTGATATAATGATCGATCCGGATCAGGTGAGAGGCGCTCTCCTGAACATCATAATAAACGCAATTCAGGCGATGCCTAAGGGTAGCGGAGAACTCACCTTATCTACACAGCAGCGAGACGGCACTCTGGAACTTTCAGTTAGCGATACAGGCGTCGGGGTACCGGAGGAGATCCGCAGCAAAATATTCAACCCCTTCTTCACCACCAAAAAAACACTCGGCACAGGATTGGGATTATCCATAGCTTACAAGGCCATCAAATCCCATGGCGGAACCATCAAATGCGATAGTGAAGTAGGTCGTGGGACCACGTTTACAATCCAGTTGCCTGTGGAGACGAGAATAGAATGATACTGGATGCTGGATACTCGATACTCGATGCTTGATTTCTTAATATCTAGTATCCAAGCAAGTTTCAATAATGTTTCTCAACTTTTGCTCATGCTCTACGAGATTCTTTGCTTCGCTCAGAATGACATGTGACGAATATGTCATTCTGAGCGAAGCGAAGAATCTCAAAAAGTACAAGAGATTTTCTTAAACTTGCTCAGCATCCAGTATCAAGTATCCAGAATCCAGCATCCAGAAAGCCATGAGCAAGATACTGATCGTTGACGATGAGGGCACGCACAGACGCGGAGCGGCTCTGACTCTGAGCAAGCAGGGCCACGAAGTGATCGAATCCGCAAACGAAGCAGAAGCCACTGCTAGAATCAACTGCGGCTCTTTTGATCTTGTAATAACGGATATGCTGATGCCACCGGAAGATGATATGCCAGAGGATATGGAAAGCGGGCTTCGGATCATAGACCTGGCCAAAGCTCTGGATCCAAACGCTACTGTGATCGTCATGACGGCACATGGGAGTATTGAAAATGCTGTAGAAGCCATGCGCCGGGGAGCATTCGATTATCTGACGAAACCTTTTTCCGCCGATGAGCTGAAAATAAAGGCCAACAAAGCGTTGGAACAGAATCGCCTGATCAAGGAAAACCTCCGCCTCTCGGAGGAGAATGAGTATCTGAAAACGAGCATCAGCAAGGCTTTTACGTTTGCCGACAAGATTGTTGGTGAAAGTTACAGCGTAAAAAAGCTCATGGAGGACATTCACATAGCGGCGCAGTCTTCGTCCACTGTCCTGATCCGTGGTGAAAGCGGCACAGGCAAGGAATTGGTGGCTAAAGCCATACATTATAACAGCCCCCGCCGAGATAGAATTCTCATCACTCTTAATTGTGCTTGCTTCCCATCGGATCTCATCGAAGACGAGCTCTTCGGTCATCGTAGGGGCGCATTCAGCGGTGCCACCTCTGACCGGAAAGGCGCATTTGAAGAAGCCGATGGCAGTACGATCTTTCTCGATGAGATCGGAGAGATGCCTATAGAAATGCAGCCCAGACTCATGAGAGTGCTGGAACAGAAAGAGGTTAAGCGCATCGGAGAGAATATAGTGAAAAACGTGGATGTAAGGGTTATAGCCGCTACTAACCAGGACCTGGAAGAGGCCGTCAGTAAAGGTAAGTTCAGAGGCGATCTTTTCGAACGCCTGAACGTAATATCCGTCTATCTGCCACCTTTGCGGGATAGAAAAGAAGATATACCGACTCTGGTGGAACATTTTATGGAGATTTTCAGCAAGGAGACATCCAAAAGGATCAAGGGCATTTCGCAGTCGGCTCTGGATGCACTTGTACAACATGAATGGCCCAGGAATGTCAGGGAGCTGAGGAATGTCATAGAGCGAACGATTATTTTTATGGATGGCTATATAATCGAAGAGAAGGATCTCCGCTTTTCAGCACCGATCCCTCAGCGTAGCGATGGGAAATCAATTGCATCGTTGCCTGTGGGAAGTTCGCTGGAAGAAATGGAAAAGGTGCTCATCGCGAAAACGCTGGAAGCTAACGAATGGAACAAAAGAGAAACTGCCAGACAGCTAGGGATCAAACACCCCAAAACCCTCCTCGATAAGATCAAGAAGTATGGATTGAACAGAGGGGCCTCGTCAACCTTCCAAGAATCCTAGTGAATCTCCACTTTTTTCTTTTTTTGCTCAAGCTTTTTGAAAAAAAGCTTGCGACGGGTATTCGATGCCAGCAGCATCTAGTATTCAGATTAAAGATACAAGACATGAGACGCTAGAGTCTTGAGCCTTGAGAATCCCCGCTCGCGTTAGAACACGCTTGACTTTCTAACTATTGTCTGATACAATATCTATGGAACTTTTGGGCGTGCAAGCTTTTTGAAAAAAAGCTTGCGGTGAGTTTCTGCTGACTTCGCCCATACCTTTCCTTTTGCCTACGCGACGGGCTTTTTTGCTCCGGAGTCCAGTACCATTTGGCATAGCCTTACACTTAATCTTGGAGTTATTGGGTTTCCCATGCCGCAGTTCTGATTTTTGATTTGCGATTTGAAATCTAAAATCTAATTAGGGGCGGACGCTGCGTTGGGAGGACTCCCCCCCCCACATTCCAGGGTATGAAGGACGGAGCCTCTTAATCGAAAAATGTTCCTTAGAGATCGATCGCGTGGATTCAGAAGCACTGGATTTTTCAAGAGCTATTTCATTCTGGGTATACTGGGCTTATCCATCGTCTTCTTCCTCTATTCCAACTGGGTGACAAGGCGATTAAAGAGGGAAACGGCAGAATTTTCTATGATGTTAGCGAACTTTGCAGCACGATTTCCCTCCATCGAGGATAAAGAAGCGAGCGATGCAGCGGGTGTGATCATAGACAAGCTCAAAATCCCTTTTATCGTGACCGATGCTGCTGGTAAACCGATCACTGCTCGCGGGATAGGCAATGGTTTGAGAGAGAAGATCCTCGCTGACACCCTAACGCCGGGGGAGAAACAGAAGCTCGCGAAGCTCATCGCAGGTATGGACAAGAACCACAGCCCTATCCCTATGAAAGGGGTTATGGCAGAAGAAGGTAGAAAGATAATCGGATATATCTATTATGATGAGACAAAGTGGTCGCTGAATGAGAGTGCATCGTTTGTGATGACTGATGTAGCGGGCGAACCTGTGTTCTGGCATAATATTGGTGAGATTAAACAGGAGGTATCACAGGCAGGGATGTCTGTGCCACCAGATATTCCGCGAGCAAAGGTTCAATCGTTCGTTGAAAAGGCAAAAGATAAGGGTTACTTTACCACTATCCAGTTCAACCCTCCTCCTGAAAGTGCGTATTTTCATTATGGAAACACAGGGTTGATTCACCAGTTGCGGTGGTGGATGCCACTGGCACAAATGGCTATGGTCGCCACATTTTTGATAGTTGCCTTCTCGGGCTACCAGAGGATAAAACATGAAGAACAGCAAGCTATATGGGCTGGTCTGGCTAAGGAGACAGCTCATCAATTAGGAACACCCATCTCATCACTGATGGGTTGGCTGGAAATCCTTGGAGAGCAGAGCGGCGATGAAAGACTCAAGACTCAAGACTCAAGACTCAAGATATATGAAGAGATGCAGGGCGATGTCCGACGTTTGGACGAGATAACGGCACGCTTTGGCGAGGTGGGATCGGTGCCAAAGCGCGTGCCGCTGGATGTCTCTGAAACTATTCACAGCGCGGTAGTTTACTTCCAGAGGCGACTTCCACACCGTCAAAAACACGTGGAAATAATTGAAAGTCATCAGAATGTTCCTAAAGTGGAAGCTAATGAGAACCTATTGCAATGGGTCATTGAAAATCTTATAAGGAACTCGTTAGATGCAATAGATAGAGATGACGGGAAAATCCATATTAGAACTCAGTTTGATCCCAAAAAAAAGGACGTATTGATCATATACAAGGATAATGGTAAGGGAATACCCAGGAAACACCGTGGCAAGGTCTTTCTCCCGGGTTTTAGCAGCAAGAAGCATGGATGGGGGTTGGGTCTGGCCATAGTGAAGCGAATAATTGAGGGCTATCACGGAGGGCGCGTAAAGATAGCTGAAAGCGGGCCGGAAGGCTCTACCTTTGTAATTACGCTCCCTGCAAAAGCAGTAATCAGTAATCAGTGATCAGTAATGGGTTACCGATCACCAGTCACTGATTACTGATTACTGATCACTGATCACTGATTACTAACCATAAGAGGGTGATATTGAAGTGAAAGGCGGAGGCAGGAAGATCCTATGGATCGATGATGAGATAGATTTTCTGAAACCTCATATACTTTTCTTACAAGGGAAGGGCTACGATATAACGCCAGTTTCTAACGGCGATGACGCGTTGTCGTCAATAAAAGAGCAACATTATGATGCGGTATTGCTAGATCAGATAATGCCTGGCCGCGATGGAATGAGCACTCTAGCACTGATCAGGGAGATCGAACCCAGTCTGCCGGTGATAATGGTGACCAAAAGTGAAGAGGAAGAATTAATGGATGAGGCTATCGGAAACCGTATTGACGACTTCCTTGTTAAACCACTTAGTCCCGGTCGTATTCTTCCCGTTCTGAAGAGAATAATGGATCAAGAGAGAATAATAGAGACAAAGGTTCCTCAAGATTATACAGCGGATTTCAATAGAATCAGGGCGATGAAAGAGAAAGGACCGGATTGGGGAGAATGGATTTCAGTTTACCTTAAACTATCGGAATGGGACATAAAGTTCGATCAGTTGGAGAGAACCGGTCTGGAGGAAACACACGCGGAGCAAAAAAAGGAGTGCAATGCTTTATTCTCCAATTACGTGGAAAGGCAATATGTAAATTGGTTGAATGGAGTGAACTCGCCTACGCTATCAGTGGATGTGATTGACAGATATGTATTGCCGTTGCTGGAGGATGCGAGCAAGGATACATACGCTCCGGGGGTGTATTTGATAGTGGTGGATTGTCTCAGGCTAGATCAGTGGTTGACAATTGAGCCGCTCCTCCATCCATATTTCCATATAACAAGAGATTACTACTATTCTATATTGCCCAGTGCGACTCTATATTCACGTAATGCTTTGTTCAGCGGTCTATTTCCCAGAGAAATAGCGCAAAAATATCCAAAATACTGGGAGGAGATCCCTGATGATGAGACCAGCACGAATCAATATGAGAAAAAACTGCTCCAGATCAGACTGGAACAGAAGGGATTGAGGCTGAAGCCGCCGTTGCGGTATTTTAAGATCTTCGATACACGGGGAGGAGAAGAATACATTCGCCATGCATCTTCTACTAACAGGATCAGTCTAGCCGCTCTCGTGGTTAACTTCATTGATATTCTTACGCACAAGCGATCTCAGATAGACATTCTTCAGCAGATATCTCCCGATGAGTCGGCTTTCAGATCGCTGACCAAATCATGGTTCACGCATTCGGCGCTATTTGAGATTTTAAAGATTATTTCAAAAAAGAACACCGTTGTTGTACTTACGTCCGATCACGGGTCTATTCTTAGCAACAGGGCATCTAGAGCCTACGGCAACAGGGATACCTCCACCAGTCTTCGATTCAAGGTAGGCAACAATCTGGGGTGCGACCCTGACGAAGCTATGCACATAACAGATCCAAAGGATTTTAAACTGCCCGGCGGCAGTATAGGAAAAAACTATATATTAGCTAAGGAAGATTACTACTTCGTGTATCCTAACCAGTTCCATGAGTATAAAAGGCAATTCAGAGGGGGATTTCAGCATGGCGGTATCTCAATGGAGGAGATGATATTGCCTTGTGTATTCATGAGACCAAGGTAGGTCTATTAGTCTATAGGTCAGGTCTATAGGTCAATGGGTCTATAGGTTAATAAGTCAATAGGTCTATAGACCCATGGACTCATAGACTTATAGACCTATGGACTTCCTAAAAAGAGGTGCGGGGTAAATGATATTCGATTTCCTCTGGGGTCTATTTTCTAACGATATTGCCGTTGACCTGGGAACAGCAACCACACTTGTCTATGTGCGTGGGAAAGGGATCGTGCTTAACGAGCCGTCTGTCGTAGCTGTTGATAAGGGTACCAACCGCGTAAGATCGGTGGGTGAAGAAGCAAAACGGATGTTAGGCAAAACTCCCAGTAATATTGTGGCGATCCGACCTATGCGGGATGGCGTCATCGCGGACTTTGAGATAACCGAAAGTATGATCCGCCATTTCATCAGAAAAGTCCATAACAGCCGCAGAATGAGCCGCCCCAGAATGATCATTGGTATCCCTTCGGGGATCACTGAGGTTGAACGGCGTGCCGTCCGTGAGTCCGCCGAGCGTGCTGGGGCCAGAGAAGTTTATCTGATCACGGAACCTATGGCCGCCGCTATAGGCGCGGGATTACCCATTCAGGAACCCACAGGGAATATGGTTGTGGATATCGGCGGCGGCACTACCGAAGTAGCTGTTATCTCTCTGGGTGGCATCGTTGTCTTCAAGTCTTCCCGAACTGCCGGCGATGAATTGGACAACGCTATTATTCAGCATATGAAAAGAGAATACAGCATGTTTATAGGAGAGCGAACAGCAGAGGACATAAAGATTAAGATCGGTTCGGCTTTTCCAAAGCAATCGCCGGGACGGGAAGAAACCATGGAAGTGAAAGGGCAGGATCTGGTTTCTGGTTTACCCAAGACCATGACCATAACTTCGGGAGAGATCAGAAACGCCATCCAGGAACCGGTATCAGAGATCTTATCCGCCATCCGCCAAACCCTTGAACGCACCCCTCCTGAACTGGCTGCGGATATTGTTGACAGAGGGATGGTTCTGACAGGTGGAGGCTCCTTGCTTCAAGGCCTGGATCAACTTATCAGCGAAGAAACAAAGTTACCCGTTATCGTAGCTGAGAACCCGGTTGATTGCGTAGTTCTCGGAGCCGGAAAGGCGTTGGAGGAACTTGATACCTTGCGTGAAGTTCTGGCTACTCCTACACCCCTCTAGTCGTTAAAATCGTTTAAGTCGTTTCACGTTCCACGTTTAACGATTTCAACGGTTTTCACGATTTTAACGTTCCACAAATATGGGTTTATGCTTGTTTTTTTTAGTAAATATAAGAATATTATAGCCTTTGTGTGTCTTTGTGCCGCTTCCTTAATTCTGAGTTGGTGGACCGCAACAAAAGAATCATACAACAACTCTCTCGAACATAGGCTCTCGTCGTTTCTTGCCCCGATTCATTTCTGCTCTTCTGTCATCAGTGTTATATCGGCCAGAGTTGTGTATCTGGGCTCTATTTTTGTATCTATATGGCAAAAGCCAGTAGAGAAGGCACAGCTTGAGGATCTCAAAAACGAAGTGGAAAATCTAAAATACCAACTGGATATGGAAGAGGCTAGAAGTAGGAGACTGGAAGAGCTTTATGAGGTCTATAAGAATATACAAGCAGAACTGAAACCTGACCGCACTTTCAGAGTTATTACAGCAAAGGTTATAGCCGTGGAGCCGACGGATTGGTTCAGGTATGTAACGATCGATAAAGGTAAAGGGGACGGTGTAGATGTAGACATGGCTGTTATCACTAGGTCTGATTTTGAAGCCCTGGGAGGCGAAAACCCTCTAACCTTAGAACCTCAATCCTCGGACTCGGTGGAGCCGAAAAGCGAAGCCCAAGGACGTGAAGCGAAGGCAAGAAGCACCGGCGATACTCCGCATTTGACCGGCGCCGTAGTGGGGAAGATCGTAGATGCCCAATGGCACTCAGCCAAAGTCCAGTTGATAACTGATCGATTGAGTGTGGTTGCGGCTACTATTGAAGACCTGGGAGATTTACTGCTACTAAGAGGGCGGCCTGAGACCGAGAACTGTGTCATTGATGAGATACCATCAACTAAACACGACCGATTGAAAAAAGGTGATGCTGTAATAGTAGACGAAAGAAGCTCCATATTTCCTCCACGGATGCTGGTAGGAAGGATCTCCTCCATCAAGAGCGGGATTCGATTTTGCCCTATTGAAGTCCAACCTGCTTTTAAATTCAGCAAGTTAAGAGAAGTGATGGTGGTGCTGGATACTGGATACTAGATACTGGATGCTGGATACCAGTATCGAGCATCTAGGTCTCTGACAAATTAATTCTTAATACACTGTAATTAGCTAGTAAAATCGGGGGTTTTCACCAATTTCTTGGCGACCTTTGGGTTGTTTCCTGTAGAACATGCCGCTGGCTTGCTCACAAACGGGCTGGCAGCCTCGCTCTACGAATTGCCTGTCCCTTCGTCAAGAAATTATACCCCGCAGAAATTAATTTGTCAGAGACCTAGTATCGAGAACAAATGATGCAAATGCTGAAGATAGCGCTTCTAGTACTGGGGAGCGTGGTATTACAGATCACTTTGATAGCCAGAATGTCTATGTTCGGAAGCGGACCCGATTTACCGCTGGCGCTGATAGTGTCTGTGGCTCTTTTTAAAGGGCCCCTTCATGGTGAACTGGTTGGATTTACGTCCGGATCACTATGCGATCTCTTCTCAGGAGGGCCGCTTGGTATACAATCCCTCAGTAGAGTTGTGGTTGGATATTCCACAGGATTTGTGCGTGGCAGACTTTACTCCGATAATATTGTCACTCAGTTGGCATCCGGCTTCTTTGCTACGCTGGTTGGTAAGATCGTCACATCAGCTCATCTGAGTCTGCTGTTTGCCTCCGAGGGCGATCATTTTCAGCAGTTTTTGCATATTCGCTTCCCCGGGTTAATACTAGCCGCGATCTTAAATTCTATACTTGTGATGGCTGTTTTTTGGGTACTGAAGAAATTTGTATACGGACGCGCGTGATTTATTAGGTCAATAGGTCTATGGGTCAATGAGTCTATAGGCTAATAGACTTATAGACCTATGGACCTATGGACTCATAGACCTATGGACTCATAGACCTATGGACTTATAGACCCATGTTTGGTACAGATGAGATCAGCGACAATCTGATACGGCGCAAGCTCTACTTTATCATGATAATCATAATACTTGGCTTCTGCACTTTGGTGGTGCGCTTAGCATATCTGCAGATAGTATGCACCAGATACTACACCAGAAAATCCGAAGAT
>Ga0315314_1004662_pt1 | contig 10207 bp, 8 predicted proteins | sample TDP9_MG_FD_203631 | JGI IMG/M metagenome (GOLD analysis project Ga0315314, IMG submission 203631) | Freshwater sediment microbial communities from Lake Towuti, South Sulawesi, Indonesia - TDP9 | ecosystem: Environmental > Aquatic > Freshwater > Lake > Sediment | place: Indonesia: South Sulawesi... | reverse complement strand
CGGCTACATCGTCAAGGTGCAACGGGTCGCCATACTTCAATTTTGTATGTTTAAAGACTGACGATCCGGTGTGAAACATTATAGGAATTTCCAGTTCTTGAGCCTTCTCATAAAGCGGGTATAATCCTGCCTCGTTGGGGTAAAAATGTTGGTAGGGTGGCAACAGTTTCAAGCCCCTCACTCCCAAGTCCTTCACCAGCCTAACCAAGGTTTTCGGCGGGTTTGGGTCCTTCATGGGATTAACTGAAGCAAATGGAATCATTCTCTTCTCGTCACCACAGAACCTGGTCACAAACTCGCTGTCCACAAACCCGGAGGTTAAGGGCGCAGCCTCCGCCAGTATAACCGCTAAATCCACGCCCTCCTCGTCCATAAGCTTCAAAATGTTCTTCGGAGTCATGAACCCGTCAAAGTTCTCATAAACTTTGGGGCTGATGCTCCTCATGTATTCGTGAACCCAAGGATTCCACATGTGATATTTCGCTACGTGAAGGTGAAAGTCCACGATCACCATTTTCTCTCATTGATATGATTATGCTACATTATCATTTATCCCTTTAGCTTATCTTCATCCCAAGGCTGTTGTGGCCAGCATACCAAATTTTGAAAGTATAAAAGCTATATGCGTAGACATTTCAAATACAATTCATGTCAATAACTGAAAAGTTTAGAGAATTAAACCCTACTTCTAAAGAAGTCTACGATAGAGCCGTTAAGGTAATGCCAAGCGGCAATACGAGGGGGGTCATCTTTTATCGTCCTTATCCTGCCTATGCAAGAAAAGGTAAGGGGTCACGGATATGGGACTTGGATGGTAATGAACGCATAGACTACTGCTTTAATTATTCAGTCTTACTGCTTGGACACGCGCACCCTAAAGTCATGGCTGCGATAAAAGAGCAGCTTGAATGCGGGACAGCACTCGGTGCCCCCACAGAATTGGAGGTAAAATTGGCGGAAAAAATTGTGGAGATGGTGCCCTGCGTCGAAAAAGTGAGATTCACCGTAACAGGCACTGAGGCTGTTATGAATGCTATAAGGGTTGCCAGAGCCTATACGAGAAAAGACAAAATTGTTATGTTTGAGGGGGCCTATCATGGGACCTCCGATTCCGTGGTCGTGAAGGGTGCTAGTTATTCCAGTGAGGGCATACCTGACGGGGTCGCAAAAGATGTGATAGTCATACCTTTCAACGATGCTCAAATGGTTGAAAGAACCATTAAAAGGTTTAAGGATGAAATCGCAGCGGTTATCGTAGAACCGGTTTTGGGCGCAGGCGGCGGGATACCCCCCAGAAACAACTTTCTGGAGGTAGTTCGAGGAGTGACCGAAGAGCATGGTGCATTGTTAATCTTTGACGAGATACAAACCGGTTTTAGGCTCGCCCCCGGTGGGGCTCAGGAGCTCTTCAACGTTATCCCAGACATCGTCACTTTAGGCAAAGGAGTGACAGGGGGTCTCCCCGGCGCAGCGATTGGTGGGAGTGAAGAGTTAATGGATGAGGTGTGTTCTTTCCCTGACGTTTCATATCCCTTAACACTAAGGCCGAGAGTGCCTTTATCGGGGACCCATAACGCTCACCCGTTATCAATGGCAGCTGGATTGGCCCAACTCAACGAGCTTAAACCGCCTGTATATGATCACATTAACAAAATTGGGCAAGATATGCGGGATGAACTTTCAAAAATATGCCGCGATCTGGGCATAAAAGCCCAAATAACAGGGATAGGATCGTTCTTTCATATATTCTTCACCAAAAGGCCTATAGTAAGTTATGGAGACACAAAATACGCCGATCTCCGCCTCTTATGGTATTTTGACATCGACCTTCTTAACAGAGGCGTCTACTTAGCCCCGCTTCACTGCTGCTACGTTTCTGCAGCCACGTCCAATGATGACGTAAAACAGACGTTACAAGCAATGGAGCAGGCCCTAACTAACATGAAGCCTTTGATCCGTGAAATCTGTCCAAGCTTGATCGTTTAACAATTTTGTATCAAGGTCGGCATGTGCGTCGTGTTTTATTGGTGCTGTAGATCAATAATAGAGTCGGTCGATACTATCCAACTCCCCTTTATGACTATGTAGGGGAGTCAGCCCTTGTGAAGCTCAGGAACAATTTTTCAAAGTAATCCAGCGATTCTGGATTAATTAAAGCATCCCTATTTAGGACTGGCTTGCCATGTATTATGTTCGTGACCGCGATTTCAACCTTTTTCATGTTGAAGGTATAGGGAACATCCGGCACTTCGATGATTAAAGCCGGAACATGCCGGGGGGAAGCATTTTCGCGCAGGGTTTTTCTTATCTTGTTTTTTAAATCCTCTGTTAAACCATATCCCGGAGCAAGTTTGACAAAGAGGATAATGCGCTGATCTCCTTTCCAATTCTGCCCTATGGCCAAGCTATCAGCAATTTCTTCTAATCTTTCCACCACGTTGTATATTTCAGCTGTACCTATGCGCACCCCGGAAGGCTTCAAAACGGCGTCGGAACGACCGAAGAAAGTTATTCCACCTGTGTTGCTATGAATCGTGATATAATCGCCATGCCTCCATACGTTCTTATCGGGATAAAAGCCAAAGTAGGCCTCTTTATACCTTTCATTATCTGGATCGTTCCAGAAATAAAGTGGCATCGAGGGAGAAGGAGCTTCACAGACAAGTTCTCCTTGTTGATCAGCTAGTGGATTACTCTTCTCGTCATATGTCTTTACTTTCATTCCTAAAGCCGGAGCCTGTAATTCACCAGCATACACGGGAAGGGTGGGACTTCCAGCAGCAAAACAGCCATTGATATCTGTGCCGCCCGAAATAGAATTGAAATGCAAATCTTCTTTGATTTCTTGGTAAACGTATTCAAATCCTTCAGCCGAAAGAGGTGAACCAGTTTGGGATATTTCTCGTAACGATGACAAATCGTAGTCTTTTCCAGGCTCAACTCCCTGGCTTCGGAGATAATTGACATAAGTTGCGCTGCAACCGAAAATAGTTATTTTTTCATCCTGAACTAATTTCCACATGGCACCTGGATCAGGATAATTGGGATTGCCGTCATATAGCACTATAGTAGCTCCCACCGCTAAAGAGCTTAGCAGCCAATTCCACATCATCCAACTACAACTTGTTATATACATGATCACGTCTTCTCGTTTCAAATCTGTATGTAGCATCAGCTCCTTTAAGTGATTGATAAGGACCCCACCAGCTCCTTGCACCATGCACTTTGGCTTACCGGTTGTTCCAGAGGAAAACATAACATATACAGGATGATCGAAAGGCAATTGTTCAAATCGAATTTCCGGTTGTTCTTCTGGAGACAGAAAATCATCATAATGCACAGAGTTAGGAATATTGCTAATGTCAGGTTTGGCTTCCAGATAAGAAGCCACGATCACTTTTTCCAGCGAGGGAATACTTTTGGCTATCTTCTCAGCGTTAAGTAATGTATTAAAAGTCTTACCTTTATAGAAATAACCATCAGCCGTAAACAAAACTTTAGGTTCAATTTGACCAAGACGGTCCAGTACCGCTTGAACCCCGAGATCGGCGCCACAAGAAGCCCACGTAGCACCGATACTGGTAGCGGAGAGCATGGCAACAGCCGTCTCTATTAAATTGGGCATATAGGCACACACTCGATCTCCCGGGGCAACCCCTATCTCGCGCAGCGATTTGGCCAGACGCGCCACGGAATCGTATACCTCTGCGTAGGTCATCCTAGCTGGTTTCTGGGTTTCCCCTTTAAATACAAAAGCCATATAGTCGTCTCTAAATCTCAAGAGGTTCTCAGCGAAATTCAATCTTGCGCCTACAAACCACCTTGCGCCGGGAAAAATGCTTAAGTCATCGATCACCTTATCGTATCCACGGGAAGCTTTGATCCCCCCAAACTCCCACATGGCCGCCCAGAAATCCGGTATTTTTTCAATGGACCAGTTATACAGTTGGGTGTAAGAGTTGATTTCAAGACCGTATTTTTTGTTGACAAAGTCGATAAACCGGGTCATGTTGGCCTGTTTTATGCGTTCTTCAGAGGGTTGCCAGAGTAATTTTCCCATTAATTTACTTCCTTCACGTTCTTTGATCCGTCACTGTTTTAGGTTGGGCTTAAATTCATTTAAGAACCTTTAATTAATTTTTACGTTTGGGTTTTTGTCCAGTTGTTTCTTCAACGATTTCCCAGAACTCTTGGTCGGTTACCCCCCTCCTAATCTCCTTAATTAAGCCCTTTATCTGATGGAATATCCTTAGAATTTCCGCCTTTTCCCTGCGTTCCTGAAGCCTCTTGATTTTTTCCACGATATCTTGTACTTGCTCACGGGTGGCCTTTATCCCCTCTAACTTTAGTCTCTCCTCAATGATGTGTCTGCCCGTGAATTTGCCTAGGTGGAACCTCGTTTCGCGACCCACTAACGCTGGGGGTATGGGCTCGTAGCAGAGGGAATGAGCAAGCATGCCGTGAACGTGGATTCCCGCTTCGTGAGAGAAGGTGTTGTCGCCGATTATGGCTTTATGAACCGGTAGCGGAATGGCGAAATATTTCTCGGTTAGCTGGGCTAACTCGTAGAGTCTCTCGGTGTTTATTCCTGTTCGCACATCGTATAATATTTCTAAGGCCACCACGACCTCTTCGAGCGGCGCGTTCCCGGCTCTTTCCCCAAAGCCAGCGACGCACGTGTGCGGGACCGTGACGCCTTCCTCCACCGCAGCGAGGGTGTTGGCGGTGGCTAGTCCAAAGTCGTTGTGGCAGTGAACCGAGAGCGGGACCTGACGCTTGACCTCCTCCCGTAGCCTGTCTCGGATTTGAGCAACCAAGAATTTTATGGAGAGAGGTCTGAGAAAGCCTACGGTGTCGGCGATGACCACGCGATCCGCGCCGGCTTCAACGGCTGCTTTATAGATCTGAACGGTCGAGTTGACACTGGTTCTTGAGGTGTCCTCGGTCACGAAATCCACGATCACCCCGTGTTTTTTCGCGTATTCTATACAGTCAACCACCCTTTCGATGACCTGCTCCTTGGTCATTCTTAGCTTGTATTTCAAGTGCAGATCGCTGAAGGCAACGAAAAGTGGTATCTCGTCTACGCCGCATTCGAGGCAAACGTCTACGTCTGCGCGAACGGCTCTGGCTGGCGCCGCAATACTCGCTTGTTTGTAGCCCTCAGAGGCTATCGTCTTAACAGTCTTCCTTTCCGCTTCAGAGACAGCTGGAAATCCCACATCTATTATTGCGACTCCTGCCTCATCCATGAGCTTTGTGATCTCGATTTTTTCGTCAACGCTGATAGAGACGGCTGGCGTTTGTTCCCCGTCTCGAAGGGTTTCATCCCAGATTAAGACCCTCGAGGGGAGGGTGGGAGGAAAGGTTTGGGGAAATTTGTTATAGTTAACTATGAGGCCTTCAGCCTCTAACTTCTCCAACATTCTGTTCACCTTACAAGAACATCGAGTTTAAATAGTATGAAAAGTGAAATAAACCTTCCTTTTCATATCCATTGAAAAGAGGTGAGTTAGGATGGAAGTGAAGAAGGTGGCTGTTTTAGGCGCGGGATTGATGGGACATGGAATCGCTCAAGTTGTGGCTCAGGTGGCGAAGTACGAAGTCGGTCTAAGAGACGTGAAGCAAGAGTTTCTGGACAAGGGGATGGGGATGATACGGTACAGCTTGGAGAGATTCCTCAAAAAGGGAGTGATATCCGACAGGGAAATGAAGGAAATCTTAGGCAGAATCCGTCTAACACTAGACTTAGAAGAGGCGGTGGCAGACGCCGACCTCATAATCGAGGCGGTTCCTGAGAATGCCCAGCTCAAAAAGAGCATACTTGCGGAGGTTGATAAACTGACTAAAGAGGAGGCGATCATAACCTCGAATACGTCCTCCATCAGCATTACTGAACTTGCGTCGGCTCTCCGTAGACCAGAAAAGTTCTGCGGCATGCACTTCTTCAACCCCCCACAACTGATGAAGCTGATAGAAATCATTCGAGGCGCCAGAACATCCGACGAAACCGTTAACACGATAGTTGATGTCGCGAAAAGGATGGGCAAGGAAGCTATTGTCGTTAAGAAGGACTGCCCCGGCTTTGTGGTGAACAGGGTTCTGGTACCGGCGTTGAACGAGGCCCTTTACCTGCTTTGGGAGGGGATCGCGGATCGAGACGACATCGACAAAGCGATTCAGCTCGGATTAAACTGGCCCATGGGGCCCATGAAACTGCTAGACTACGTTGGATTAGACACGACTCTAGCCATAGCAGAGGTTTTGGAAAAGGAACTAGACCCAAAGTACCGACCTTGTCCTCTATTGAGGCAGATGGTAAGAGCCGGCCTCTTAGGGAGAAAAACCGGAAAGGGCCTCTACGACTGGACGGAGGAAAAGTAGAACCGTTCATGGAGGGACCATCCATGGAATATAAGAACACCCTTTACGAAAAAAGTGAGGGAATTGCAACCATCACCATCAATCGTCCAGAAGCACTCAATGCCATAAACGAAGAGACTATCCTCGAAATTTTGTCGGAAATTGACGACGCGAAAAAGGATGAAAGCACCAAGGTGATCGTCATCACAGGGGCAGGGGATCGAGCCTTTTCAGCAGGCGCCGACATCAAGATGATGAAAGGCGTGGATCCATTAAGGGGGAGGGAGCTTTCTCGGCTCGGACAGAGAATGTGCGATGAAATAGAAGCATTGGACAAGCCGGTGATAGCTGCCATAAACGGCTACGCCCTCGGAGGGGGCCTGGAGCTGGCCATGGCTTGCGACCTTAGAATAGCCTCGGAAAAGGCGAGAATGGGGCAGACAGAGATAAACATAGGGTTGATTCCAGGCTGGGGAGGAACCCAACGTCTCCCGCGATTTGTGGGCAAGGGGGTGGCAAAGGAAATGATCTTTACGGGCAAGATGATCGATGCTAAGGAGGCTGAGCAGCTGGGTTTAGTGAACAAGGTTGTGCCCCCTGACCAGTTAAAGTCAGCCGTGAACGAACTTGTCAATGAGATCATCAACAAGCCCCCGGTAGGTGTCAAGATGGCTAAGGAATTGATAAACAGCAGCCTAGAAACCCCACTAACCGTTGGGATGGCGCATGAAGCCGAATGTTTTGGCGTCCTCGCCTCCACAGAGGACTTCAAAGAGGGATTAACAGCCTTCCTTGAAAAAAGGAAACCAGAGTTTAAGGGAAAATGATTCAGACCCACATTTAAGCGAAACTGGCCTCAACGAGTAAGCTTTAACAACTTCCGTTTTCTTTTTGCTAGCGTCATCTCTAAACTTAGAGATACTAGAATGGGATGCTTATTTCATGGGTGCGAACCTATAGAACACCCGCCCATCCTCCAATTCAACCACCTTTAACCTAACCTTGTCGCCGATCTTGAGGTCTTCATATTTTGCGTCATCTATTCGCGCAGATATGAGAAGGCCGCCAATTTTGACTAGGCCTACGCAGAATGGGACATCTTCAACGAAGCCTAAGGGTGCACCCAGCCTTACCTCAGTGAAGCCGTAGAGTTCGCCCACGATGCCCAGGTCCACCCATTCAAGCTCATCAGACAGGCATTCCGAACAGATGATTCTGGGAGGCCACAAGAGTTTCCCGCAGTTCTTGCATTTGGTTGTTGTTAAAAGGCCTTCCTTGAGATTTTTGAAGAACTGGCTGATCCTAGTGGATTTTTCGTCTTGGAGCGGATAGAAATCCAACATGAATGGAAGCTTTATTTGCTCCGGACGCTTTATCTTCTCAAACCTTACCTCGCTCATCTTGGACTCCTCGAGTAGACGATTATAGAATGCTGGTTTGCTGCGCCGCTTAGGCTGTGCTGAATTCCTATCTCGGCACCTGAAACGTACCTTCCCTTGTGAACATCTCCCCTGAACTGTTCAAGTATCTCGATGGTGTGATAAATGGAGGTTGCCCCCAGCGGGTGCCCGCACCCCATGATTCCACCGCTTGGGTTTACAGCCACCTTCCCTCCGATGTACGGCTCGCCATCCTCGATGAACTTCCCGCCCTTACCCTTCTCACAGAGTTCGAGCCCCTCGTACTCCATAATCTCGGCGATGGTGAAGCAGTCGTGGACCTCGGCGATGTCCACATCATCCTTCGTGATCTTGGCGGTCCTAAAGGCCTCCCTTGCGGCCATTTTAAGAGGAACCCACTCGGTTAAACTCGCTAGATTATTGATGACGTTTCCTATGGCGCACTGTCCAGACCCAATAGGATACATGGGTATCTCTGTATACTTTTTCGCATCCTCGGCTGGAACTAGTATGATTCCAGCAGCCCCGTCCGACATGGGGCAACAGTCGAAGAGGTTGAGCGGCGGTGACACTACTGGAGATTTGAGGACGGCTTCAACCGTGACCTCCTTTTGAAAGTGTGCGATAGGGTTCATGGATGAGTAGTGATGACTCTTCACAGAAACCAGCGCCATCTGCTCCTTCGTGGTGCCAAACTCGTACATGTGTCTTTGAGCCGTGATGGCGAAGAAGGGAGGGGCAGAGAAGCAGTTGACCCCATCCCACTCTCGATCCAACACGCACGCCATACTCGTCTGAGCCTCAGCCATGTCCGGCGGATACATCTTCTCCACCCCGATGGCGACGGCTATGTCAGACATGCCCGTGGCGACACAGTTCCACGCGTACCTGACGGCTGCTTGACCAGAAACGCAGGCGAGTTCTGTTCTTGCGAGGACCTTCCTCGGGGTTATACCCAGATATTCGGCGACCAACGAAGCAACATACGACAAAAACGCGAACCTTTCGGGCTCAGCGGCTCCGACAAAGATGGAGTCCACATCCTTTGGCAATAGATTCTTCACATCCTCAAACATGGCCTTCCCCGCTTCCTGCACCAAGTCCTTCCAGCTAGCCTCCCTACGACCAGCCCTCGTGGCGCCTCCACCAACAACCGCAACTTCTCTCATGCAAATGCCTCAAAGCTATCGGTTTAAGACAAGTTATATAAAATGATATGGGTAAAAGTAGTAACGACACGTTTTATGTGACTTTGAAACTCGTCCCTTTACTATTTTGGTTGACCCGCGGCTAACCCTAATTCGAAGGCTCGAAGATTCACGTCTTTGAGTCTTTTCACTCGCTCCACGATGGCTTGTCGATAATCCTCGGTTTTTAAGGGAGTTAACCGTGTTCCTGCGAGCGCCCCCAACATCACCACGTTCATCACTGCGGGGTTTCCCGCCTCAAGGGCTAACTCCACCGCGTTGAACGACCAAAGGTTTCTGCACATTTTCCTCACCATATCGACCACCATGGCCACGTCTGGATATTCAAGGAGTCCCGACAACACCTCGGCAGGGTAGATCGGTCGAACGTTCATGACCACTGAGCTGTCTGGATTGAGGTACTGGGAGCCGACCCGAAGGGTCTCCACCGGCTCGAACCCTAGGAGGATGTGGGCTTTTCGATAGGGTACGAGGGGCCCCAGCTTTTCCTCGCCAATTCTGATGTGGGACATGACTCCTCCGCCTCTTTGGGACGCACCGAAGGTCTCCCCCACCGTAGCGTGGTAGCCCCTCCTTATGGCGGCCCAAGCAATGATCTGGGAGGAAAGAACGTTTCCTTGCCCCCCAACCCCAGCAACAATAATGTTTATGGGAAGCTTGTACACGGCGGTTAACCCTCCACTCTATAGATGGCTTTGTAGGGGCATATGGTTGTGCACACTCCGCATCCATTGCAGAGCACGGCGTCGATTTTTGCTTTGTTTATGGTTTTGTCCCAAACGCAGGCAGAACAAGCATACAGTCGCGAGCAGATTCCACACGTTTCCCCTGCGCACTTGTCTTGGTCCACCACATAGGCTGGAATCTTTACTCCTGCCCTTTCCATCTCCCTTCTGGCTATGAGGGTGCACTTTCTGCGAAAGATGATCACATGATTGCCGGGCATCGTGATGCATTCATAGACAGCCCTTATCGCCTTTTTCACGTCAAAGGGGTCGATGATCCTCACGTCTTTGATCCCTATTCCTCTCACAATGTCCTCAATTTTCACCCTAGGCGCATCGTCGCCCACCGCGTTAAAGCCGGTTCCAGGGTGGGGTTGAAATCCGGTCATGGCTGTTGCGCCGTTGTCTAAGATGCATACGGTGGCGTTGGAGTTGTTGTAGACGATGTTTATTAAGGCTGGTATGCAAGCGTGATAGAACGTGGAGTCCCCCATAACCGCTATCACCGGCT
>Ga0315314_1004661_pt1 | contig 10208 bp, 8 predicted proteins | sample TDP9_MG_FD_203631 | JGI IMG/M metagenome (GOLD analysis project Ga0315314, IMG submission 203631) | Freshwater sediment microbial communities from Lake Towuti, South Sulawesi, Indonesia - TDP9 | ecosystem: Environmental > Aquatic > Freshwater > Lake > Sediment | place: Indonesia: South Sulawesi... | reverse complement strand
GGTCTTGGCATAACTGGCATATCTTCTTCTAAATGGAAGGTTGCTTCCTCTAGCTCAGCTTCCAAGTCTTCAATCTGCTGATATAAATCCCTTATCTCATATTCCCGCTCGGCTATTGCTGTCGTTAAATCTCCAATTGTTACCTCTAAGTCCCCGATTTTTACTTCTAAGTCGTCAATCAAAAGAGTTTGTTCCTCAATCTTATCTTGTTGATTGGCTATTACTTCTATCTGCTCTGCTATTGTTGCCTTATGGTTTTCGATTAGGGAAGCCTGCTCGGCTATCGTTTCTTCCTGTTCAGAGACTAACGATTCAAGCCTAAAGACATTGTTTTGACCTCTGATAGCAAACCCGCTGGCTATTCCCAGAAGTGTGCCTAAGACCGCTATTGCTATGACTTTTCTCATAATGTTACTCCTTACGTCCTGCCGACTTTGGCTTGAAGTAGCAAGCCTTCTAGAAGCTCGGAGAGTTTTACTGTGGCTACCCCAATCACCTTATCAGCCCCTCCGTAGTAAACAAAAAGTTGGTCATTGATAACAACCGAGCCACAGGGGAAAACAACATTAGGTACCCGCCCTTCCCTTTCATAAGGCATCTCCGGCTCAAGAAGGGGGGTTTTCCTTCGGGCAATAACACATGTTGGGTCGTCAATATCAAGGAGGGCAGCGGTCACATAGTAATGATAGGTCTCTCTTTTTGAGACGACGTGATAAAGCAATAACCACCCCGATTCTGTCTCAATTGGTGGTGCGGCGATGCCGATTTTCTCTGCCGGTGGCGGTTCTTGGCGTGAGCTCATTATGACATTCCCCTTTATCCACTTTCCTTCTTCAAAGCTTAAGCTATCCACAAGGTCTAGCCAAATACTCGTACCGACGCGGTGGAGAATGGCATATTTGCCCTTGATTTTTTTGGGGAAGATAGCAGCGTCCTTGTCGGCAACACCTGGGGGTGAAATCAATATCGGTCTTGCCCAGTTCCAGCGCTTTGCTAGGAAGTCGCTTAGAGCGATAGAGGTTAACGCTACCTGCGGTTCGTTCTTGCCATCAAATGCAGTGTAGCACATATATAAAGTATCGTTGAGCTTGGTGAGCCTGGGGTCTTCGCACCCCGAACTCCCGCTGGGTACCTGCTTCTTTTCAAAATCCTCACGAGGTACGTAAATTGGCTGGTCAAGCCTCTCGTCGAAGGTAACCCCATCATTACTGGAAGCATACCCAAGCACTGAGGTATTGTCTTCTGACATGGCACGGTACACAAGGTGGACTTTTCCATCCTCATAGATGGCGCCGGGATTGAAAACCGCTTTTGCCTCCCACCAATGCTTGGGCTCCGGCTGGATAACTGGGTTTCTAGGGAAGCGCTCCAGTTTTATCTTCTCTGCTTTCGTCAGCAGCATTCCCTCAATAAGGGTGCTAAGCTTACCAGTGGCTACAGCGCAGGTGGTGTCAGCAGCGCCGTAGTAGATGTATAGAGCTCTGCCCCTCACCAGAGCTCCGGAGGGGAAGATAACGTTAGGCACCCTGCCATATATTTCGTATGCTGCCTGGGAAACTAGCCATGGCTTTTCGGTGCGTGCCACAATCTTAGCTGGGTTTTCCAAATCAAGCAGAACCGCCTCAATACCGTAAATTGCAGGAGGGGAGAAGTAGTTCTGAATATACGAATAAATCAGAAGCCACCCGTGCTGTGTCCTTATTGGTGGCGCACCGACTTCAATGTGGTCTTTGGGTGTTCGCTGTAGCGGTAGAACATGGTCGTCCAAGAAAGCGTACCAGCCTTCCCAGTACTCAGGAGACCAGATTTGTTCTTCATGGTCAAAAAAGGCAAGCCCAATCTTGGCTGGGGGATTATCCGTGTTGACAGTGAGTACCGCAGCCATCCTGCCCCTTATTTCCCCCGGGAAGAGTGCCATAGCTTTGGAATTGAATGGAGTGACGGGATATTTGGCTTCGATTTCCCTGAAATCCTTGGTGATGGCTAAACCAATTCTGATGCCTTCAGCTCGAAGAGGATAAGTAGAGAGTACGGTGTAGAAAATATAATATTTGCCACCGAGTTTAGTCACCCGGGGGTCTTCACAGCCAAACCGTTCCCACTCATACTCGGGTTTTATGAATTGCCTTCGGTGCTTGAAATGTATCCCGTCAGTACTTAGGGCATGACCGATGGACGAAACCCGCATCTCTACGCCGCAAACCATCTGCGGCAGCGAAACCGCCCGGTAGAGGAAGTGAATCCTTCCACCGCTGAGCACGGGACAGCCGTTGAATGTTGCCTCTGCTTCCCACGCATTCTCGGTGATTGGTATCAGAATAGGATTTTCTTCAGAACGTCTAACCTCAGTCATCGGCTTTGGAGGACGGAGTGTCTATCCACTCAAACTTTCCCTATTCGGAACATCTTAGTCCCGCATGCTGGGCACACTCCCTGAGTTGCTGGTCTGCCATTTTTCATGGTTATTGCTTTTGGGTTTTTCATCTCTCTTTTAGCCCGACACTTTACACAGTATGCTTTTATTCGTATAGCAGTGACCGGTGTAATGCCCACCTCTGTTGGTGGCGCACAGATGGGACTCGGCACCAGTTCCCAGGCACTGATAAGCTGCTCAAGAAACTCATCTAGTTTTGCTGAAGCAACGCATACCACTTTATCTGCTCCCCCGTAGTAAACGAGCAAGTGGTCCTTAACCACCACAGCTCCGCAGGGATAGATAACGCCGGATTTCCAACCCTCATTTTCATATCGTGTCTGAGGCTCTAAGATTGGCTCTTCAGAGCGGGCTAGAGCTCTGGTTGGGTCTTCTAAATCAAGCAGCATTGCTCCTATCTTATAGCGACCTGGGTCACGCTCACCGACAGCATGGTAGATGAGCAGCCAGCCATTTTTTGTCTTAATAGGAGGAGGTCCAGCAGCTACCTTTCTACTATTCCAGTAGGATGCTCTCGGTCGTATCTTAAATTCTCCTTTTAACCACCTTGTTGTGCCATCAAAATCCAGGTCATCAACAAAGTCAATCAGGATATCGGGGAAAATTCGATGGAATATGACGTATTTCCTGTTTATTTTCTCCGGGAGTATACAGGCGTTCTTATCCACAACCCCGGGGGGCGAGATGAGTACAGATTTCTTCCACTGCCAATTCCTGGCAAGGAAATCACCGATATGTATTGAAGTCAGTGCCACACGGGGAGGGTTATATCCATCAAAGGCAACATAGGTCATGAATACTCGGTCGTCAATTTTTGTCAATCTCGGGTCCTCACACCCGCCCATTCCTCCTCCGGACACATAGGTACTTTCATAATAGCTAAGTTTGGGATGGACTGAACCAGCGCCTTCAAACGGTTCTCTCGGAACGTATATCGGCTCATCCAGCCGTTCGTCGATATGGAATCCATCAACACTAGAAGCATACCCAAGAACCGATACATCCGAGTCCCCGATTGCCCGGTACACAAGGTGGACCGTTCCATCCTCATAGATGGCGCCGGGATTGAAAACCGCTTTTGATTCCCACCAGTGCTTGAACTCTGGCTCCAGAATAGGATTCCCCTCAAATCTCTCCAGACCAGGATGAGATTTTGTCTTCTCCTTAGGTCGCAACAAACCTCCCCCATTACGATAGTAACACTGATAGAGACTTTTTTCAAACAACCCTGCTAATGGCCTGACCCATCTCTATACCACAGACAATCCTGATCCCGTGAATAAGACTGTTTAGCTGATGAGACTTCATCTATTTTTAGTAGGAAGGGCACCCTGATTACCCAGCCGCAATTAGCCCTCGCCCAAACCTTATCACCATCACGCTTGAGGCTTAAGCAGTCTAACCTATTCGGATAGGAGATGTTTTTGCTCTATCAGCTAGCGGCGTTTGAATTTGGCTTTCAGGGCTTCTATTTCTTGCTGCCTATCAAATTCCTCCTGGCTGAGGGGCTCACAGGACTTTAGCTCACTATTCTCTATTTTAATGGTGAAGAGCCCTCTACACTTCCAGCAGCGGTACGGACCCTGATAGGTTGACTCAACTAGGTGGAGACTACCCTCGGTGCTACATTTTGGACATTTGATTTTGACCATCATAACTTGCCCTCACTCCTTGCTAAAAGCTGCTAGCGTATGCCTGTATCTATGTCTATGTTGACTTGAACAGTTTCTCCCGGTCTTACCTCTATCTCCCTAGGGACGTCGCTACTTGTATCAATCCCCGCATGATTAATATCAACTACATAGGTACCCGGCTTGAGTTGAAGCCTATAGTATCCCTCTTGTCCCCGGTCAATCTGCACTAAATCTACTTTCTGAATCAGTCTAGTCCCGCGTTTGTCGTATATCATTACCTTTCTGGCGTCGAACACTTCCGGGGAAACCGGAGGTTTCTCTCCTGGTCGCTCAACTGGCCATATGGGGCCGATTGTTACAGTTCCTTCAACCGTGCCAAGCTGTGCAGTTTCAGCACGACATGCACAGAGCAGTATGCCCGCAATAGCTACAATGAACACCAGTGTAATCTTCAGCACTTTTGATAAGCTATCCACCCTGGTTTTCCCGTCAACATGTATGTCTACCTAGAGGTTGTGTGCTATCTTGCCTTACGAGTATCTATCCGGTGTATGAGCCCCGTGCCTCCACCGAACAATTACATTCTATCATATAACAACTTGAGGTGCCGTAAGAGTCACGGCAAAATAATAGGGACTAAGATGATGTCGAGGCCTTAGCCTAAGCTAGCGGCTGGCTATGCATTTATGAGTAAAGATGGCAAGCAGTGTAATGACCTTCCCTGACTTCTACCATTGGTGGTTCTTCAACCTCACACTTGCCCGGCATGAAACGGGGGCAGCGGGGGTGAAAACGGCAACCAGGTGGTACATTAATTGGGCTGGGGGGTTCTCCGGGGATAACCCGGCGCTGCCTGAACCTATTTGCCGGGTCGGGGGTGGGCACAGCATCAATTAAAGCTTGGGTATAGGGATGGCAAGGTTGCTCAATTAGCTTGGATGTCGGAGCTAGTTCGACAATTTTCCCCAGATACATCACCGCTATTCGATGGGAGAAATGTCGAGCGGTAGCAATGTCATGAGTAATGTAGAGGAAGCTCATTCCGTGCTTTTTCTGGAGTTCTCTAGCTAGGTAAAGGATCTCTGCCCGGCTGGAGGCATCTATCATTGAAATCGGCTCATCAGCTAGGATGTAATCAGGGCGAAGGATTAAAGCTCGGGCAATAGCTATACGTTGTCTTTGACCTCCAGATAATGCGTGAGCATATTTTGGCATGAATTCCTGAACCGGGGTAAGCTTGACTTCTTCCAGGGTGTCACACACTAGCTCTTTTCTCTCCTCCCGGTCGCCTATCCCATGGACCAGCAACGGTTCCTCCACTATCTGATAGACATTCATAAACGGGTCAATGCTGGAAAAGGGGTCTTGGAATATGCCTTGGGCTCTCCTGCGGAAGCCCTTCAACTTGGTGTCATCAGCCAGGGTTATATCTTCTCCATCAAAGACAAGCCGACCGGCAGTGGGCACTATTAACCGCAGTGATACTCGTCCTAGGGTGGTCTTACCGCTCCCTGACTCCCCCACAATACCGAGGGTCTCCCCTTGCTTCAGCGTCAAGGAAACGTCATCTACAGCTCTTACTATTAGAGAGCGAAAGAGTCCCTTTCTAATCTGGAAATACATCTTTATTTTTTCTAAAATCAATAGCTCTTTCATTTCCGGTCACCGAAAAGCCAGCACCTAACCTCTCGCCTTAGGTTTAGGCTAAAGGGGAGGGGATGCTCCCAGCGACATTGTTCGAAAGCACGAGGGCACCGAGGATAAAAGCGGCACCCCTGAGGCAGATGAGTCATATCTGGAGGGGCGCCCGGGATGAATTCTGGTGTAACCTCGGCTCGTAGCTTAGGGATGCTGGCCAGCAGCTTTTGGGTATAAGGGTGCCCTGGTTTAGTGAGCACTTCCTCAGCTGTACCTTTCTCAATTAGCTCCCCGGCATACATAACGGCAATGGTGTCGCAGATGTCACTGGCAAGGGCAACATCATGGCTAATAAAGAGGATGGACAGCCCTAGCTCCCGCTTAAGCCCCTTCAGCAAGTTCATTACCTGTGCCTGAATCATTACGTCCAGCGCCGAGGTAGGCTCGTCCAGAATAATTAGCTTTGGGCTAAGAATTAGCGCCATAGCTATCATTGCCCTTTGCTTCATCCCGCCACTTAGTTCATGAGGGTAACGGTGAAAAACCTCTGGTGGCAGAAGCACTACCTCTAATAGCCGCTGGGCGGCAGCATAAGCTTGTTGGCGGTCTATTCCAGATTGAAGAAGTAATGGCTCGACTACCTGATGCCCCACCCTAATCACTGGGTTAAGGGACTCCAAGGCTCCCTGGAAGACCATGGCAATCTTTTGCCATCTAATCCGTTTTCTGAACTCTTCATCATTAAGCTTTAGACAATTAACACCTTCAAATTCTATGATTCCATCATAGGCGGCAATGTTTCGTGGTAATATCCGCATTAAGGCAAGAGCCAGGCTGCTTTTCCCTGCCCCAGATTCGCCAACCAGCCCGAGCGCTTCTCCTTCCTCTATAGTAAAAGATACGCCATCAACTGCAGGCACTATGCCCTCTGAAGTTCTGTAGTAAAGATGTAAATTACTGACGTTAAGCAAAGCCATTTCTTACTGCCTCAGTCGGGGATTAACTACCGGCTCCATGCCCAAGGTTAAGAGGACGAAGGTGGTAGCCGCCAGTACAATCAGTAGTCCCGGCGGCAGCACCCACCACCAATATCCGGCATAAACAGCGCCGGTCCTAAACCCGTGCTCCAAGATTTGCCCCCAGGTAGGGATAGACGGGTCACCCAGCCCCAGGAAGCTCAAGCCAGCTTCAGCCAAGATTGCCGCCGGCGTAAAGAAAATCATCTGGGCTAAGACAAAAGGTGCTATCTGGAAGAATATGTGGCGAAACATAATGCGCCACGGTGAAGCGCCTAAAGCTCTAGTAGCTTCCACTAACTGGCTGGAACGGTACTGTAATACCATAGAGCGGATTAAAATAGTCATGCCTGGCCAACCGAAGGCAACCAAAACTAAAATCACCAATCTAAGCTTTTGGCCGAAGATAAATATTAGGAAGATTAGAATTGGCAGTAGCGGGATATTAGCCAATATATCACAGAAACGCTGGATAGCGGTATCGGTTCTGCCGCCTTTGTACCCGCTGAGGATGCCCATAAACGCCCCTATGGTGGTCGTCAGCACTGCCGTGACTAAACCAATAAGCAGCGCTACCGGACAGCCGAAGACCAGCCCGGTAGCCAAATCCCGGCCAAGGGTATCAGTGCCCATAACACCATAGACCGAGCCCCCAAGCACAAAGCTAACCTCGCCTATGGAATCTTCGGGATGATAAACCTGGGCGGTGGCAATTATAGTATAGTTGCCATTAAGTACCTCAAAGTGTCGTCCATTATCCTCAACCGGAACGCCAAACATGACTCTATCTACCATGCCACGCAGCTCAGACAACGGGATATCCAGCTTGAACTCTCGCCTTACGAAATCAGCAACATTCCAAAGTACAGTATTATCGCCGCTGAGATAGACTCGCAGTGGAGATTCCACATATCTGGATACGGGGAGGCTTTCCCCGGGGTCTGGACCACGAACCACATGCCGATAAAGTAGTATTTCTTTACCATCAGGTCGTGACAGGGAGAGCGTGATAACAGGTGGTCGGGAATAATAATTAATATTGCGTAAGGCAAAAGAGGTAAAGGTAGGTGGTTCATCAAATTGATAGTCCAGAGCGAAAGTGTAACGCCAAGTGTTTATCTCTTGGGCGGGGATGACCTCGGTTGGCTTGGTGGCTCTAAAAGTAGTATGTTCTACCCGTTTCACATCGGTAAAGACGTTTGACCAAGCTGGGGGGACATTCTTAGGATTGTCAGCCCACGCTGCTGGGTTATTCCAGATGCGGGTGCCAAAGTCCAAGGGGTAGGAAATAACAACATATATAGAGACTATTACCAGGGCGAGAAAAAGACCTATGCCCACTTTGCCGGTGGCACTAGCCAGGAGTAACTTTATGGTTTCCCATGGTCTCATTTTCAAGCATACCTGATTCTAGGGTCTAAGATTACATAAAGAATCTCTAAGATGAAGCGGGCAATGATGTAAATCAAGGTAAAGATAAAGGTGAGGGCAACGATTACCGACTCATCGGCGGCTAAAACGGCATCGTAGTATAACCGACCCATTCCCGGCCAGTTGAATACCGTTTCAGTTAAGATAGCGCCACCAATAGAACCAGCCAGACCTAGCATTAGATTAGTTACAATGGGCGGAGCCGCTACCCGAATAATGTACCGACGCCTTATTAACTGTTCCGGCAGTCCTTTAGCTCGGGCTACGGAAACAAAAGACTCCTGAGCGGTATTAAGCACCATAGTCCGGACTATATAGGTCCAGGAGCCGAAGGAGACCAAGACCAGGGTAATGATGGGTAGCGCTGCATGCCAGAGTAGGTCCAAAAGTCTATCTATCCCTCCGGGGGGTGGGGGGAGGCTATACATCCCGCCGGTGGGAAACAGATTGAATTTGAAGGAAAAGGCTAAAATTAGAAATATCCCCATCCACCAGGCAGGAAGGGCATAGGAGAAAGCCAGGAACAAACAGGCTGTCCGGTCTAACCTGCTTCCGGCTTGACTGGCTAATTTTGGACCAATAAGCAGCCCCAGGATAGCAGTTATAATTGAGGCAGTGGTAACCAGCAGGACAGTATTTAGTAGCCGCTCTCTGACAATATCGGAAACCCGGCTACTGCCCTCAAAACTACGTAGCGTCCGTGCTTCACCCAAGTCAAAGGTGAGCACTCGCCGCACCATATCGGGAAGTCTAAAGTACCACGGCTTATCTAGGTGGTAATAGCGGATTAGCTCTTCACGCTGCAGGCTGAGGGCTTGCTCAAGTTGGTCTGGGTCACGGATAGTCTGAGCCAGTGATTGTCTGAGTCCACGCAATTCCTCGCTAATAGTGGCGTGGAGCATGCGGTCGGAAAAGCCAGTGGCACCCAGGGCTATTACCACTAACAAAAGAACGGCCATAAGGACGCCAAAAAGGGTTAATCCTCTTACCGCCAGTGTGGTGACAAGTGACATCCTTTGCCTCTAAACTGACCGCTGTTAAATCAGGCTTGGGGTGCTTTTCTAGCCCTCCGTCTGCGCAGGACCAAAAAGACTGCGATTACAGCTATTGCTACAGAAACCGGAGCAACAAAGACGGGTATACCCCCGGGTCTCCCTGGTGCCGCTGGTGCTGGCTGAGCCGGTGGCGGTCTTCCTTCCCCACCCGGGGTGACTGACACTCCAATATCTACCCTGCGCTCGGCGAGAGAAGACACTTCGTCGCTATGAGCTACCACAAAGAGGTGATATACTCCCGGCTGCATACCTGAGGTCTCCTCAGGGGAAAGGCGAAGTGAAAAACGGGTAGGGGAGACTGGTTCAATCTCTCCCATCTTTAGCACCTTACTCTCAACCGGGTCGAAGAGCAAATAATTGGCACCGAGCTTCCCCGGTCCACTAACCCCTATTTCTATGATTGCGCTTTCCCCCGGCGCTATCGGCTGAGTATCAACGCTCTTAATCTCCAGAGCCGGAGACACTCCAAAGAACCATTGCCCAGGGTGGAAGGGGTAGGTGGAGTCTCTAAAGGCTTCCAGTTCAGCGAATTGAGCTGGAGGGTCAAAGGTTACCAGCTTGAACGGACCGTTACTAATCACCATTAAGCCATAATTATCAAACCAGGAAATAGCAGCCTGGTATCTCCTAATCGCTTCCTCCTGAGTCACCAGCGCCTGAGTGTTTATGGTAAAAGGCGCCTCAGGCAAGTAGCTTTTTTCCACAAACTCAGCCAACGTCTTCCGTACTAACCTGGCATCATGGTCAGTAACCAGGCTAAGCCAGGGCACCTGAAACCGCTCCGCCGTGGTATCGGAATAAGCTGCCTGCCGTTTAGTGAAGACAAGCTCATCCATAGCTGCCAAAACCTCCCACGGCATTGACAGCGAAGCTGGACTGGCATACCCGGCTATATAGTCAGGCACAAAATGCCAGAAGTCGAGGTAAACCTCGAGCTTGGTATCATCAACCATCCTGAAACCACGAAATACCTCCAGGAAAGGTTTGCTGGTGGTAGCCA
>Ga0315314_1004660_pt1 | contig 10210 bp, 9 predicted proteins | sample TDP9_MG_FD_203631 | JGI IMG/M metagenome (GOLD analysis project Ga0315314, IMG submission 203631) | Freshwater sediment microbial communities from Lake Towuti, South Sulawesi, Indonesia - TDP9 | ecosystem: Environmental > Aquatic > Freshwater > Lake > Sediment | place: Indonesia: South Sulawesi... | reverse complement strand
ATCAATTCCTCTATGCTTTCCATGAGAGACCTCCTTTACCCAAAGATTAGCCTTATCAGCCATCTCAGGATTCTGTGAGGTCTCTCTCCTTTTTTCAACCTCACCGACAAACATGTTACAGTATCGCCTATCGGGGTGTCGGACTTGTCTTAAAGACATGGGCAAACTGCAGCGCCACGTGCCTTGTCAGGCAATGAAAAGTAAGGAAAGCGAAAGGGAGCTAAAGAGATTTACATCTCAAAACTTCTTATTTCCGCTCTATCCTTAAGCGGTATCTTTTCCTCAGCCGCCAAATCAAGAGAATAAGCAGACCGAGGGCGACGACTATTATTGTCACCAGCTTCCAGGGGATAATCCAGAAGTCTGCCGTTTTGGTTTTATTGACCAGCTCTCCCTGCTGGTTGAAATAGCCAATCACGACGCTTGCTTTCACTCTACTAAAAAGAGGTATCTTTTCCCATCTCCCTTTCATTATTCGCTCACTATGGGGCAAGACAACCACTTGCCCCAAGTCCAGCTCACCGATGTTTTCACCCCGAAAGCCACTAAAGTAAACTTTAGCGGCGATGGTCAAATGGATGTTGCCCGTATTGCGCACCACTACACCCGTCTCCACAGGTCCTTTCTCCACCCAGCCAGGTAAGAGAAGAGATACAATCTCGGCATCAGAAAAAACCTCTGCCTCAGTAGCGCCGGGAATAGTGAGATAGAAAAGGGAGGGGATTCTACCAGCAATGGTCACAGAAACACCCGGCGGAGCTTCCAGAAGGGCAGTCTCAAAAAAGAGGGCAGCATAATGCCCGCCAGGTTCTACCTCATCAGGCACTGCGACAGTAACCTTCACTTCTTTAGTTGCGCCAGGGTTGAGGTCGAATTCCGCCTCATTGAGGGTGAGCCACCTGGCACAAGAATAGCTCTCATGTCCTGGTTCGTAGAAGGCAAAATTACTTTCCTCATCGATAGAGAAATCCATAGCATAGGCACGTATTCTAGCTACCCCGTCGCCCTGGTTTTCTACGCTAATCACCTCCTCAGCCACCTGCCCCCTGTCTACAACTAGGTCTACCTTGGTGGGCGAGACTTTTATTCCACCTTGAGCCAGTGTGGGAGAGGAGAAGAGACTAAGGAAAAGGACCAATAGCAGGGATGTAGCCGCTATCCTTCCCTGGTAGCTTGACATACGATGCCCAAAAGCTCAAATTATGACGAAACTGTGGGGCAGGACTTCTCCCACCTTGTCTATGATGAGGTCAAGGCGATGAGGCTAAGGTATAGGTATGAGTAGCAGTGTAGGCGCCGGGAGACTGACTTGCTGGAATCTGAAGGTTGTAGGTTATGGCTACCCTACAATCGGTTGTAGCTCCTCCGGCTGTCCACACACTGGTCTGATTTGAGCCATCAAATGCTGTAGCGCTGCTGGTGCCCTGCCCACTGGGAGCGGGGCTACCTGCAGCTGAAGTATATTTGAAGTTGCTAGAAAGAATGCGGTGACTCCCATCCGTGAGTTCATTTGTGCTTGGGTAACCACTCGTTGCCTGCACTGCCAGAGTCCAGTTTGTATTGGCGCTTATTCTTGCCTGTATCGTTCCTGTTGGATTGCTCCCGGCACTCTGGCTTCCCCACCAGACATTAGCCTCGTTTTCCAAGACAAGGGAAAGGGTGCTGGTCACAGTAACGCTAGGGGAGACTGTCCCTGTATTGGCAGCCCCAGCCGTTCCAAACAGAGAAAAGGTCGCTATTGCACTCAAAATGACAATCAATAACCCGATTTTGAATTTCATAGCCACCCCCCTTTCGTGAGTAGTTTTGCTTTTGCGCTGCTACTGGACACGCAGCGTGGAAACGCCCTATTGGAATATGTATTCTGCAGAACCTTCGATTGTGAATTTAATCACAACTGCCTCAACTTGTCAAGCTCCTTCGAGGATTCCCTCATCCATGGATACGGCTTCAAAGGGCTCGCCTACAGGGTGGGCTCCGGGCTGATGTATTAGACAACCCCCGAAAACGACCGTAGACAGTATACCTCTTGGCTCTACTCCGAGGAGGTTAGGGGTAGCTCGAAGAGTCTTGTCGACCTAGAGCATCTGCTCTAGGTACCGTTGGAGTGGATGCTCCAAACTAACCAGTTCACGATATGACCGTATCAGACGCAACCTGTTCAGATTGCCAAACCACCGCGCCGCTAGACAGTGATTTCAAAGAGAGTTGATTGTTGTGTGTTGCGTCCCATCAACCAAGACTCGCCCTACGACACAACCCATTGAGCTGGCCTTTTATTCAGCCAGTCTATTTCACGGTGACTGACTTGGCTAGGTTGCGGGGTCTATCGGGGTCTTTACCCCGAGCTACTGCCAGGTAATAGGCTAGAAGCTGAAGAGGCACGATGACTACCAAGGGGTAAAAGATTTCTTCCACCCGGGGAATCTCGATCCACTCATCAAAGATGGGACTTCTCTCGTCCGAGACCCCAATGACCAACGCCCCTCGTGCCTTGGTTTCGGCAGCATTGGCTAAGGTCTCATCAAAGGTGTAGTCCTTGGGGCAGATAACCACTACCGGTGTCCCCTCCTCAATTAAAGCCAGCGTGCCATGCTTTAGCTCACCAGCCGGCATGCCTTCAGCGTGGATGTAAGACAGCTCCTTCAGCTTGAGGGCCCCCTCAGCAGAGATAGCAAAGTTGATCCCCCTGGCTATGTAGTAGAAATCATTCTTCTCTTTGGTCTGCTGCGCTAACCTCTCTAGTTTTTGGCCATTCTTGCTAAAGCATTCCTCAATCGAAGTGCAGATAGCCTTCACCTTTTCCACGCCCTCCTCTAACCTATTAGCCATGGTGAAGGCCAGCAGGTAAAAGATAGCCAACTGGCTGACGAAGGACTTCGTAGCAGCTACGCCTATCTCCGGACCGCAATTGAGGTAGATCACCTGATGGCTCATCCTGGCCAGGGAAGAGCCCACCATATTGACCAGGGAAAAGATGGTCGCCCCATTTTCCCTGGCCCTCTTCACCCCCTCAATAACATCGGCTGTCTCCCCACTCTGGGAGACAGCTATCACCAGGGTATTCTTGTCGATGGAATCGGCAAAGTAGTGGAATTCAGAAGCCATGATGACATCGCAGAATTTGCCAGCGAGCTTGGAGAAGAGGTACCTCCCCACCAGGGCAGCATACCTGGAGGTACCGCAAGCAGTGATCACCACCTGCCTGGCCCTCAGGATGTCCATCGCCATCTCCGTAATCAGCTTCTTGTCCTGCATCAGGGCACAGCGTATTGCCTGTGGCTCCTCCATTATCTCTTTCATCATAAAGAAATCGTAACCTTGCTTGGTGGCTTCATCCCACTTCCAGTCAACCTGGGTGAACTTCTTTTCTACGGGCTTCCCTTCCCTATCGAGAAAAGTAATGTCTCTAGCTAACACCACTGTTTCACCGTCTTCTACAAAGGCCACCCTATTGGTCTGCTCCAGAAAAGCCAAAGCATCGCTGGCCACAAAACTCCTCCCCCGTTCCCTCCCCACCACCAGCGGGCTATCCTTACGGCTAGCCACTATCTTCCCCGGTTCCCTGGCTGAGATAACCAGCAAGGCATAAGAACCTCGAAGCTGCCCTATAGTCTGCAAGACAGCCTCTTCCAGGGAAGCCCCAGCCTCCATATAGTCCTCAATAAGATGAGGGACCACCTCGGTATCGGTCTCTGAGACGAAATGATGCTTGGACTCAAGTTGATTGCGGAGCTCCTGGTAGTTCTCTATGATTCCATTGTGAACTACAGCGATCTCTCTCTTGCAGTCGAAGTGGGGGTGGGCATTCTCCGGGGTGACACCGCCATGGGTGGCCCAGCGAACATGCCCAATCCCTATCCTTCCTGGGAGCTGGTCCAGGTAGTGCTTTTGCTGCACCCTAGCCAGGCTACCTATATCTTTCCCGGCCCAAATCCTGCCCTCGGAGACCGTGGCCATACCGGCAGAATCATAACCTCTATACTCTAGATTACTCAGCCCCTTGACCAGGATAGGGGCTGCCGCTTCCTTCCCAACGAAGCCGATTATGCCACACATTACAGCTTCCCCAGCCTTTTCATGAGTTCCTGTTTCTTTTTCTCGTCGAACTCAATTTCTCTTTCCACCACCTTATAATGAGGCTCAAGCAGGATCATCTTATTTGGCCCAAGGTCTCTCACCAGGCAAACATGGGAGCCGACAAAGGAATAGGGACCGATTCTCATCCCGGGCATAATGCTAGCATTAATGCCAGTCTTAGAATTGCTGCCCACTATGGCTCCCAGTTTATCCAGCCCGGTATCAATCACTTCATCACCAATCTTAACCGAGATATTCTTTTCATCAAAGCGAAAGTTAGCCAGAACAGTGCCAGCTCCAAAGGAACACCCTTCAGCTATGATAGAATCGCCAATGTAGCTGGAGTGGAACCAGCACCCATCCCCTACATAGGAGCCCTTCACCTCAGTGGAGTATCCTACTACACAATCAGCGCCGATATGGCTGTACTCACGCACCAGGGCATTATTGCCGATGATTGAATTTGCCCCGATGTATACTGGTCCCCTGATCACCGCATTCTCCAACACCCTGACATTATCCCCGATAATTACCTTCCCATCAATAGTAGCCTTTGAGGAGATGTGAGCCGAGGGGGAAATCTCCGCTTTACTTCGATCCAAGAAATGTCTCACCACTGCAAAGATATGCCAGGGATACTTAATAGCTGCCCAGAAATTATCGTAGGGAACTACCTTAATCTTCCCTCCCTCCCTGACTATATTATCCAGGGCGCACTCATAGACATCATCCTTGGTAGTCTGCACATTTCTAGTATATTCCAAAAGCTTCTTCATATCAGTGTGCAGATGAACCAAAATATTTACCAAGTTGCTCGGCTCCTCTCCCCTACGGGGCTTTTCCACAATTTGCTTTAGTTCATTTCTCTGGCCCACCACCAGGTATCCTCCAGGGAAATGTTCCTTCACCTCATAGCCAAGTAAATAGGAAAGAGCCGAGCTCTTCTTGCGCTCCCGGATAAGCCTGGTATAGGCTGAGCTATCGAAGACATCGTTGGGATTCACCACCATTACCTCTCCCTCCAGGAGATGCTCAGCGCTCTCCAGGGCGTTGGCAATACCTAGAGGTTTCTCCTGAAGGGCGAGCTCAATCTCAGCCCCAGAAATACCTTTGCATAATTGCCCCACTTTTTCCATGTTCTCCGAGTTTGCCACCACTACCAATTGGCTTAAGCCTGCCTCCCTTGCCCTCTCTATCTGGTGCTCCAGCAGGGACCTCCCCAAAAACTTGAGCAGGAGCTTATCCTCTAAGAGGGGAAACATCCTTTTCCCAATACCGCCACAAAGAAACACTACTTTCACTACTTCATCCCTCTACAATAGGTTGAATCCACTGAACCCCCTGGTCAAGCAACTGTTGGGTCTTGGAAAGCGATGTTGACTCAGCCAGCACCCGAATGGCTGGCTCGGTTCCGCTGGCCCTAACAAGCATCCACGAATCTTCGAACTCAAGCCTTAGGCCATCCAGCATATTGAGGTCCTTCGCTCCAAAAAGGCGAGCCTTCTTTGCCACCTCCCCCATGACAGCTTCTTTAAGCTGGTTGGGGCAGGAAACCTTTCTCTTCTCGAAGAAAAGCTTGGGCATCCTTTCAAAGAAATCCCTAATCTCAGCCACCTCCTTTATTCGACTGAGGAGGGTAAGGGTGGCAAAGATGCTATCGGGATAGTAACCTGCCTTGGGGATTATATACACACCTACCTGTTCCACGCCAAGGGCAGCATCAATCTCCCGAGCGAGATAGGCCACATTAACGTCGCCCACCTTTCCCCTCACCACCTCCGCCCCAAGGTCCCTTACCGCCAAGTCTAAAAGCCCGCCTGTCTCCACTGTGGAGGCAACCTGCCTCTTCCCACTCTCCTCAATAGCCAACCTTGAAATGAAGGCGATCGGCTCATTGAATCCCAAAAAACCCTCCCTATCACAGAAAACAACCCGGTCAGCATCACCATCGAAACAAACAGCCAAATCCGCCTTCATCTCCCTGAGGAACTCCACAGTATTGTAAAGAGTATCTTCCCTTGGCTCTGGATTCCTCCCTGGGAAAAGACCGTCAGGGGTGTCGTTTAAAGGAATGACCTTGAGGCCCATCTCAGCAAAAAGCTGGCTGACGAAGCCAGAAGCAGCACCATTGCCAGGGTCAACAACAATTCTTAAATTGCTATTGAAGCTCTTTGCAGGCAATCTGTCTTGAACAAAGCGAAGATAGCCTTCCCTCATCCCCTGTCCCCGGTGCAAAGCACCGCGGATCCCCGTCCTAAATCTTTTGCTACTAAACAATTCTTCTATCTGCTGTTCCTGAGCCCGGCTATATCCCACGGAGTCCTGGTTAAAGAATTTGATGCCATTGAACTCTGGGGGGTTGTGAGAGGCGGTAACCATGATTCCACTGTCAAATCCCCACTCTCTGGTCAATAATGCCAGCACCGGGGTAGGTAGGATGCCAAGATCGGTTGCCTCTACTCCGCAGGATAGCAAACCAGAGAAGATAGCCTCCTTCAGAGCTTCTCTGCTGACTCTAGTGTCAGTAGCCAAGCAGACCCTAGCCCTCGGGGGTAAAGCAGTGCCCAGTGCCTGGGCTACCTCCCGACACAAATCCGGGGTCAGGTCTTTGTTGACCACACCCCTGATGCCGCTGGTGCCAAAGAGAGGCATCTCCCTCTCCTTTTCCTGTCGTACCTTCACCATATTAGTCGCTAAAGGGCGAATAATCCTTCGCTACCGGGTATGCTTGGCGAGCCTAACTAAGAGAATACCTTGCTCAGTGAACACACGTTTAGAAGGCTCAGCTCCACAGTGGTCTGTCATAGCTAAACACCGAATCACCCTAACCCTCTCCCATCAAGGGAGAGGGAATGAGACTGTTTAATTTTAGCTTCAATTTTAGGTATTTTGGAAATTCTTCACCCCCAAAATTTTGTAGTTGCCTGATTTATCAGGCACAACTGCCCCCGATATATCCGGGGCAGCAATCTCTTAAAGCAATGCTGAGATTGCTTCCGGAGCCTGTCCTGAGCGCCGTGAAATTGAGATTCTTCGCTGCCCCTTCGCTTCGCTCAGGGCTTCGGCTCAGAGTGACAAAAAGCGAAGGACTCGCCATGGCGGTTCGAGTGGCCAAACCCCCTCCTCTTCAACTGGTCTTATATTTGGCTTTTCCCTCCTCGTAGAGGTCTCCACCATAAATATCATTTATCACTATGGCTGGAAAATCTTCTACTTCCATTCGCAGAACTGCCTCTGCTCCGAGTTCCTCGTAGGCTATTACCTCTGATTTCTTGATGCTCTTAGAGATGAGAGCACCGGCACCGCCTATGGCAGCGAGATATACTGCTTTATACTTCTTCATGGCCTCTTTCACCGCTGGTGAGCGCATACCCTTGCCAACCATCCCTTTAAGCCCCGCAGCTATCAATCGGGGTGAATAGCTATCCATACGACCACTAGTAGTAGGTCCGGCAGAGCCGATTACTTGACCTGGTCTAGCTGGGGAGGGGCCCATATAATATACCGTCTGCCCCTTGATATCAAAGGGAAGAGGCTTCCCCTGGTCTAAGGCTTCAATCATCCTCTTGTGGGCAGCATCTCGAGCAACATACATAACGCCGGTAAGCAAGATGTTGTCACCAGCTTTGAGGTCTTTTAAGGTCTCGTCAGTTAAGGGCAGCTTAATCTTTCTAGCCATTACCATCCTCCTATATAAAGCGCACTAAGTAGTTGGGCCTAGTGCAGATAAGGACTAAATCCTAAGCAATATCTAAGTCCAAATGACCATAAACCCATTTTACCTTCTCTTGGCCGTCACGTATAGCTCGTTGCTCGGGCGGAGATTTGGGTCATGCACTTCCTTTTACAGTGAACTCAGGGAAAGGAATTTTGGGCTTGGTTTGGGTAGGGGGTGAAACTACCGAGGAAGCTTGCCTTTTTCCCCTCAGTCCCAGAGCCTGGGATGCCAGTCGTCTTTTGAGCAACTGAATAGCTAAAGCTGGGTCTACTCCCTTAGGGCAGGCTTCTGAGCAGGCACCAGCGAGATGGCAATGCCATGCCCCGTGGTTGGTGTCCGCCACACGGAGCCTTTCCTGTTGGCCCTCATCCCGATTGTCAGCGCAGTAGCGGTAACACTGAGCCAAGGCTTGGGGGCCAAGGAAAAGCCTATCGCTGGCTGAAGTGGGGCAAGCAGAAACGCATATGCCGCACTTTATGCAGTAGGCGAACTGCAGGAAATCGTTTAATTCCTGAGGTATCTGGGCAAATTCAGAAGTAGGGGTTCTCATTTCCTGGGCATCCTGACGGAGGATGTAAGGCTTTATTGATTTGTGGTTATGGAACATAGGAGTTAGGTCAACTACCAGGTCTTTGATGATAGATAGGTTGGGTAAAGGCCTGACGGTTAGCGTGTTGGAATGAAACTCCTCTATTTGGGTATGGCAGGCAAGGTGAGGGTAGCTGTTGATCAGCATGCCACAGGAGCCACAAATCCCCATGCGACACGAGGTGCGAAAAGCAAGAGTGCTATCCAGGTTTTCTTTTATATATATAAGGCCATCGAGCACGGTCGTGCCTCGGCTAGATGGCACAGTGAATTGCTGCCAATGAGGGGCACCACCTTGTTCCGGGTCGTACCTCTGGACTTTGAAGGCTATCTGCTTAGTGCTGCTTTCAGTCATAACGCCTCCTAGCTGGATAACAGGTGTAGTGGTACATAAGCACTCCAACCAAAGACAACAATGCCAATAATTATGAAAGACCAGGTAACGACACGTCCAGCTTTGGCTGAGGGTGTCAGTTCCAATATGATGCCTCGCAACCCATAGAGAGCATGATAGAGGGCCACGGCCAAAAGAGCTATGTATAGAGCTGCCCAGATGCCCTGACTGGCTCGATCTATCATAGATGTCCAGGAGGTCGGATCCTCAGAATCAACTCCGAAGAACTCCAGAATGGCGTCGAGATGTAATCTCACCATATGTATGCCCAATAAGACTGCTATCAGTACGCCGGCAAGGATGTGTAGAAGGTGAAAGCGTGTAGTACGCATTACCAACCTCCTGAGATGAAGTCGTAAAGGAAGACCACAGCAAGGATACCGACAACTGCTATTATGATGACCGCCCAGGGACGCTTTTTGCGCAGTGCATCCTTATATGGATAGACAGGGGGGATAGGCCGCCCCAGGGTGAAGCCAAATTCCTGCAAGATAAGGCGCAACCCATTTAAGGCATGAAAGACAAAGGCCACGACGACCATGTATGCGCCAACTTTGAACACTGGATTATGAAGAACCGCTATGGTAGATTCCCAGACATCCTGGCCTTGAATACGAAAAAAAGTCGTCATGATAAGGTGAATTATCCCGAACAACAAGAGTCCTAAGCCGGTTACTCGATGGAGCAGGTAAAGATAACGTTCCAACTTGTATTTGCCAGCCCATACCCAGCCGCCAGCCCCCAGGTAATTCTGTCGAGGCTGCCTCTGTTTCATAGTTGACTCCTAATACTTCCTCTCCACCGGTTGCCAGGCTGTGATGTTTACCGGGAGGTACTCAATCCGCGGCCCTGTCGGTGTGCAGTGTGCCAAAGTGTGCTTCAGCCAGTGGACGTCATCACGTTGGGGAAAGTCACGTCGAGAATGGGCACCGCGGGACTCAGTGCGGGCCAGAGCACCAACGACAACAACTTCGGCCAGGTCAAGCAGGTTATCAATTTCAAGAGCATTAAGTAAATCGGTATTATATACCCGTCCCCGGTCTTTCACCAGGACATCGGGCACACGCTGCTTCAGCTCCTTTATTTTTTTGAGAGCCACTTCTAGCCCTGAGCCAGTGCGGTAAACAGCCACCTCACTGTCCATGACCTTCTGCAACTCCCGGCGCAGCGCATAAGCGCTTTCCTTGGCCTCAGGCTTGAACCTGTAGAAGACCCGGGCTTCCTCTTCCTTCAAGGCTGTCCCTTCATCCAACGTGGGGAAGGAACTCTGTTTTGAGGCATACTCCGCTGCCTTGCCTCCAGTGATTCTGCCCCAGACAAGACATTCAGCAGTTGAGTTGGAGCCGAGACGGTTAGCACCATGAAGAGATACACAGGCAGCTTCTCCAGCCGCCCAGACGCCTTCTACTGGAGTGGCGCCATCTATATCA
>Ga0315314_1004659_pt1 | contig 10210 bp, 10 predicted proteins | sample TDP9_MG_FD_203631 | JGI IMG/M metagenome (GOLD analysis project Ga0315314, IMG submission 203631) | Freshwater sediment microbial communities from Lake Towuti, South Sulawesi, Indonesia - TDP9 | ecosystem: Environmental > Aquatic > Freshwater > Lake > Sediment | place: Indonesia: South Sulawesi... | reverse complement strand
TGCGGATGATGTTGCCACGCTCGGGGGAGGCTGCCATGCCCACTATCTGGATCATATCCTCGCTGACAGGAGGGGGCTGCGCCGCTTGTGGGAGCGCAATCATCCTTTCCATCGCGTCATAATGGCGTTGGAGAAGGAGCAATATCGCGGCTGTGCGCGCATCATCCTGAACTCTGCTTTCGCCAGGCAGGGTCTGCTGCGTTATTTCCCGTGGGCGGAGGGGAAGTGCCGGGTGATTCACAACGGGGTGGATGCTGAATTTTTCCGGCCGAACGGAGAACTGCGGGCGCGTCGGCGAGAGGAGTTGCAGGCAAGGCCGGACACCGTCATCTTTCTTTTCGTGGGCAGTGGATTTGAGAGAAAGGGGCTGGCGGCGTTCCTGCAAGCCTTTGCGCTGACGCGGCAGCGGAATCCCGGATACGAGATGCTGGGCGTGATAGTTGGCAGAGGGAATTTTCCTTTTTATCGTCATCTGGCAAGCCGCCTGGGGATTGAGCGGCAGGTAGTTTTTGCCGGAGCGGTTTCAGATACCCGCCCTTTTTATTGCGCGGGAGATGTGTTTGTGCTTCCCAGCAAGTTTGATCCCCATGCGAATACGACGAATGAAGCGCTGGCCAGCGGCCTGCCGGCGATAACCACGCGCACGAATGGAGCGAGCGAAGTATTGACGCCGAGAGAGGGCTATGTAGTTGAAGACGCGGGAGAGGTCCAGGAAATCGCCGCCGCGATGGAGGAATTGCTGAATGCGGAAAAGCGGCTGGAAATGTCGGCAAGCGCGCGTCAGAATGCGCTTCTGCGGCCCTGGGCGGAGGTAACAAGAAAGACCCTGGAGGTCTATCAGGAGATATTATCGGAGCGGAGGGGCGGGCATTTATTGTAGGGGCGCAATTCATTGCGCCCGAAGGCCTGATAGGCCCAGGGCGTGATGAATCACGCCCCTACAAACGCGAGGAGGCGGGCGTGATTGAGGACAAGATTGTCTCCAGAGAAGCGGCAGTGAAAAAAGCCCAGCAGTGGAAAGCCGCGGGTGAGAAGATCGTCTTCACCAATGGCTGCTTTGATTTGCTGCACGCCGGGCATGTGCGCTATCTGGAGAAGGCCAAGGCCCTCGGGAATCGGCTGATCGTGGGACTCAATGACGATGAATCAGTGCGCGCCCTGAAGGGGAAAGGCCGGCCGCTTCAGCCGGCCGAGGAGCGGGCCGCAATCATCGCGGCGCTAGAAAGTGTTGACCTGGTGGTGGTTTTTGCGGAATTGACCTCGGCCGGCTTATTGGAGGAGATTCGCCCCGAGGTGTTTGTGAAAGGTGGAGATTACACCCTGGAGACGCTCAATGCCGTGGAGCGCGAAACAGTGCAAAAACACGGCGGAGAGATAGTCATCCTCCCCCTGCTGGGGCCCAGCACGACGGAGTTGATAGAGCGCATCTGTCCACAGGGTGCGCACGGGGGTCAGTAATAGCGGGGGAAGGCGGGCGGAGGCTTCTCGCCCTGGGGGCGGCCAAAATAGTAATAAACAGCCGCGCCTATAACCGGCAACAGCAGGATTACGAGGGTCCAGTTGCGGCGCAGGCGGCGCTGAGGAAAACGGCGCTCCTGGCAATCGGCGAGCATGGAAAAGACGAACATGACCAGCCCCATGCACAGCAGGGTGATGGCGGCCACGCCCAATCCAACTATTGCTTCCGGGCTTCCCGCGCCGGGATGGGATTCTATCACGGTCTTCTCTCAGGGTATATCAGAACCGCCTTGCCGCAGCCGATACGGGCGATTAGTAAATCGCCCCTACAGACTATTGTCTGCCGGCGATGGAATCGCGCAAGTGTCAGAGAGATGATGCGCCGCCTTGCAGGGCCATTCTCTCGGCCAGGCGTATCAGGGTCGCCGTTCCCACGCCGGTGGGGCCTTCGGCGAGATAGGGTTTTTCTTTCTCGTTCCAGTCGGTGGCGGCAATGTCCAGGTGGGCCCAGGGCTTATCTCCGACAAACTGGCGGAGGAAAGTGGCGGCAATGCAGGCATCCCCGTAGCGGCCCCCGAGGTTCTTCATGTCCGCCAGTTTGCTCTCCAGTTCCTCCCTGTATTCCGGATAGAGGGGAAGCCTCCAGAGCCTTTCTCCGGCGTGTTCGCCGATTTCCGCCAGGGCATCGGCGAAATCATCATCTGTGGAGAAAAGCCCGCTTGCCTGTCCCCCCAGGGCGACGGCACAGGCTCCGGTGAGGGTGGCCACATCCACGATGTGGGTGGCCCCCTGCTGGAGGGCATAGGCGAGGGCATCGGCGAGGATGAGTCTTCCCTCGGCATCGGTGCTTATCACCTCAATCGTCTTTCCTCCCAGGGTTCGCAGGACATCTCCGGGGCGAAAGGCCTTTCCGCTGGGCAAGTTCTCCGTGAGGGGCATGAGGGCAAGGACATTTGTCTGAAGTCCCAGGCGGGCGATTCCCCAGGCTGCCGCCAGGACGGCGGCGGCTCCGGCCATATCATTTTTCATCTTCTCCAGGCCCTCCCGGGGCTTTAGGGAAAGGCCGCCGGAGTCAAAGGTAATGCCTTTGCCGATGAAGGCGAGCCCGCCTGAAGCGGACGGGGTGGGCTGATAGCGGAGGGAGACGAGTTTGGCTGGCTGCTCCGAACCGGCGGCAACGGCGAGCAGAGCACCCATGCCGAGGCGCCGCATATCTTGCTCTTCCAGGATCTGTGCCTTGAGGCCGACCTCCTGGGAGAGGCTCAGCGCCCGCTGGGCGAAGCCCGCGGGGGTGATGATATTAGCGGGTTCGTTTCCGAGGTCGCGGGCGAGGTTGACGGCGGCTGCGGTGATCTCTCCTGCCCGCAAGGCGGGTGCCAGGGAATCCGCGACCTCCGGCCGGGGATCAACCAGGAGGAGTTCTTCCAGGTCGCGCGGCTGCCGATCGCCGGTCTTGTGCAAATCAGGAGCATACAACCCAATGAGGCTGCCTTCTACAATTGCCCGGCCTGATTCCGCCGGGGAAAGGCCCATTGCGGTTCCGTGAAGTAGGCTGGCGATGCGCCGACAGCCGCGTTTGCTCAGAAAGCGCGCTGCGGTGCCTGCTGCTCTCCTTACGGAGGTGAGGGAAAACTCCTCTCTCTTGCCCAACCCCACAATCAACAGCCTGGCGACAGGCAGCCGCCCCAGGGTATGGAGGAGAGTAGTTTCGTTCGCCTTTCCCTTTATCTCCCCGGCCTGAAGGAGGGATTGGAACAGCCCTGCGAGGCTGGCGTCCAGGCGAGAGAGAACCTGCTGGGATTCCGGGGGAGCGGATTTGTCTTCAAAAATGGTGAGCACCGCGGCCTCGGTCTGAATTTGCTCTATCTCTGCGGCCAGTGCCCGGATTTCCACGGAAGCCTCCTGAGAGGGATTGAGAACTCTCTGCGGGGGATTATAGCAGTAGGGCAGGGGTGTGGAAAAGGGCGAAACTTACTGCCTGGGGGAGCCGTCTATACCGAAGGAGAGGGAGGATTGGCGGTTCCTACAAGGGAAAACGGGGGACAATGTGGAATCTGAAAAGACGGATAAGAGAGGCAGGAAAGCGCGATGACTGAGGGACTGAGCGGGTCTCTGGGGAGCATGTTGATAGAGGCCGGCATGATAAGCGCGGAGCAACTCGCCCATGCCCGGGAGGAACAGGAAACCACGGGCGAGGAGATTGCCGAGGCGCTGCTGCGGCTGGGATATGTAAGTGAAGATGACCTGTATAGTTTCCTTGCGGGCCAGGTAGGGATGGAGTTCGTGCGCGGGCTGGAATCCCGACTTGACCGGGAGGTGCTGGGACGGATTCCCGCGGAACTGGCGATGCGCTATCGCGTGCTTCCCCTCCAGCAGGCCGACCGCACCCTTACGGTGGCGATGGCGGACCCGCTCAACCTGATGGCGATTGATGACCTGAGGCTTCTTACCGGCCTTGAAATCAAGCCGGTAGTTGCTCCTCCGCGGGAGATTGATGAGGCGATTGAGCATTTCTACATGGAGCGGATGTTCCGGGATATCAGCGCCCTGAAGCCGGAGCAACTTCTCCCCGAGGAAGAGGGCGAAATCGCCGACCTGGAGAAACTCGCCCGGGAGGCGTTGGTCATCAAACTCGTCAACCTTCTCATTCATCAGGCGGTGCAGGAGAGGGCGAGCGATATTCATATTGAGCCCCATGAGAAGCAACTCAAGGTGCGCTATCGGATTGACGGTGTGCTGCATGATGCCACCTCTCCGCCGAAATCCCTCCATCCGGCGATCGCCTCGCGGGTGAAAATCCTTGCCGAACTGGACATTGCCGAGCGCCGTCTTCCCCAGGACGGCCGGGTGAAGGTGAGGGTGGCGGAGCGCCAGATTGACCTGCGGGTTTCCACTCTGCCCACGCTTTACGGGGAATCTGTGGTGATTCGGCTGCTGGATCGCTCCGCCGGGCTGATGGCCCTGCATGAACTGGGAATGAGGGCCGACACCCTGGAGCAATTCTGCCGGCTTATCAGCCGTCCCCACGGCATCATCCTGGTAACCGGCCCCACCGGTTCCGGCAAGACGACTACGCTTTATGCTGCTCTGAACCGCATTTATTCCTCGCAGAAGAAAATCATCACCATTGAAGACCCGGTGGAGTATGAACTGGTGGGAGCGAATCAGATAAATGTGCGGCCTCAGATTGGCCTCACCTTTGCGCGGGGTCTGCGCCACATCGTCCGTCAGGACCCGGATATCATCATGGTGGGAGAAATCCGCGATCGGGAAACCGCGGAGATAGCCATTCACGCTGCCCTTACCGGGCATCTGGTCTTCTCCACCCTTCACACGAATGATGCGCCGGGGGCATTGACCCGGCTTCTGGACATGGGGATAGAGCCCTATCTGGTGGCTTCCTCCATCATCGGGGTGCTGGCGCAGAGGCTGGTGAGGCTGGTCTGCCGCGGCTGCCGCAGGAGGGTGCGGCCGGAGGCGGAGGCGCTACGGGAGGTGGAGTTTCCGCCAACGGAATGGCCTGAGGGAGTGTGGAAGGGAGAGGGCTGTGAGCGCTGCCGGAAGACTGGTTATCATGGTCGGACCGGGGTGTTTGAACTGCTTCCCATCACAGAAAGCGTGAGAGAGCAGGTGCTGGCGAAACTCTCCTCCACCACCATCAAACAGAAGGCTGCCCAGGAAGGAATGCAAACCTTGCTGGCAGACGGACGGGAAAAAGTCCGAGAAGGTCTGACCACTATTGAAGAAGTGCTGCGGGTTTGCCAGCGGGATGAGGTGTAGGGCCGAGGGCCGAGGTCGGAGGTCCGAAGTCTCGGACATCGGATTTCGGACATCGGACTTCGGGGGTGAGAGATGCCGAGGTTCAGATATGCTGCGCTGGATACAAGGGGCCGGTCAATCGCCGGGGAAGTGCTTGCCGCGGACGGCCGCCAGGCGCTTACAAGGGTGCGGGAACTGGGGCATTTCCCCACCGCGCTGAGCGAAGTCTCGCCGGTTCCTTCAAAACGGCTGCGGGGCCGCGTCTCCGCGGCGGATATTGCCTTGTGTGTCCGCCAACTGGCGAACCTTGTTGGTGCAGGCCTGCCGGTGCATCGCAGCCTGGTGGTATTGACGGAGCAGACGGACAGCCCCACGCTGAGAGCCCTGCTGGAGGAGGCGAGGGCTGAAGTGCGAGCAGGAGGCTCGCTTTCTTCGGCGATGAGCCGCTTTCCCGGGGCATTTTCTCCTTTGGCCATCAATCTCGTCCGCACCGGAGAGAGCACCGGGAGGCTGGACGAGTCGCTGGCGAGATTGGCGGATTTGATGGAGAAATCTCTCCAGCGGCGGGCGCAGATAGTTTCCGCGCTTATCTATCCGGCCCTACTCACCGTGGTCGCCCTCGGCGCGGTGATTTTTCTGCTCACCTTCCTTCTCCCCAGGCTGGGGCTGATTTTCCGCGATTTTGAGGCTGCTCTTCCGGTTCCGACGCTGCTACTGATGGGGCTGGGCAATGCGCTGAGGGCGGGCTGGTGGGCAGTGTTTGCGCTGTTGGCCGGGGCTGTTGCTGGAGCCTGGTATTTTGGCTGGCGAGGAGGCTGGGGCGGCTGGGAGAGATGGCTTCGGGGGCTGCCGGCGGTGAGAAGGCTGCTGGACAGAATTGTGGCGGCGCGCTTTTCCCGCACCCTGGGGACGCTGCTAGCGGGAGGAGTGGCAATCCTTGACGGGCTGGAGATTGCGGGGACAAGCGCGGGCAGCAGGCTGGTTTCCGAGGCGATTGGGAGGGCAAGAGAGCAAGTGCGGGAAGGTCTTCCGCTGGCGGCGGCCTTGAACCGGGTGGGAGGGTTTTTGCCGGTTCTCGTCCATGTTGCCGCGGTGGGTGAGGAGACTGGAAAACTTCCCGACCTTCTGCTGCGGCTCGCCGATTCGCTGGATTTTGAGGTTGATACTTCCCTGCGGCGGCTGGTCAGCCTGCTGGAGCCTGCCGTCATCCTGATAATGGGCGTGATGGTGGGCTTCATTGTGCTTGCTATTCTGCTGCCGATTTTCAGTCTCGGCTCCATTGTGGGGCAATAAGAATACCTAACAAAACCTTTACCGCACGGACTAGGCAATAGCCACTAGCCACTAGTGGCTAGTGCCTATTGGCTAGTGGCTGCTCTTGCGCCTCTGCGGTGAGTTTTGTTAGACGCTCTAAGAGAGGGAGGTCTTCGGTGAGAGAGTTGAAAAAGCGAGGGGGATTCACCCTGATAGAACTCATCATCGTAATGGTGATTATCGGCATTCTGGCCGGGGTGGTGGTGATGAATGTGGGGCCCCGCGTGGAACACGCCAAGCGGACGCGGGCGCTTGCCGAACTGAAGGAAATGGACACCATGCTGGAGGCTTATCATGCTGACAGCGGCCTTTATCCAACTACCCAGCAAGGCCTCCAGGCCCTCATCACTCAGCCGACCACCCCTCCCCTGCCCCGCAACTGGCAGGGCCCTTACATGAAGAACCGCAGGCGCCCTCCCCTTGACCCGTGGGGAAATGAGTATGTCTATATCTCGCCGGGGAACGAAAATCCCACCTCTTTTGATCTTTATTCCTACGGCGCCGATGGCCGGGCGGGCGGGACAGGAAACGACGCGGATGTTGTCCTCTGGGAGGAATGAGGGCGGAGGCCGCTGTCCGAGGTCCGAAGTCCGAGGTCCGAAATCCGAGGTCCGAGGTCCGAGACTGCGGACCTCCGACCTCGGACCTCGGACGGCTAGGCCTCCTGCGGAGGCCGCCGTGGCGGCCCGCTTCGCGGGCCTAGCCACTGCGAAGCGCGGCTTTACTCTGCTGGAACTTCTCCTCGTTTGCGTGATAATCATCATTGTCATGGGGAGTGTTTCCGCTTCCCTGGCGGGATTTCTTGCCCGCAGCCGGCTGCGTTCCAGCGCGGCGCGGGCCGCCTCCATGGGGGTTTTCGCCCGCAGCCACGCCTTGGCTACGGGCCGGCGGGTGGTGATGGAAATAGACCAGGCGGGCGGCGAGATTGCGCTGCTGGAGCAGGCCCCGCCCCGAATGGGAACGGGGCAGGCCGGTGAGGCTTATGGCGGCCAGGCCGCGGGCCAGCCGGAGGAATTTGTTTCCCTGGGGGAGAGATGGCGAATGTTTCTTCCGGAAGGTATTTCTATTTCTTCTCTTGAGATAGATGGAGAGAGGGTGGAGCAAGGAAGAATCACCTTCTTCCCCCAGGGTGGGGCGCAGGCCGCCACTATCATATTCTCGCTCGCGGATGCCTCTCCTTCGGCTTCGCTCAGGACAAGAGAGGAGAAAGAAATCCGGGTAAACAGGATTACCGGCCGGGTGAAGGTGGAATGAGACTGGAGTCCAGAGTCCGGGGTCTAGAGTCCAGGGTCGGCAAAGAGGGAGATTCCGTTTTGACTCTCGACCCTAGACTCTCGACTCCAGACTCGCCACACGGTTTCACCCTGGTGGAGGCGCTGGTGGCAGTGGTGCTGGTAGCAATGGGGATTGTGGGCGCGCTGGGGGCGATTTCCGCGGGGCTGCGTGCCCGCTCCGCGGCGAATTTCTACCACAATGCAGCCCTGCTTGCGCAGGCGAAACTGGCGGAACTGGAATCGGCCTCCCGGCTTTCGTCGGGTGAGAAAAGCGGCGATTTCGCTCCTGATTATGCTGATTATCGCTGGAACGGCCAAATTGAGGAGGGCCCGGAAGGCCTGTGGCTTGTTCGTGTGCGGGTAAGCAAACCTGCCAGCAAAGGCCAGAGCCGCCAGGCTGAAGTAATGACCTATTTACTCAGAAGATGAAAATCAAACAAAAAGGTATGCGCGGGCCGGCGAGCAAGTCGGGCGGCTTTACCCTGCTGGAACTGACCGTGGCGATGACGGTAGCGGCGATGGTGGCGGCGGCGGTGGTGAGCGCATTTTCCACCGGCTTGCGTGCCTGGGAGAGGGTTCAGAGGGAGACAGATTCTTGCCTGGAGGGGGCGGCCATTGTGGAGACCATGGGGGCCGACCTGCGGGGGGCCTGGATGAGCCCTGACGGGGAGAGGGGGGATTTCACGCTGGTGCCCTTCGGCTCCGCTCAGGGTAAACGCTTCGGCAAGAAGGAGAAAGCCGCGGGTTCCCTCTCTTTCACTTCCTTGCTCTCTGGGCGGGAAGAGCCGAAGGTCTCCTATCTGGCGGATGTGTCCTATCGTTTTGAACCGGCAAGCGGCACTCTTTGGCGAAAAGAGAGGCCCTGGGCTGCGGAGGAGGAAGGGCAGGAAGAAGCGCTGGCGGAGAAGGTTCGCGGATTCTCGGTTCGCTGCTGGGATGGCAATCGCTGGCAGGAGGAATGGCCGGCGCCGCTTGAGGAGATGGAGCAGGAGCAACCCTATCTCCCGCAGAGTGTTGAGATAACGGTTGAACTCGGTGGGGAAGGGGAATCAAGGCCGCGGCTGCGTGCTGTCGTTCCTTTGGAAATGGCGCATCCGTGAAGAGTGGAAAGCGTTCCGAGTTCAGCGTTCAGCGTTCAGCGTTCAGCGTAAACTGTGAACTTCAAACGCTCAACGCTCAACGCTCAACGCTCAACCATTTTCGCCACGACGGTGCGGCGCTGATATTGGCGATATTCGCCTGTGTCATCCTTACCGTATTGGCGGTGGGGCTTGCGGAAGTGGTGCGCGTGGAGGTGATAGCCGCGCGGTCAGGGCTGGATGGGCTTCAGGCTCGCTATCTCGCTAAGGCGGGTTTCAACCTCGCCCGCTCTGTGCTAATGTATCAGGATGAGGAGGAGGTGGACGGCCCCCAGGATGTGTGGTTCACGCTTCGCGACGAGCCGCCCCTGCAACTGGGGGATGGTTCGGCTTCGCTCACCACAAGGGGCTGGTGCCGGATGGCGGTGATTGATGCCTGTTCGCTGATAAACATCAACACCGCGAGCGAAGAGGTGTTTTCCGGCATTATCGGCGACCCGGTGATTGCGCAGGGCATTGTTGCGCACAGGGAAGAAAAAGGGCCTTTTGGGAGCCTTGGGGAACTGGCGCAAGTGAAGGGGATGGAAGAAGAGCGGCTTGCTGATTTGGCGAGATTTCTGACGGTCGAATCCCTTGAACGCAATGTTTCTGCATCAGGTCGGAGGAGGATAAACATCAACGCGGCGAGCGCAGAGGAACTGGCACGAGGCCTGGGCCTTTCTCTCCGGCAGGCGAGACAAATCCTGCGCTACCGCGCGACACTCCCCGACGGGAAGTTTCAATCTGCCGGGGAATTGCTGCGGGTGCCGCTGGAGAGGTCTGTTGTGAAGGAGATAATTGACCGGGCAAGCCTGAGCGATGATGAATACATCGCGGGGCGCGTCAATCTGAATACCGCGCCGCGGGAGGTGCTGCTGGCATTGCCGGGAAGTTCTCCTGAGTTTGTGGAGGCACTCCTTGCCAGGCGACAGGAGAAAGACGGGGCACTGCATTCGTCGGGAGATTTGTTTGACTTCCCGATGCTTTCCGAGGAAGACCTCGTCTCCTTTGCGGGCCTGGCCTGCACCAAGTCTTCCACCTTCATCATTGAGGCCTGGGCGGGGCTGGAGGGGAAGCCTGTGCGCCGTGCTCTCCAGGGCCTGGTGATGCGGCAACCGGGGCCCATTGCGCCGATCATCTCGGGCTGGAGGGAGACGGCCCAGCCGCAGTTCATTCCGATTGAGACAGGCACTTAGATGGGAAAAGAAGACGGCCCCATCGGGATAGACATTGGCTCCCGGGCGGTGAAGGTTGCCCAGGTGATAGGGCGCGGGGGCGAGCCGGCGG
>Ga0315314_1004658_pt1 | contig 10216 bp, 16 predicted proteins | sample TDP9_MG_FD_203631 | JGI IMG/M metagenome (GOLD analysis project Ga0315314, IMG submission 203631) | Freshwater sediment microbial communities from Lake Towuti, South Sulawesi, Indonesia - TDP9 | ecosystem: Environmental > Aquatic > Freshwater > Lake > Sediment | place: Indonesia: South Sulawesi... | reverse complement strand
CACTTCTTTATTTATACTCCTTTTTATCCAATTACAGTTAGCACAGAGAAGTTGATAATCCTTAGAACCACTCTGAATTTCTCTCAATATTTTCCTCAAGTATTGTTCATAGCCGCCTTTAAATCCCAAATGTTTTGTGCAACCGTGTTTTCCTTTCGTCTTACCTCTTTGTTGTTTCTCGCCATTAGCGTGAATATGGTCTATTTGTAAACACCTTGAATCATTACACCAAGTTGGATGCGGTAAGTTAAATGGATTAGCACACATATTTCCAAGCAACTCGAAAATCTTTCTTCTCAGTTCCCTTTTGTATTTCCTTGATTGCTCTCTCCTATATTTCCTGTATTTCTCTAAAAATTTCAAGTCTAGTTTTTTCTTTCGATACCACTTTTTCGCATATTCATTTCGTTTCTCTTTATCTTTGTACGGCATATGTCACACCTATTATGTATTAATCCATAATCCCCTATTTAAACTTTTCGCTAACTTACGATTTCTCTTTGTATGATTTCTTTTCTTCTATCCAGTAATATTGCAAGAGTATATGTGTGGTATCCCTTAAAAACTTTGCGCTCATCTTCTACTCTTAATTTGTCAAACATTGGACGCCCATCTTCATTCAATGGAATATTTGCAATCGTAACCATCTTAGTGGTCTTCTCAATATAGATTCTCCTTTTATATATAACGCCCATTTTCTTAGGTTTATTTATCATTGGTCTTTTCATTTTGCATTAACTTCTCCATCATTTCTAAATTCTCTAATTTTACTTTTATCTGGAAGTATGAATATAAACGCCCCAGTTGTTTGTGCAAGTTGTTGCGCTCGCCTTTTAAGACTTACAATAACATTAACCACTTCTTCTACCTTCAACTCTTTTTTGAAGTCTCTATCTCGAAATTCCTTTATAATCAAATTGTTTGCTACAACTTCTGTACCGCAAATTTCTCCAGAATTTAACAAAACTCTTATAATCTCTCGCCTCATTTCATTTAAAGTCTCTTGAGAAAGGAGATATTCCGCTTTTAATGACGAACTTCCTTTCATAGTGTTGGTAAATTTCTGGAATTCATTATCCGTCAAAACTAACTTGGTTCTTTGTTTATATTTTTTCCACCATTGTCCCGTCCACATATTTACGAATTCTTTAGCCTCTTCCTCACTTAATCCAGCGCCCGCAACAATATCATATTCGTTATCGCCATTATGCAACCAACAAATATAATTTCTTAAATCTTCATCTGCTAATTTGTAAACTCCTCTATCTGGTCCCGAAAGATGTAAATTAGGTTCTAACTCTACTAATCTGTCAAGCAACATAGTCCTTAAGTCGGTATAGTCCATTATCTTATTTCTCCAGTCCATTCACATTTCACACATTCAGCCTCAAAGTTTTCTCTGGGTTTAGGAGCATTGAATCCTTTATGTTTGCTCTGAAACTGCTTGCGCTCTTCTTTGTACTTTAAGTGCTGGTCTCCACACTTTGGACATTTCATTCAACCAACTCCTTATTTACAAATCCCTCTTTTTCTATTCTACGTTTTTCATTCTTCAAGATACAATAAAGTCTGTTCAAGTTATTGCAGTCCGACAAAGATTCTATAATTCGTTCTTTCTTTTCAGGAAAACTTTCCATTCCATTCATTTCCAGAAACACTCCCTACAAATCCATTTTCCGCCAAAACCAGCCTTAAACCAAACGTCCATTGACCAATTCCAAGAATGCGGTGCGGCATATTCAAGTCCTTCTTTTGACACTTGTTCGATTAACACGCCATTTGTAAACGGTATGCTTTTAGAAATAGTCCCAACGGTTCTCTCTAACTCACAGCCGCAATTGGCACATTTTACTGGCGACACCGAGTAAAACGGTGTAGTCAACATTGCAGGCGGGCGCTTGTCCCGCTCTTCGGCTGACATTTCAATCACATAATGAGAGAGTAATATACACAGCGCCATATTTAAACTTTACTGTTCGGAACAGATTCTTGTACCGTAATTTTACCATTCCAATCCATTTTTGCATGAATTACTTGACCAGATGGAGAAAGCATTCCAACCTCACCTATATATGCAAGAACCTTATCAGGCTCACCCTTTACTTTTACTTTTATTTTATGAACTCTAAAACCAATATAATACTTGAATATCCAACCCTTTGATTGCTTCTTATTTTTCCCCTTAACTTTCTGGATTAAAATAGGAGTAATCATATTAAACGCTCTCGTATTACTTTTCTCAAAATGAGTCTCGGCGGCTAAAAGAAAATCCTTTATGAGATAAGACCTTCCAAAATCAACCAAACTTTTTACAGTGTTATCTATTGCTCTCAATCTATGTTTCCAATATGGAGTTCTTTCATAAAGAACACTGTAAGAAAGCTCAAGTTGATTGCCAATCCACAGAAGAACAGAATCTTGGAAAAATTCCACTAAATTTTCCAAGTCAAACACTGCATTGGATGACGTTGAACGTGCCATTTTTATCAAGTAGTATAAAGCTCCTGTCTCTAATAAACTTTACTCTCTACTTAATTATCCATAGAACAGAGCAACCTAATGAGTTAATCAAATTTTTGTCATCACGTGATGACAAGTTTGGAACTTAAGTGCTATCGGACCCAACTCATCTCACCATATGGCGAATAGTTTGCTATATCACAGAAGTTTCCTATATGTAAATTATTTCCTATATGGATTACATCACGTGTTGAGAATGTTGCCCTGAAAAGTTGGCGTCACGTGATTACAAGTATTCAAAAAAGTGAAGGTTAAACAGCTTTATCTCTACATTAATCCAGAGATGAATAGAACAATAAAGATATACTTCCAACGGAAAAAACTGAAATAGAACCCAAAACGTTCGATTCTCAGGCTGAAATATTATTCTCGCCCATATTTCATTGAGAATTCGCATCTTTCTTCATCTCTGGAATCAGGTATCGTTGGTCAATGATTATCCATTCCATACCATTTTACTTCCCTTTTTTGTTTAAGTCTTTCATTTCTTGATAAATTTCCTCAAGTCGCACATCATTTGTATGTTTTCGTTTGTTCATTCTAAGAAGTTCCAACGCCTCAATAGCTAAAATTCTCTGTCTTTCTTTAGTTACCAATTTAATTTTTTTGAGAAGTAATAAAGATGCCTTCGCCCTCAGCGTAAGTGCATGACAAACTTTGTGATTACTGCGTTTCTTTTGTGGGTTTATACTTCCAATACTTCCTTCATTTATCCCCGTAATTTCTTTCGTAAGTATCATACATTTTTCCACGGTTTTTTTATGTGTCATATTTATTCTCGTTCTAACTCTCCATGTAAATCCACGTGCATAAGCTTTATTTGCAGACTTGCCTAACGTTATGCAACCTTCACCATCTATTATTCCTTCAAGCCAACCAGTTTCTCTTTCTGTAATTATGATTGTCACCACTATGGACTATACAAAACCACTATATAAATCTATTGGTCTTTTGGTGGTTGAGGTATTAAATATCTTGTATCCAAAACAGTCCATGCAATATGCCCGCAAAAGACTTCTTTATGTACAACAACTTGGACCCCAGCTTCAGCGCATCTTTCACAGAACCAAAGGTCTTCGCCGAATTTATGTCTGTCTTCTGGCATTCCCTCATGCCATTCAAGAAAGTAAGGATACTTCAATTTCTTCAAAGTTTCTCTGGAAATCAAAAAGCAACCTGCGCCAACGGCGTCAACCTGCGTGAGAGGAGAGGGTAAAGAATTAAATTCCTGTAAAGTGAGGCTCTGATAATTATTGAAGTCTTTTGCATTACACATAAGCCGATTTGAAAGACGTTTTAAAACTACTGGTAATCCACTTCCTTTTCTGGATAGATACCAACCAGAAATAACTGGTTTAATAGCTCGAATCAAAGTAACGATTCCAAATGGCGGAATAACAGTGTCGGCATCATACATAAAAAGATAGTCGGCATCTGATTTTTCTAGGAATTCTTTGCAGATTTTATTTCGGGCGGCAGAAATTGGATGCTCGTCATAGGAGAGCGGGGGAGTTACTTCAATTCCCATTCTGCCAAGCCAGTAAAGATTATAGGCTAAAGCATTGGTCACATAAGCGTTATTTATGCCTGTATTATTTGGCGATGCTACCATTACTTTCATTGTTTCAACCTCGCAAATACTTCTTCAATTTCACCGCCAATATTTGGAATGAATCCATATTGATGTATTTCATGCTTTCTAATCCATCTATAAGTTTGGCATTCACTCAGTTTGATTTTGATTTCGTCAGCATTATTGTCAAGTATTACGTAGAAACTTAGAATCAAACGATTGATTTGTCCAGCATAAATTGAACATAGATAATGAAGAGTTTTGTTGCAAACATTAATTCCAGTCTCTTCTTTTAATTCTCTTATTGCGCATTTTTCAATCGCAAAATAGCGGAAGCCATCTCCTATTGGCGTTCCATCAATACTTTGAAGTTTTCCACCAGCTACCGTCCATAGATTTGCAAATGCTTTATCTGGCGGTCTTTGCACTATAAGTGCTTTCATATCCTTCGATATAACAATTATTGTGGCACTAACTTTTAGATTTTCAAGTTCCATTTTCTATATCCCTCAACTTCTTCATTAACTTAAAGAAATCTTCTGAGTTATCTTCAATAACCTCTACTAATTCACCGTTCTCAAATATTGCTTTAAGTTTCTTCATGATTTTTCCTTCGTTTTTCCAAATGATTTAACTTCACAAACAGACAGCCTGCAACATTAATCAGGTTAGCTAAATCTTGTTTCAGTGGCTTTCCATATGCAAGCGCCAAATGATAATCAAGTATTTGTTTTTCCAAATCTCGATATAAGAAATGTAACGAATCACCTAATAACGTTGGACATTTTCCTTTATTTATTCCACGAACGAACCCGCAAAATTTCATCTCATTTAATTCTGGACATTTCTCAATCATATCCAAAATATCCTGAGCAAACTGTTCTGGAGTTTTAGATTTGAAGCGGTAATTATGACTTCCATATCGCTTTTCTTTCATAGTTTATCTCAACCAATAAAATAAAGTATCTCCAAATATTTAAAGTTTGTGGATATTCTCATGTTGGTAATTTCCCCTATACATGTAATTCTTTCCCATGATTTTGATAAATTGTACTTGGACTATTCTTACATTCTTCTGAAGAGTCAATCCATATTTACTGTGAACAACCAAAAGATTTTGTCCTCTCCCTTCATAACCTGAATCCCATAAACTTACATTTATCATTGCGCCACACCGAATGACACTACTTCTCTGGATGCTTATTCCAGCAATGCCTTTTGGAAATTTGAGTACCTCATTAAATGTTATGATGTAAACTCCTTTATCAAGAATCCAAGTATTGTCAGATTTTATTGGAATTTTTTCCAATATCGGCAACACTTTTCCAGATGCAGAAATAGTTCCGTGTCCAGTAACTCTTTCAATATTCTGAAGAGTTAAATCAAATCCATTAGGTTGAAGTTGTTCTTTCAAATTTATAAAATCACTCACGAGATTCTTCTCTTTTATGAGTTTTTTAATTTCTTCCGACCCTAAGAACATAATATCATCCCTTTCTTTCTCCGAACAAAATATTATGGTCTTTACAATATTGACGGTATAAATCATAGAAACTAATCTCTGGAGCACTGCAAATATGTTTCTTCATTTCTTTCTGAATATATCTCGCCACAATCGGCATGGCTTTCACTTTTAAACAAAAATCTTCTCCTAAATCAGCATAAGCTTTATCAACCGCTCCCATTGCTTCACTAAAAGGAAGTGGCGGTAATTTAGGTTGACCTCTCTCTATTTTTGGATGTCCACGTGGAGTAGCAATATCCAATTTTTCTTTCGCATAAAGCGGTCTGCCGTCTTCATGAAATGTTTTAAGGACAACGCCTTCTCTTTTCTCCTCTTTGCACATCTCAAGCATTTGGTCTCGGTAATCAAGAAGAGACTCAACAGATGTAAATCTACCTTCACCAAATAGACGGACACATTTCATTCCATAATGATAACAAGTTTGATGGACCTGTTGATAATTAAGAAATTGAGTTCCGTCATAAATATCAAAAACTATAAATTCTACTTTTTCATGTTTTTCTATTCTGGTTGGAGATAAGCCTTTTCTAAGAATCTCTCCAAAGACTATATGTGTTGGATTTTCAATCAAATATGCTGTTACGGGCGCACATTCGCCTGAGCATTTGAAGTCGTTTGCTATACTTTTTTCAGCTATTTCTTGATTACGACTTGAAATCACAAAATCGTAAAAGTCTGCCATTGCATGTCTTCGCATTAATTTACTTATAAATCTCTGCAACTTAGATTTTTTCTTCGTCCAAATTGCAAGACATGAACCGTCACGCTTTTCAGTAAAGTAAATATACTTTCCAAGCAATTCCCGCCCACTATGAGTTAAATGTGCAATCTTATCTAGTTTCATATAACGCCAAACTCTCAATCTACATTCCTTCCCAATTCTCTTAATGCCTGTTTTACCTCTCGTATCAAATCTGGATTCTCCTGTGCACGTGGACACCTCTTCTTTATTCTACTCCATTGCGCAACCCACGGTTCTTCCCATGAATAACCATTAATTATATAAACCAATACTGCACAAGCAATTGCATTTGAACGTGATATTCCGCCCGCACAACGAACTGCAATTTTTTGTCCTGCTGAAAGAAGATTTGCAACAAGTTCAATTTTCTCCTTTATCTTTTGTATGTTATTTCCTTTTCCATCTTTTAAATCACGCACATCAATAATCACTACGCCTTCTTCTGTGCATGATTCGAGAAGTGAAATTGTTCCAAGCCGTTCTTTCCAAACCCAATACGTCATTTTCAATCACTAACAGTAATAGTTAATCATGTATTTAAACTTTCCGATTCACGCCCAATACCCAAACTGCTCAAATCAATGTAGTCATGGCGATGCCATACTGTATCTACTATTTTATATCCGAATGCTATATTTATTGCATTAAAGAGTCTATTCAAACATGCAGAAGTATTAACATGTTTCATTAATCTTGAAAATCCAAGTTTGGATATGTTGTTGCGGAAATCTTCATCATTGCGAAGTCTTTCAAGCAGTTCTATCTGCGCACAATAATCTTTATGTTTTGTGCAAAGTTCTGGAAATATAACGCTTCCAAAACCAGAATTTTCTGTTGTGACCACAGGAACACCAACTATTGCGCACTGTGCAATGAATCTCGACCAGCCATAATAGCCCTCGTTATCATCTATTGCGGCGTAACATATTCTAAGAACTCTGAAAAACTCATAGCTGTCCTGCAAATAGCCATATATTATAGATTCTGGATTTATATTCGCCCATTTTATAATCATAGTCGGTGCACTTGCCCACGCAGTTGATAAATAAATCATTGGGTCTCTAATTTTAGATGCAATATTATCTATAGTATGATTTGCAGAAGCAATTGTAGGTGAATGTCTTACAACTAATAGATATTTGCGCTCACGTTCAGTGTGTCTAAGCCTTACAGCTATTTTAAATCTCTCGGCGTGAAGTGGAAACGGCATATATTTCACTGGTTTATCAGTAAGTCGTTTCCATTTTGGATTTTCGTCTGGAAAAATCGTAAACATAATATCTGTTACATCCATAACTTCTTTTAATCCTTCTGGCTCTTCTAATCCAGATTCGAGCCATCCCTCAAAATCCCACATAGCCGCCATTTTAGTTTCTGGTTTAAGGTACTTCTTCACCTCAAGCGGAAGTTTCCACCACTTCCATTCTAATTCAACGTCGTAGCCATGACAGTAATTTGATGCGTAAACAAATACAAAATCTGCATCTTTCAATCGAGACAAATCTATATTTTCGTTCTCTCGCCGTATTCTGTTTGGAAAGTAAACTGGAATATATTCATGACCAAATTTAGGCAATTTCCTTGAGAGCAATTGATGCCATCTGCACGCATCTATTGGAAATTCAGTTACCAGAGCGATTTTCATAAACAATCCTCTTTATTTCTTTCCACTGTTCATCGTTATACTTCAATAAATCTTCCATGTGATTTCGATTATAGAAATTTTCATCGCAAACCATGTTAACCATAAACTTTAGTTCTCGTAATGAAAAATCTTTTATACCGATACACTGTCCCATTAATCCAAGTTCATCCATCAATCCTTTATTTTTCTGTTGAGTTGAAATATTAATTATCGGCGTACCAAAACTATAAGGAATTATTTGAGCGTGACCACGCATACCAATTACAAATGATGCATACTGATAAAAACTAAGTGCCAATGTAATATTTTCCGTCACTTGATTCCAATTCAAAGGAATGAAGTCCGTTCCCCGTAAAGTTTCCTCTATCTTCAAATCACTCTGTCTATGTGGAAGCAATATAATTCTGTAACCTTTATTGTTAATGAATTTTGCGAGATTACGAATTACAGAAAAGAAATCATTAGGAATTTTCCTATGCACTGCTGGCTCATAAGCGATATTGAATACTACATAATCTTCATCGAATGGTCTCTTCAAATTCGGAAAATTTTGTTGTGCTAAAAATGCTGGGTCTATACTTTTCTTAAAAACATGCCCATCATATATTTTATGCGAGCCATCATTTCGTGCAGAGAAAAATAATGCCTTCGACTCTACAGATTTCAAGATAGGTAAATCAGATAATTCTGCCCGACTATCGTAAAATTCATTCCAGCCCAAAGCATAGCCAATATATGGAGTAACTATATCCTTAATTGGAATTGTGCCAAACACAAAAAATCTTAACAACCCGCCGCCGCCAATTATCGTCAAATCTGAATCTGCGGCAGTTCTAATTATCTCTTCGTGATTTCTCCTAAACTCTTTGGTCTCGAATCCAACTGTTGAGGGCACAGAAAATATATTGCATGGAGATAAGTATTTTCTTATTAGATTGCGCATACAAAAATGTATCAATACATCTCCATAATTTCTGTTAGCCCATTCTCCTACCAGACAAATCTTCATTTCATAATCACTTTGCTAAATTGAAATTTTCGGTCAGTTTGCAAATACCTGTTGCATATATTCCTCTAAAGTTTCGCAACCCACGACTTCTATAGTGTAATCTTTTGGATTTATACTCTTTTCATAGTTTCGTTTCGGAATAATAACTTTCTTAAAATTCCATCTCTGAGCCGCAGAAACTTTTTCGTGAACTCCGCCAACTGGTGTAATTGTTATTTTTCCTTCGTGGTCTATATTTATTTCGCCAGTTACCGCTATATCTTGGCGAATCTTTTTCTCAGTCAAACAAGAAATTATCGCAAGCGTCATTGTGATGCCAGCAGATGGACCATCCACGTCGTGTTCTTGGCAGAAATCAACGTGTGTGAAATAATCCTGAGCTATATCTTTTCCATATTTCTTCAGAATAACACTTCTAACTTTGGCTATTGAATGCTGAATGTATGAATCATCTTTTGGACTTGCCCCAGTTACAGTGAAATATCCTTCTCGTCCACCTTCTGCTTTATCTTTGTCTTCTCTTTTAACCATTGACACTTTTAATGCGGCAACTTCACCAATCATATCGTCTCCAATGGATGAAACTCCTAAACTATGAATTGTCCCAATTTTTGGTTCTGCATTTGGATTCACAGTTGTTATATAGATTCTTTGTTGTTCCATCACATTCTCTATTACTTGAAGTCCTATTGTTTTACAATGTTCTTTTAATGCTTCATTTACATGTTTTGCATCAACTATAGTCCGTCTTTCATTTTGTGCCAAAGTGCTTGCTGTTTTAATTATGCTAATCATTGGTCTGAATTTACAAGTTAAGTAATCTTTCTTTCCACTTTTACGTCTTGCCTCAGCAATTATCTCTATACATGCACTTCTATTAAATGGTAGCAGATGGAATCTGTGAATTTCTTGAGATATAAACTGTATGAATTTCCTGCGATTTTCTATAGTATTTGGCATATTGTTGTTCATATAAACGACTTTGCCATATCCCTGAATCCTGTCGAGCAGTGCTGGATGAATGTGTGGAATACTATCCAAGTTTCCAGCCACTATAAGAAAAACCATGCTTGGAATAGCTTCAGTCGAAACCATCATTGCCGCCGTATCACCGCCATGAAAGAGACTTCTGAGGGCTACTGGAAGTTGACCATCCTCAAGAACAGTTAACAATGTTATAGCTTCTAGTCCTGTCAAATTCT
>Ga0315314_1004657_pt1 | contig 10218 bp, 7 predicted proteins | sample TDP9_MG_FD_203631 | JGI IMG/M metagenome (GOLD analysis project Ga0315314, IMG submission 203631) | Freshwater sediment microbial communities from Lake Towuti, South Sulawesi, Indonesia - TDP9 | ecosystem: Environmental > Aquatic > Freshwater > Lake > Sediment | place: Indonesia: South Sulawesi... | reverse complement strand
CAACGTCTTCACGATGACGCCAAAGGGCAACGACACCCCTCTGAAACCCCATGTAAACGATGAAGAACCTCTGTATCGATCCCCATGGAACCGTGATGACAGGTTCGGTACGGTTGCCAAGTAGATCCATCCTCTCCTGATAAAGATTCTCGTCGAACTCAAAGGTCTGGCGCTTCAGAATGTATCCCAGCAGCTTGATGTCTGCAGCATTCTTAAGAAAATAATCTACCCGCAAGCTGGCGACGCCATGTTCCGTCTTTCTCTCGACCTGAGTAAGGCTTCCTTTCGGCGTTATGTACTTGGAAATGACGCGGTCTGCCTCCTCTTTAACTCGGAGTTGAACCTTGTCCCCTTCAACGCACCGTACAGTGTCATTGAAGTAATGGTAGCCACGGGGAGATGCATCTAGGTCGTCGTATACCTCAAGAATGCCCGCCCCTTCATATCTCCTTGGAAGTGTGCCTCTCGCCTTGTTAACGTAGTACCAATGGTGCAACCTTGGCTGCCAGACTATGCGGTCAGTTTCTCTGTGTTCGAAGACGGCTAAGATACGTTCGCGGTTACTCATTGCTCTCGACATGCAAGTGAACCCATCAGACCGTCATATGTCATAAGCCAGTCAGGCGATCGGGTATTTCCCGTATTTTCTGGCTTCATCTACCATTGCGTAAATGTTCTCGACTCTACAGTTTGCGTGCAGCGAGTTGCTGGATGCAAGGATGTAACCTCCGCCTTCAGCTGCGGCGTCTATGCATCTCCTCACGTCTCTCCTGACATCCTCTTCGGTTCCGAAAGGCAGAACATACCTGCAGTCGACGTTGCCGAGTATGCAGATTCTGTGCCCATATCTCTTCTTCACGTCTCTCAGGTCCATAGCTCCTGGCTCAATTGGGTGGATGCCGCGGATTCCAGCCTCAACCATGTCATCCAGTATCGGATAGATGTTCCCGTCCGTATGCTTCAAGACTGGAATCCCTCTCTTCTCAGCTAGAGCGATGACCTTGCGTATGTTGGGAAGCTCAAACTCCCTGAACAGCTTCATACTCATCAAAGGAGAATGGACGTCAGCATAGTCGTCCGTTATGAAGGCTACTTCTGCGCCGCCGTCAAGCATGAGTTCGACCATGCCGAGGCAAGTCTTCGCGATCTTTTCCATGAATCTACGGGCAACGCTTGGTCTCCGGTACATGTCTATCAGAAGCTTGTCTATTCCCCCTCGGACTTGGAAAGCCATGTGCCACCCAGCATGTCCTTGGCAGAGTATTGCGATGTCCTCGTTCTTCAGGGGTTTCAGGACGCGTTCAACCATCTCAAACATACCTTCGTCCTCGGGGTCTGGTGGAACATAGTTCTCCATGTCCTCTTCAGTCTCGACTGTTCCGCCTACCCACCAAGTGGTCTTGGTCTCTTTTCTCGAGTCAAGCATTCTTCCCCATTCATCGACATACTTGGTCTTAGAGATGAACTGCGGCTTGTATCCTTTGGTGCAGAGCGAATAGTCGCTTATCGCTGGGACCGCGTCGAAGCCAAGCTTCAGGCAGGCTCTGGACAATGCTATTCTGTTTCTGATCGATGCCTCCCACGGATTCTTTTCCGAGCCCGCTATAAGGCTGAACCCGCCGAGGCTTTCGCCGACAATTGCCTCTATTATCGGCGGATCGAGACCCAGATCTGTGATCGGAACCATGTCAGGCTCCTTGAGATCAACCGTTGTGAAGAAGCGTTCCTTGTGCGACATCAGCATAAGAACAATCCTCCACCGGAAACGTAGAGAAGTGGCAGAGGATTCTATAAAAGACTATCGCCGGTTCATACGGGCTTGGCACTCGGAAGGCCTGATATGAGTCCAGAAGTGTACCTAGTCAACCTCTCAATGCATTCCCACTGAGCCTTGTCCAGATATTCCTTCGACACGAGCTGGTGGAAGCTTTTCAGGCGGACATCCGTGTCGGCTGCTGCCGTTTCCTTTAGGTTTCTAAGCATGCCAACCGCTTCGTTCATCTCATCTTTAATTGCGGCGCGTGCAGCGAAGTCGCGGTCAGGTTCCATAATGTCAACCACCTTGGATATCTTCGCGTCTAATGTCCCCTCGATACTGTCTGCGCCGGACATGTACAACAGAACATTGTTTATGGCGAGTTGAACCTGTTCCATCACTCGCCTCGGCGTGTAGCCACCTGGTCGCTTGAGCAGGTAAGGCAGCATAGGAATTAAGCGGTAACCGAGTGTCTCATGGTAGCTATGGTAAAGCCGTTCCTTCAGACTGAGGAGTTCCGGCTCCGTTGCTATTCTGACTTGGGATTTCTTGTAACATCGCCCTATGTCGAGCAGTCTGCATGAGAGGAGATAATTTAGCTTAGCGCCAGTTCGCATCACTGCAGCCCTAGATTCGTGGCACCTGTGGAGTTCCAAAAACTGGTCTGCATAACGTATCCTTCGTGCGATTCGGCAGATCCCGCTCAGTCCCGACTGCCTCAGTTGACCATCAAGCCCTGACATCAAGTGTCTGAAACTTGGTTCAAGCTTGTCTACATTTTCTTTCCGCCCTTCGCCGTCTATCATCATGCAAAAGTCAAGATCGCTTCCACGTGTCATTGTGCCCTCAACCAGACTACCACCAATAAGCGGAAAGACTACCGATCTCGGCCGAAGGGCATCAACGATCTGCTCGCTATTTGTGTCAAGCCAATGAGCTACAGCTGCCTTTGTAAGCGATGTGGCCTTTGCCGTCAAGATGCTGTCTTTGACCTTATTCTCTGTGCGGGACACGTAAGAGACACCTCGAATCTGCTTGAATTGTGCGCACCTATACACACGGCGTTCCTTGTGCGCCAAGGCATATCCTTGACATCTCGCCGTGCGTCAACCGAGGGCATTGCTGCCTTCGGCAATCCCCGATAAGAAAGCTTTTCAGAACACTTAAGGTTTGCCCACGATGCCAGCTGATGAAAGGATTCCGATTCGTTGCGTCGATCTTGTCGACCGCGTCTCTAGATGAGAAGGAGTGTAAGGCGTCAAGACTTTAGGAGTGAAGCAGTTCTCAAGCCAGTCTCGCCTTTCTTCTGACATATAGCGAAGCCGCTATTGCTGCGGCTAGACCTGTGGCTACCACCGGCACGACGTGGAAAAGGCTTGAGGGGAACGGTGTGGGTCCAACATCGATCACCCCGTATACTTGAGCAGCTTCATCAAGAACTTCTAACGTTGCATTTTTGAGGCCGCGTCCCTCCTCCCCATCTGGCAGTCCAAGGCAATACGTGTCTTGGTTCTCTACCGTGCAATTTGCTTCTTGGCTTGTTCCTTGGATAACGCGTGTGGTCGCGAACAGCTGTGTGTAAGCCAAGATAGGCATAAACATGATTGCCACTCCTAGAACCACGGCGGCAGCAACTGCGGCAACGAGCTTCATCAACTCTTCTATTCTCCTAGAGTATAATGAAGGGTCAATTCTATATAATACTACGTTTTAGAACAGCGAACAGGCGTAGGTCACTGTTGTTCCCTTCTATTCTGCTGCGTAAATCTTGAGGGCTAGGTCCTTGTCTAGGTTTTCGATGGCTAATGGGATTCTTCCCTCGGTTACCCCGATTCTCCTTTGCTCTGCAATTTCTCCGCTGTAGGTGTTCCACCATTCAACTATGTACTCGCCATCCCGAAAGCCATCAAGTTCGACGTTGACCAGTCCCAAGGGTTCGATCGGCACCCTGTTGACCACGTTCCACCATGTGTGATCCTTGTTCTGAACCCAGACCATGGCGAAGGTCTCGTTACCCAATCCTATCACTCTGGCTCTGCTGACTTTCAGTACGGCATTGGTGAACTTGACGTAGTCAAAGGTGAACCAGTCGTTGCCGGGATTGTCAAGTCTTATCTCATGTCTACCAGGAGGGACAGGTACGGTTATTTCCTTGTCATACTCATTGGCTGCAGCATCATCCTTGCCGTCCAAGTCAGGCAAAGAGACCGATTCCGCCAGCAAACCGTCAAGATACACTTCCAAGACAGCACCCGAACTGGCTACTGAGTACACGTGTATGACTGCCTCGCCGCCGTACGGAAAGCTGACGACGAAGGTCGGGTTGTTTCTAAGTTCTGGGTGATACCTGCCCTGAACGAAGCCGCCGAGTTGGGAGATATTGCTTACCTGCCCATAGAGGTCAACTTCGAAAACATTTGCTTCGGGTCTAGCCCACCCCACGCTTGGGTAAACCGTGACGTTCCAAAGGTCCTCCATCCCAATCTTGTCGGGCGGGATCAACCTCACCTTAAGGTTGCTGAACCTAGATTTGTCAGGCTGGATTCCTTCAAGGTACCTGCTCAGAGCTTTGAAGTGGTAGTATAGGTCATAGGGGTGGATGTAGTTGTCCCACCACCAGAGCATTGCGGAGCTGGCTGAACCGGAGAAGACGGAGGACCAGATGCCATTATGAATCTCGACGCCTTCCCTGTCACGGTAGTAGTAGGGGTTGTCAAACCATCTCCAGTCAGCCCCAAACTCGGAAACCATAACCGGCTTCCGAAACCTTTCCAGAAGCTCCCTGACCATGCTGTTCAATGCTCCACCTATGTCTAGGAAACCTTCGGGACCATATCGATGGACGGTCACGAAGTCTGTTGAATCTAGGCTTCCGAGACGGGGATCGGAACTTGTAGTGATCAAATGTCCGTAGGGGTCACTCTGTGTTAGGTATTGGGCCATCATCTCGTGCCATTCAGCAACTTTCTCAAAGTCATAGTTGTCAGTCAACTCGACCTCGTTCCAGAGTTCCCACGCCAAGATTTGAGTGCTGTAACCCCATCTGGAAACAACGTACCTTAGCCGTCTCTTGAATAGCTCGATTGCAGTCTCATCTCCCCAGAAATCCTCCGGACTCGCCAGCGGACCGCCTCTCGCCGTGTTGTAAGGATTGTCACTCCATTGTCCGGTTAGTTCACCAGTCTGGAGTTGTCCATGGTTCATCAGGCAGAGGAGCACGTATATGTCCTTCTCTCTTGCTTTTTCTAGGACGTAGTCGAGCCGCCAAGCTTCAGCCATGTCGTAGTTTCCTAGCTTTTTCCATTCTATGCCGAAAGCCCAGGGCGCCATCCATATTCGCGTGATCTTCTCTCCGTTGAGGTTCATGGATGAGAACCAAGTGTCGTAGTCATAGGTGCCCTTGGACCCGAACCAGCAGACATCGTGGCCTACAAAGAAGAAGGAGCTATCATCATCAAACCTGAGGAACCTGTGGTCTCTGTCGCTGACCCTAACGAACCCTCGGTTGTCTGAGGGATACGCGTTGAAGGTTCGTTGATCGGTTTCCACAATCCGACCCTCATCCTCCAGCCTAGCATAGAATGTGTATTCGCCAATCTCAATGGGCGCGAACCTGGCTTTCCAGTATGGTTCACCCAGCGGAGTGAGCTGCTCAGAGTTGCCAGCTAGGGTGCGATTGAACTGTCCATAGTAGAAGGCAGGAACATGTATGACTCTTCCGCTTGGCGAGGCAAAGACGGCTGTGACGTTTACCTCGTCCGGATCGAACGGGTTCTCGAAGTTGGCTGTAACATTAAGGTCAACCTCAAACAGGCCATAGAGGGGGACATCTTGCGGGTTTGCTCTCTCGATACTTATCGACGGTTCAACGAACAACTTTTCCCTTCCCCTCTGATAGAAATGCGAGGCCAGAGCAATTATCGCTATCGCTGCAACAACTATTCCAAGCATAGACGCGGCTTTAGGCCTAGTCACGGAACGCTTGGACATGGAAGAAGCTTAGATACGCAGGCCTTAAAAACTTCCGTTTCTCTTTTCCGAAAACAACATGTGGGAAATATTGCCGAATAGAGTTCCACGGTTAGTTACTCCAGTTTGGGTATGTAGTCCCCTTCAGCCTCGTAAAGTTCAGCGAACATCTTTCTGATCTCTTCTAGGGAGCAGACCGCTGAGGTCAGCGGGTCAAGCATCAACGCTTGCTCAGCCATCTCGTAACTGCTGTTCAAAATCGCCCTCACGGTCATGTCGTAGACTGCCATGTTTGATCTGTTCAGCGCTGCCAGCTGCGGGGGCAATTCGCCGAAATATGTGGGGTGGATTCCACAGCGTTCGATCAGGCAGGCAACCTCGACGACTTCGTTCTGAGGCAGATTGGTGATCAAACCCGTGTTGAGCACGTTGCCGTAGATCACTTTGGGCTGGTTGAACGTTACTCCTTCAATGACCTGGCATGCATACTCGACGCTTTTGGCCAGATCGGGTTCCACTTCACCTTTGATGACTTTCCTCCTCCATTCGTCCAAGTTCTTTCTCCATTTAGGCCAGTTCTTGGCGTAGAAACCTCTTCCACCCAGATAACCTTCCCTGCAGTACTTGTCGATGAGATCAGACCTTTTGCGGAAGTAGGGGACATACTCTGACATGTGACCGCTTGACTCCGTGACGAAATATCCGAGGTGGAACAGGATCTCGAATTTTACGGGATCTCTCTCATAGAGTTCCTTGTTTTCACGCGCCTTCTTTTTGAGTACGGGGTACATGTCCTTTCCTTGATGGGTGAGTTCGGTGAACCATGCCATGTGGTTGATGCCAGCGCATTTCCCTTCCATCTCTTCGTACGGGATTCCTAGGTAGTTCGCCAACGAGATGGAAGTGCCTTGAACAGAGTGGCACAGACCGACAGCCTTCATCTTTGAAGCTCTAAAGGTGGCGAGCATCATTATCGACATCGGGTTCGTGTAGTTCAACACATAGGCTTCTGGACAAAGATCCTCCGCGTCCTTCAGGATTTCGAGCCACGGTGGAACCGTTCTTAGGGCTTTCATTATGCCGCCGGGACCGATCGTGTCTCCAATGCATTGATCGACGCCATACTTCAGGGGAATTTCGTAGTCGTGCTTCACCGTCTCCACTCCGCTGACCTCAATAGTGTTGATCAGGAAGTCTGAATTCGCCATAACCTCTCTTCGGTTCGTTGAGGCAGCGATCTTCCAATTCGTCTTCAGCTTCTCGTTCACAATCTTGGTTGCTTCGTAAGAGAGCCTCAAGCGTTCGGGATCGATGTCCACGAGGCACATCTCCCCTTCATCAAGACCCGGAATCTGAAAGATATCCTTACTTAGAACCGGAGCAAAGGCGCTTCCCGCCCCAAGGTAGGTGATCTTGACCATTATGGCTTCTCCTTTCTAGCGTATATTCCCTTAACTGTGTATATTGTTTTCTCTTTGTCGCAGTTGGCTAAGCTAGGTGGGGTACGGCAAATGTTATATTCGCATCAAAAGAGCTCTCTCACGTTACCAAAGGCACTATGAGGTCATCATATGGAGTTGGTTATGTTCACGAAGATGCTGAAGAACGTTGGAGGCCTCTCTCTGGATGAAGCAGGCGACCATATTGCTGAGATGGGCTTTGAAGGCGCAGACTTAACAGTGCGGCCTGAGGGCTACGTGCTTCCAGAAGAGGCAGCCAAAAAGCTACCTGAGGCCGTAGACCTGTTAAGATCCAAAAACCTCACAGTGCCCATGATAACCACCGCGATCACAAACCCAAAGGAGAAGCACGCTGAAGAGGTGTTCAAGACGGCTTCTGAATGCGGGGTGAAGTTCGTGAAGTTGGGGTATTGGGGGTATGAGGGTTTCGGAACGATCACCGAGCAGATTGGGATGGTGCGGCGAAGGAACCTCGAAGGAATCTGCAAGCTGAGCAGGGAGTATGGTGTCACCGCGGGCGTCCACATCCACTCCGGAGATTTCCTGACTGCAAACCCAGCTGTGGTGTGGGTGCTGCTTCAAGACTTCGATCCCGCCTATGTCTGTGCTTATATTGATCCGGGTCACATGGCTGTCGAAGGCGGCTTGTCAGGCTGGAAGATGGGAATGGACCTTCTTCAAGGGCACATAAGGATGGTGGCGGTCAAAGACTTCGGCTGGTATCAAGAGAAGGACGAGAAGACTGGCCAGAAACGGTGGACCGTCCAAACTGTTCCCTTGTCAGAGGGTCTGGTTCCTTGGCCTGAAGTTTTCACCTACCTTAGGAAGATTGGCTTCGACGGACCTGTCTCAATCCATAGTGAGTACCCCAAAGTGAACCTTGAGGAGCTGGTTCGCCGGACAGAAAAGGACCTTGACTACCTAAGGAAAGTGCTGAAGAGTATCAGGTCGGCGTGATGACACAGAGATGCAGTTTGCCCTGACATATCTTAGTTGATGCTGAAGAAGATGGGCTGCTTGGATTCAGACACTCGCTTAGGGCTGGAGTGGCATTCTAGATCGGACGGATTCAGCGCTCCGTTGAAGTTTGGGAACGTGATTGTCGGCGATTCTACTTCGACATGGCAAAGCATAATATCATATATCCCACCGGGAGCCTTAGGGTGAGTAGAAGGAATCTAGCAGTATTGAACATGAGGGCTTAGATATGGTAGACACGGTTGATGCCCCGCAAGTAACTGACAACTTCCTAGCAAAATGGTTCAAGAGGACAAAACCTTCGCTGGCATTTGAGGCGAAAGCCATCCGGGACTTTGACTTGTGGAAGGGTGCACTTGTGAACAAGATTAGGGACCTCTTGGGAGAGTTTCCCGAGCCAGCGCCTCTGGACCCCAAGCTTCTGTCGACAGAGGAAGACGAACGATTCGTGAGGGAGAAGTGGCTGATCCAATCTGAGCAGGACTGTTTCGTCCCGTTGTACCTGCTCATTCCAAAGCATGAGAATGGGAGAAGGCCAGCAATCCTGTGTGCTCACGGTCATGGACCTTACGGCAAAGACCCAGTCGCCGGAGTACACTTCAATGACCCCAATAGGAAGACGAACATAACCAGCCATAATTACAACTACGCGGAGCAGATGGCAGAAGCCGGCTTTGTAACGGTGGCTCCAGACTGGCGTAGCTTCGGCGAGAGGATAGGGTACAGCAATCCGTATCCTGGGAGAGACATCTGCGATGTGCACTTTCTGCAGCACCTCATTCTGGGAAGAACTCTCCTCGGAGCGAATGTCTTCGACGGGATGCGTGTGATAGATTTCCTGCTTACCAGAAAAGAGGTTGATCCTAGTAGAATAGGGTGTATGGGTCTTTCCTTCGGAGGAACGATGTCCACCTATCTAGCCTTACTAGACGACAGAATAAAGGCGGCGGACATAATCTGCTATGCAACAACGACAGAGCATTATACAATCTCGAGACCGAACACGTGTGGATCGCAGCTTGTCCCCTACCTTTACAGATATGCTGACGTTCCGGACGTGATAGCTGCCATTGCCCCGAAACCTTTGCTTGTAGAAAGCGGAGCGTCAGACACCTGTTTCTGGGTACACTCGGCAATTGAGGCTCATGAAACAATCAGAAAAGCCTACGAGGTAAGTGGGCATCCAGAAAACCTTTGGATCGAAGTCTTCCCCGGAGAGCACAGCTTCTCAGGCAGAAAGGCTTTCAGCTTCTTCAAGAAGTTTCTCTAGTTAAGAATCGCATCAGTCTAGGTCCAAGGATAAGAGAGTAGTTAGCCCCGAAGGGTCATGATATATGAGATATTATCTTGGAGGCATTCTCGTATAAGACCAGTCTAAGGTCCTCATCTGTAAGGCCAATCTGAGGTAGAATTACAGTCCAGTAATCGGCGAATTTCTGGAAACTTCCAGGGGCGGAGTCTGTGCCGAAGAGGATTTTTGAAGGCTGGAGGTCGTAACCGTATCTTTTCCATATAGCTAAAGCTATGTAGAAAGTGTGTCCGCCAGATATGTCGAAGTATACATTGGGGTTATGAAACGACACCACTGCCGCCTCCTCACACCACGGATGACCCAAGTGCGCGCCTATCAGAGTGATCTTTGGAAAACTTCTGGCTATTGTTTCGAGGTAGACAGGCCGCATATTGCTTGAGGTGACGCCTTTTTCCGAGGGTTTGGTTCCTCTTGCCACCAAGCCTGTGTGGAATAGTATTGGCATGCCTTGTGTCTCTATTTTCTCGTATAGTGGAAAATATCCTTCCCAATCGTACGGTTTGCGGGGCGATATTAGCTTGATCCCTGAAAACCCGCGGGAATAGACTTCCTCAATGGTCACAGTAGCGTCTTTGTCTAGGTCAATGTATGCGAAGCCCCTGATCAGATCTGGATACTCCTTTAGAGCTCTCTCTACAGACACATTGTCCAATCCTAGAATGGGAAGAGCGCACATGAAACTCCTTACGATCCCGGCTTCTTCGCAAGCCTCGGCAAAGGCCTCAAGCCCAGTGTCGGATGGA
>Ga0315314_1004655_pt1 | contig 10221 bp, 9 predicted proteins | sample TDP9_MG_FD_203631 | JGI IMG/M metagenome (GOLD analysis project Ga0315314, IMG submission 203631) | Freshwater sediment microbial communities from Lake Towuti, South Sulawesi, Indonesia - TDP9 | ecosystem: Environmental > Aquatic > Freshwater > Lake > Sediment | place: Indonesia: South Sulawesi... | reverse complement strand
CGAAAACCATGTTACGCTTATCGTTTACAGGTATATCAACTGGAAGTATAACCGAGGCGTCTTTGTTTACTGGTATGGATTCTCCTGTTAGAACAGCCTCATTAGTTCTCAACTCTATGCTTTCTATTAGTCTCGCATCTGCTGGCATAAGATCTCCAGACTCTAAAACTAAGATGTCTCCTAGAACCAGATCACGTGAGGGGATCAAAACTATTTTATCATCACGCAACACACGAGCTTTAGGCGCTGCAAGCTTTTTCAGAGCTTCTACAGCCTTCTCCGCACGATATTCCTGAACAAAACCGGCTACTGCGACGAGAATAACTATGATAATTATGATAAGCGAATCAGCGAAGATTTCAAAGGGATATTTAGGTGGCTCACCGGGTAAGGGAGGTAGTTGAAACTCATAGTAACCAATGGCCACAGAAAAGACGGAAGCGGCTATAAGAAGTAGGATGAATATGTCTTTGAATTCACCTAGGAACATTTGGAGAGGTGTTCGACGTTTTTTCTCCCTCAACTCGTTGGGTCCATATTTTTTAAGTCGTCGTTGAAACTCATCATTACTTAATCCTTTAACTGTAGCATTCAAAGATTTGAGAACTTCATCTATACTCTCAGCATGTGGTTGGGGGCTCAATTTAAGAGTCCTCAGCAGTTTCGTGATATGATTATATTTAAGTCTTTTTTTCTTTGGTCTTTAAAAGCTCTAGATAGATTTTCATATACTCATCCTTTCTTATTATGGAATGCATTGCCCAGCAATCTTTCAAAAGTTTCTACGAGAGGAACTCCGTGGATAGCAATTCTAGTTACTATGATCTTGTCTAGCTTGGAACAGACTCGATCGATGATCTTATTTTTCACTTCCTCCTTCAATTGTCGATACTGCTCCCCTCTGATCTTCGTGTTATCTGTCCGCCAGCAACTCTCATACTCATAGGCAAAAAGGCGGGAACGATTACAGAATAGTCCTTCTGCCCCTTTGGTTTTGGAGGAACTATTAACATTATGGGGCAGTTTTGCGGAGTCAAATGCTCCTTCTCAACATCGATGGTGTCCTCCTCTAAAAAGACATGACAATTGACTCCACTAAAATCGTATTTTTTAAGACAAAAATGGCTACGCAGAATTCAAAAATCAATCTTTAAATTTATTAAGGACGAGTTAAGATGCTAAATGAATTCGTGTTAAGGAGGCCGGCCTATGTGGGGGAGTCTGAGAGTGCTGGTTACTGGCGGAGCCTCATTTATTGGGAGCCATTTGGTCGATTCTCTACTGGAGAAGGGTGCTATAGTCAGGGTGGCTGACGATTTTTCAAGCGGAAAACTCAGTAACCTAGAATATCGTTTAAAAGAGGAAGGAGATGGTCTTTGGCTTTCACCAGATCTCTCTGTTTGGAGGGGGGATCTGAAGGATAGAGCTTTCACCAAGTCTGTGATGAAGGATATTGACATCGTCTTCCATTTGGCTGCTTGCCATGGTGGGCGGGGATATATCCAAACGCATCCTGTTCAATGTTGTACTAACATGATACTTGACGGACTGGTCTTCGAAGAAGCTTGGAAGGCAGGAGTAGATAGGGTGTGCTTCGCCAGCTCGGCTTGCGTCTACCCATCATATCTTCAAGAGACGAAAAGGTCCTCTTATCTTCTAAGAGAGGAAGATGCTGACCCATTCATCAGGGATAAGGCTATGGCAGATTTGGAGTATGGATGGACAAAGTTTATGGGAGAGATGGTCTTGCGTGCCTATCATGAGCAGTATGGTATGAAGACTTCTTCAGTAAGAATCTTTACAGCCTATGGCCCAAGGGAAAATGAGACGCACGCAATAATAGCACTAATCGCAAAGGCTTTCATCAGGATGGATCCCTATGTGATATGGGGGGATGGAGAACAGGATCGGAACTTCACCTACGTACAGGATATTGTAGATGCAATGATGCTCTCTGCAGAGAGAATAGTTGATGGTTCTCCGGTAAATGCTGGGAGGGATGATAGAATAACGATTAATCAGGCAGCAGAACTGGTATTTGATATCGTAGGTTGGAGACCTAAGGCCATTAAGAATGATTTATCAAAGCCTGAGGGCGTAGCGTCCAGGGCAGCAGATTTATCTCGAGCAAAGAGAGTTCTCGGGTGGTCTCCCAAGACTTCTTATAGGGAGGGGTTTGAAAAAACCGTCAAATGGTACTTTTCAACAAAAAATCGTAAGGAAGTCAAGGCAAACCTTGAAAAGCTTCTTATGGAGCGCTAGATCAGTAACCTCTAATGCTTTCCTTCAACAGTTATTTTCTGGTGGTTTTCAATAGTAGAGTCGGTGATTTTCCTTGGAGGATGCCCAACATGGGGTCTCTGTTATCGTACACAATTAGCGGTAAAAGTCCTTCATAAACCTTTTTTCTAATTCTTGGGAATGTATAGAAGCTACTTCTCTTTAGAGCGTCCCATATTTCTCTTTGCGTTATTACTTAAAAATCATGATAAATTACGTGTTTTTAGCGAAATATTTATTAGATTGCTGCTAAATTTAGTAATAATGGGATTTAAAAATGCCCAAGAAGAAAAAAGCTACTGAAGGAAAGAAGAAATAAACAGGCTTCCACACTTCATCTATTACTCATGAACTATTCTTCATTCAACGGATTTCTCCATCCAAATATGCCAAGAAGCTATCCCAGCCCAGAGACCCAGAGATCACACTTGAGAGAAGCTGAGTCGTGAAGAACGCAGTGGAGCTAGCGGAGAAGGAAGTCAAGCGTAAGGAGCTGGGGAGGGTTATGTTCTGCTCCATGTGCGACCCCTATCAGCTGATTGGGGGGAAGCTGGACTTGGCCAGGAGGGTGCTAGGGGATCTATTGGACTCAGAGTTCCTTGTTTAATAATGACTAAGAGCGACTTGGTGGCCAGAGATTATGACATTATTCAGGGCCATGATAATGCTGAAGGTTGGCTTCACGATCACTTCCCTGAACGACCTTCCCAAGTGGGAGTTTAGAGCCCTTGGAAACACTAGACGAATAGCAGCGTTAAAGAAGGCCCATGACCTGGGGATAAAGACGTTCGTTAGCATGGAGCCGACGATTCCAGAAGAGACTTCAGCGAACTTTATGACAGAAAAGTAGTTGAAGAAGTGACTGCGAGGCTGTATGGCTTATGTTGAGGGGCGTTATCTGCTGAGAATATTCGGTGAGGTTATTGAGCTGATGTGAATTCTCTAGACGAAATCTATGTGCACTTGGGTAGCTTACAAGGCTTTTAGATGTTTTGCGGCTTTAGTAGTTTCAATAGTTTATCTCTATATTTTGGCCTAACTCTGTATCTGTTCTCCTGTTCTTCATCGTCCCACTCCTGTTCATCCACAGTTTCTAATCCATATCTGTCAGTCTTTCTCCTAAGCCCCGCCCTCATCCCTGCGATGCTCTGGCTACCTAGCTTACCTAGACCTCTCTTTTCAAGGATGCCTCGTACCTCACTATTGTATAACCACCCTCCCGCAGAGAGGAGTATGATCACATACTCCTTTTGAAGAGGAGTCAAACCATTAACGAGCTCCTCGAGACTCTCGGCTATCTTTATCCTCACAAGCTCAGGATCGATAAGGTCTTCGACTGTTTCGAAGGCCTTTATTACTTTCTCAGCTTCAGCGGCGGGTAGGGAAGTCCTAAGGGGCACAATTTCGCTTAGGAACTCTACTCCTGTGATCTTGCCATCATTGCCAAACGTAAGTTTTCTTCCCAAACTACTCATGGCTTCACCTCCTGCCCTCCATGGGCGGCTTATCTAAATAGTAAGCTTGAATCATATTTAAAAGCTTTATGTTTTTTTAGTTGTACGTGCAGTTGCATGTCTATATGGGTAGATGTGAGATATCCATATCTTCTTTTAACATGAAGCGATAAATAATATACTTGCCTCGTATGTCCTGAACGATATCTCTTTTTGAGTCATCTGTATTCTATTTAATCCCCTAAATATCATCGCTACCCAAAACTTCGTTCTTAAAAGAGGTAGTTATTGTATGAGCGCAGAATACATATGATGCATCGATTAGAAGAGTGTTAACTTCCTATTCAAAGATCCTTCAACCTCATTCTAAACGTGACCATATCTCAAATTAATGTTATATTTTAGAACATTATGCTCTAACCGTAAGAGCAGCTAGCACAATTTGAAAGCTGCCACTCTTCTAAGATTCCCAGACTTCTTCACTGTCAAAGCACCATTAATTACCTTTAACCCATTTTGTCTGATCCAGTATTCAATGTCTGAACGTACAGTTTGAACTTCGGCTTGGCGAACCACTTCTCCTTGAAGCGCCTAAGCCCAGCACTACCACATGCCGGCCCCACATCCACCCACCCATAGCCCCTGTCCCTTGCGAACTTCAAGTTCTCATACGTCAGGAAGTCAGACACCACTCTGGGGTCTAAGTATATCCCCAGAGGCACCACCATTATTCCGCTGTCTTCGAAGAAGTCCATGACATCAAAACCCACCAGTCTCTCATCTTTATAGACTTCCATCATCAGCCCGTGGTCATGTTCCCTGAAAAACCGCTCCAAAGAGAGCAGTTCCTCATAGTCCCAAACATCGAACTCGTGGCGTGCCATGTGCCTTGAGAGTATGTAGATGTGTTTTGGGGTGAATTCCCTACCCAATCTTGTGCGGTAACCCATCTTCTCCGCCTGTCTCAGACGGTAACGGATGTCCTTGTACTCGCTGCCCTTCAGATCAAAGTCAAACTGGTCTACGCTGATGTGGAAGTCCCAATCAACATACCTCACTCTCACACCGGGTAATCCGCGAAAAGCGATAGGTGACACCATATTTAATGTGTTGACGGGTAGTTTAATCAGTTCCTGTACGCACTCGAGCCTGTCCTCCCTCTCCTCTCCCAAGCCGAACAAGATGGCATCGGCTTCCCCAAAGCCGTTTAGAAACACTGGAAAGCTCTCATTGTACAGAGCTGTCTGATCAGAGAGCATCGAGTATAGGCAGAGAAGGTGCTCGCACATGTACCCTCTCCTCTGCGCATCTTCTTTCTCATTCTTACCCAGGATTCGGAGCATTAAAGATTCCAGCTATGTAGTATAACTGAATAGTGAAAGCGACGCTCGAACTATTAAGAATTTGGAGAGACGATGTATCGCGGCTGAAGTTTTAATATGCGGTAGACAAATCAAAGATAGGTCTCGTCTATAATGTTCCACGTAAAGAATATGTCGGCAGAAGACTTTGAATTCACGGTCAGCCTGACGGATACGATGGACTGGAATCTGGTGACAGGAGACTTCGAGTTTATGATGAGGTTGGAGCCTGATGGATGCTTCGTGGTACTTGATAACTCAGAGAGGGTGGGGCTGACCACAACCGTCAGCTTCGGTAAAGTGGGTTGGCTTGGGAACCTGATCGTGAGCAAAAACCATCGGGGAAGAGGGGCAGGATCGCTGCTGGTCAGGCACTCCGTCGGGTACTTGACAAAAAAACATGTAGAGGCCATAGGCCTGTACGCGTATATTGACAGAGTCCCTTTTTACAGAGGGCTCGGCTTTGAATACGACTCAGAATTCATGGTTTTAAAGGGAAAGGGAGCTCATTCGCCAACCACGGCCCATATAAGAGAAGCTGGGAAGAATGATATATGGGAAGTCGTCGACCTCGACCGCCTCTGCTTCGGCGCGTCTCGAGGAAAGTTATTGGAGCCTCTCCTATCCGACTCAGACAACTTATGTTACGTGTCTAAAGAGGATGGGCAGCTGTGGGGATTCGTGGTGGCGAAGGTTTATCAAGGAACGGCAGAGCTAGGACCGATGGTGTGTCGGCGAGGATGTGATGACATCGCCATAGATCTTTTAAAGGCGGCTCTTAATAGATTGGAAGGCTTCGAGGTCTCTATGTGTGTCCCAGAGAAAGAATCAGCGATACTTGATACTCTGATGAAGCTCGGTTTCAAAGAGGCTTTTCGAGTTGCAAGGATGTTTCATGGGAGGCGCATTGTTAGCGACTGCATCTACGTAGCGGAATCTCTGGAGAGAGGTTGATATTCCATTGTCCTCTGATCTGAGTAGAGTTATTGTTGAAGACTTCCTCGAAAGTTCAAGAATGTGCATCGAGGCTATCGCTAGTGAACTTCGCAGATTCAAGAGAGACGAGGAGAGGAAGGTTCACCTGTTCTACATTAGGAAGAGTGGATTGAACGAGGTTGTGTTAGACGGTGGACACTTCTTCCTGAGGTCTTCTGTCGAGTACTCAAACCCGCAAATAATCGTTGAAGAGGTCCAGGGTATCATCGCCGCCCGACTTCTTGAGGTCTGTGGAAACTACTTTGAATACTACGGAATCCATGAGGCTAGCAGGGCGGATGTGGATGAGATATGCGAGAGGTTGATTAGACCTCCCTCAGGGAAGATCTTTCCCTTCCTTCTGAACACGGATGATGTGGAACCCGACAGGTACTCAATGAACCCTTTGAAGGAGTCGATAGTGGAGAGTGGGCAGAGCGCCTTCCCATCGGCGTCAGTCAAGACGGAGAGGCTGGAGGTAGACCAGGAGTTTATGCGAAAGTATGAGGGGTCACTCATCTCCAGGGATGAGGCTGAACTGATAGAACGCCATCTTGAGACTTGCAACAACAGCTACGTGGACATGGTCGACGCGGTGAAATACGAACAGCTGGAAGGCCTCTCAGAATCCTTCGGGATCGACCTCTGCCTCCCCACGATGCGTATGCCGCTAACGGTTCTGGAGGAGGAGACGACCGACGGCTTGCTGCACCACATCATAAGGGAAAGCCATAGAGACTATGAGTCGGTTGAGCGTGTTTACAGCTGTATGGGGAGGAGCATGGATAAACGGACCACGCTCCTGACGGTTCCACACTCAGAGAAGGGCTATGGCTCCAAACGCGCGGCCGTGGGAAGAATATACTTTGAGGGTGTGAAACTGAAGAGCGTCAAGGTAACCTATCGGGCAACACCGCTTTATCCGAACGCCATCGACCCAGCCGACATCAGCATCGCGAAAGCTGACGACAGTTTCACAGTAGAAGGAGAAAGGCTCACGAACTACGATTTCAGCGAGACTCCCTCTTCACCGCAATTCATCCTATGCTCTCTAGGTTCTCCTGAGGACGCGGTCATATGGCATGGCATCGGAGCCTTTGGTGCCTCACAGCTGGTGAGGAGCTACATCACCACGCGCGTAGCTTGCATCAGAGACTCAATGATCAGGGATTTGAAGGAAAGATATGGAATCACTCCGAAGATCCCTCTGCAGTTCAACCTCGTGCCGAAGAATATGTGGGTTCACCCCGTACATGATAACATAGACGCGAGCATAGGCTGCGTTGAAGATCTGAGAGATCTGGCCAAAATGGGCATGAAGTTGGAGTTGCTTCCAGCCCATGAATATTCTCGTGGATAACTGGGAGAGGATTTGACCTCATCCTAAACCTGTGGCGGTCTATGAAGATTTTATTGGTTGATTCAAAGCTCGATAAATCATAAATCTTATAAACACATACAGATTTACCTATAACAGAATTTTATCATCGGCGTTGTTCTCTATGTCTAAAGTTATCGTGATATACGACAGTCGAACTGGCTTCACGGAGAGAATGGCGAAGACCGTGGTTGAAGGAGCTGAGAAAGTGAGAGGCGTAGAAGTCAAGTTGCTCAAAGTCGGGACGCCCTTCAGCATATCCGAACTCGACACGGCAGACGCCATAATCCTCGGCTCACCCACGATATATGGCAGCGTAACTCCGGAGATGGGGATATTCTTAGAGTGTGTGAGGGCACACAAACAATCGAAGAGGCTGAAGCTCTCTGGGAAAATAGGCGGAGTCTTCGGCTCCTATGGCTGGGATGGGGGATGGGTTATAGAGAAGCTGGGCGCAGATATAAAGGCCCTTGGGATAAAGGTTGTGGCGCCTGCTGTGTCGCTGGCTCACGAGATGTATGAAGAGATCCGCATAGACGAAGAAGCCCTCAAAAGGTGCCGTGAACTGGGCAGAGCCGTCGCTGAGAAAGTCAAGGGTAAAGCCTAGGAAGATTTACCCCTTTCTGTTTTCTGTGAGCCACTAGAAACTATCAGAGATCCCCCGCAAGTGGCTATTTCCCAGTCTTAACCTTTCCAAGGTAGAGGAAGAAGACGACCACTTCCCCTTTTTACGAGCCTTATCTCTCAAGGTACTCCTCTGCGTCTAAGGCCGCCTTGCAGCCAGCGCCCGCCGCTGTGACAGCTTGACGATACCGATGATCTCCCGCGTCTCCGGCAACGAAGACTCCCTCCACACTGGTTTTCGTCTCATCATGCACTACTATGTAGCCTCTATCGTCCAGGTCGATCTTTCCTCTAAAGATATCAGTGTTCGGCTTGTGGCCTATGGCGATGAAAACGGCGTCTGTGGCCAGTTCAGATTCTACGCCAGTCTTCACGTTCTTGAGGCGCACACTCTCGACCTTCTCCTTTCCCAAAATTTCCTGAACCACCGTGTCCCAGAGAAAGCTGATCTTGTTGTTCTTAAAGGCCCTCTCCTGAAGGATCTTCGTAGCCCTCAGCTCGTCGCGTCTATGTATCACCACCACCTCCTGAGCAAACTTCGCGAGGGCGAGAGCCTCCTCCAGCGCCGCGTCTCCTCCACCCACAACCACAGTCTTCTTATCCTTGAAGAAGGCTGCGTCGCAGACTGCGCAGCTGGAGACCCCTCTCCCCCGAAGTCTTGACTCTGATTCAAGACCCAGCCACCTCGTTGAGGCTCCGGTCGCGATTATCACCGATCTCCCCCCGAACGTTCGATCTCCCGCCTTCACCTTGAAGGGCTTAGAGGAGAAGTCTACTTCGGTGGTCTCTTCAAACAGGACTTCGGCTCCGAATCGTTCAGCCTGCTTTCGCATCTTGTCCATAAGATCAGGCCCCAGTATACCTTCTTCGAAGCCAGGAAAGTTCTCGACCTCCGTGGTAAGCATGAGTTGGCCGCCCCAGAGGCTCCCAGCGATGACCAGCGTTTCCAACCTTGCCCTGCCGGCGTATACGGCGGCGGTAAACCCGGCGGGACCCGAACCAATTATGATCACATCATACACGTCTTTAACCATCAGCACCACCTTTTTCTCGATCTAAACAATGAACGTTTAGTTAACTTATTATTTTTTAGGCCGTGGCACGCAAAGCAGGAGAATCGGCCTTACACGCACAGTGATAAGGGAAGTCACCCTCAGGGATTAACGTTAATCAGATTTCTGTCAAACAAAAATAACCACTTCGATCAGAGGGAAGATCCATGAAAAATATTTTAGACTGATCCTCCCTGAATATTAGATGACTATGGTTAATCTTGAGATGATCTTTCCTTAAAAGGTGAGTAGAGATGGTAAATGAGTTGCCTGTTGAAAGGCTGAGAAGGGAATGCGACCCCAAGTTGATGCGTTGTGAAACCACCGAGGAGTTGACCCCTCTTGAGGGGATTATTGGCCAGGAGAGGGCTGTTAGAGCCCTCAGATTCGGCCTGGATATCAAGGAACGTGGGTTTAACATATACGTGGCCGGTCTCCCTGGGACGGGTAGGACGACAGCGGTCAGGGACTTCTTGGAGGATATGGCTAAAACGAAGCCTGTGCCCCCGGACTGGTGTTACGTGAACAACTTTCGCAACTCCTACGAGCCAAAGGCCATGAAGCTGCTCCCGGGAAAGGGGAAGGAGCTTCAAAAGGATACGAAAGACTTTATTGAGGAAGTGCGGCGAGAGCTCCCAAAGGTGTTCGAGAGCGAAGATTATGCCGCAAAAAGGGAGGCGACCGTTAGATCCGTTGAAGAAGAGAGGAGGGAGCTGTCTGCTCAACTCAATAGAAGGGCTCAGGAGGAGGGGTTTCTCATCCAAAGCACGCCCATGGGGCTACTTATCGTCCCGGTGACCGATGGGAGGCCGTTGAGCGACGAGGAGATCATGGCCCTAAGCCCACGAATGAGGGAGGAGATCGAGAAGAGAAGGGAGAAGCTGAGGGCGGAGCTGAGGAGCGCCATGAGGCAGCTAAGGGGCTTGGAGAGAAAGGCCAACGAGGAGCTTCAGAGACTGAACAGGGAAGTCGCCCTTTACACTATTGGCCATTTAGTCGCCGACCTAGCTGAAAAGTACAGAGAGTTCCCCGATGTTACGGCCTACGTTGAGGAGGTGCGGGATGACGTCCTAGAGAATCTTACCCAGTTCACGAAA
>Ga0315314_1004654_pt1 | contig 10222 bp, 12 predicted proteins | sample TDP9_MG_FD_203631 | JGI IMG/M metagenome (GOLD analysis project Ga0315314, IMG submission 203631) | Freshwater sediment microbial communities from Lake Towuti, South Sulawesi, Indonesia - TDP9 | ecosystem: Environmental > Aquatic > Freshwater > Lake > Sediment | place: Indonesia: South Sulawesi... | reverse complement strand
CTCTTCGGCGTTGAAGTTCTTGCATATACGATTGAGATTGGTAAAGTGAAACTGCACACAACACCAACTCTTGAAGAAATTCGCAGGAACACATACAAGACCGCTGTTAGATGCCCCAATCTGAAAAGCGCAAAAGAAATGGAGAAAACGATTTTGAAGGCAAAAAAAGAAGGCGATAGCGTAGGAGGAATCGTGGAATGCGCTACATCCAATGTTCCAGTCGGGGTTGGAGAACCACTCTTCGACTCCTTAGATGCTGATATCGCCAAGATGCTTTTTGACGTACCAGCCGTCAAAGGAGTTGAGTTTGGCGTAGGCTTCCAAACTGCTCGATTAAAGGGTTCTGAAAACAATGACCCATACGCAATACGTGACGGAAAAATTGTGACATTGACAAACAATGCGGGTGGTGTCTTGGGTGGGCTTTCATCTGGAATGCCGATTCTGGTTAGAGTAGCCATAAAACCAACGTCTTCAATTTCAAAGAAACAAAAAACAGTTGACTTGTCAAAAACGGAAGAAACATCCATTCAAGTTAAGGGTAGACACGACTCGTGTATCGTGCCTAAGGCAGTTCCAGTTATCGAATCTGCTGTTGCGATTGTTTTGGCTGACCACATGCTTCGAGCAGGTTTCATACCAAAAGTCTTGGGAGGACAGAAATAAATTGAAAAGAATCTTAACATTAAGGAAGAAGGTTGATGAAATCGACGAAAAAATTCTATATTTTCTAAAGCAAAGGGTGGAAGTCTGTAAAAGTATCGGAGCTATCAAACGTGAACATGGAATTTACATCAGAGACCATCAAAGAGAAGAAGAAGTCTATACCGACATCATGAGGAAAGCATCTGAACTGGGACTTAACCCACAGGAAGTTAAAGCCATCTACCAAGAAATAATTGCTATGAGCGCAGGTGTCCAAGTATCTGATACGAAAACTAAAGGCATATGACATAACTCTTAATGAAATTAACGAAGAAATTGAACTAAAATTGAAGAAAATTTGTGAGGCATTGCAATGAAAACAGCTATTATAGGCGCGGGAAAGATGGGTCGATGGTTCACAAGATTCTTCTTAGAGGAAGGCGATTCCGTAATAGTTTCAAGCCGGAGCAAGGAAAAATTATTACAAATAAGAGACGAATTCGGGGTTAAGATCGCCGATAACGTGAACGCGGTTAAAAATGCTGACAGAGTTTTAATATGCGTGCCGATAGAGAACTTTGAAGACGTTGTGAAAGAGATTCACTCTTACATACAGCCAAATCAAGTCGTCATGGATATTTGCTCAATAAAGGAGATTCCAGTCAAAATAATGCACAAATACATAAAGACTGGCATAACATTGGGAATGCATCCCATATTTGGCCCCGGCGTAAAAAGCATCGAAAATCAGACTTTCGTTCTTACGCCGGTCGCCAGTAAAGAAAAAATGTTCGCAAAGGAATTCAAAAGTTGGTTGGAGCAAAGACGAACAAATGTGTTTATTATGTCTCCGAAAAAGCATGACGAACTAATGTCTGTGGTCTTAGGACTCCCTCATTTTCTTGGTTTAGTTGTTTGCGATACTTTAATGAATTACCCTGATTTTCTTGAAACAAAGAAGGTTGCCGGGGCTAGTTATAAAATGTTATTGACGTTGGCAGAAGCTGTTGCTTCAGAAGAAACTGAATTCTATACAAGCCTTCAAATGAATTTTCCAGAAATAGAGAAAATTGAAGGCCTGTTCCTTGAGAAAACAAGGGAGTGGCTAAATCTGGTTAGACGAAAGAATAGGTTAGCCTTTGTTAATAAAATGGAGTTTGTAAAAACTAAATTGATGAAGGTAAATCCTGATTACGCAAAGTCCTATGAAGCTATGCACATGTTGTTGAATGCTATTAAAAGTTGAACCTAAAATTTTTCGAGTTTTGCGTACATTTCAAGGCGCGCTGGCCCGTCTCATATATTTAAAATGGCTTTCTACTGGCTTTAAAGAGTGTTGGTTCTATGCCCAAAGGGGGTTCAAGTCTAATGATGGGCCGGGCCGGACTTGAACCGACGACCCTCTGCACGTCAAGCAGATGTCCTACCAAACTAGACGACCGGCCCATTTGTTGTCTTCTGTATTTGACTGTCAAGAATGGAATTAAGCTTGTGGTTTTTCTGCACTTAGGATTGAGTGTGTTTGATGGGGTATGTGGAGTTCTTTGACTTTGATGAGCCCGGCTTGTTGGATCAGTTGGGTTATTTCGGTGATTGAGTAGGCTCCGACGTTTATGTTGAATAATGCTGGTGACAGCGGTCCTGTTTTGGTTTCGTTCAGGACGAAGTCTCGTACTATGAGGAGTCCGCCGTTCGTCATGCTTTTGAAGGCTTTTCCAAGTTTCATTTCTGCTCGGCTGCCAGGTCCGTGTAGAATGTTGGACATTAACACTACGTCGTTGCCTTTGCCGAAGTCGTCTGTGTCCCAGTCTCCAGCGCGTGTTTTGACCTTACCAGCCATGTCGAATTGTTTAATGACTTCCTTGGTGATGGGTATAGTCTCAGGCAGGTCGAAGACTGTGGCTTTGAGTTGCGGGTTGTGTTTGCACAGGATTATCGAGTAGGTTCCGGGTCCGCCACCCACATCGAACAACTGCTTCTTGTTGGTTAAGTCCACGTGGGCGGCGAGTTCCTCGGCTTCTCCACCTATCGCGATATCATGCATTGCCATTATGAATCTTCTGTGTCCGTTTCCTCTTTCTTTGAAGGGTTTGCCGCCTACCCAATTGTCGAGGTTGCTCCATTCGTTCCAGAGGTATGCTGAGTGAGCTATGAAGTTACCCTGATAAAGGAGTCTGCCTCTCACGAGATACAAGTCTGCCAGGTCAGAATTTGCATATCTTTGTCCGTCGAATCGAGTTAATCCCAATGCGGCAGAGGCTATCAGGAGTTTTTCTGTCATTTCTGTGTCGCTCTTGCAGCGTTCAGCCACTTCGTTTGAGGTTAAGGGGTGCTTCGAAAGCAGGTCGAAGATTCCAAGTCTATTTGCTACCTGTAGCACTCGAGACGATCGAAATGCCCAGGCGAGTTCTCTTAGCTCTTCGACATTGTCTATAGGTTTCATTTGGCATCAGCAAAGAAAGAAGTGTCGCGGGATATTTCATTCTATCTGCAGAGAGTCTTGCGTTCACAGCTTGACGCTTATCTCAACGCCGTCTCCGCCAACGGGTACGAATCTGCTCTGATACTTTCCCGAATTCCTGACGTAATCAAGGTAATCTCTCATTTGACTGGCGAAGATGCCGGCGTTGTCTGCAACCACGACACTTCCCTTGTGCAGCTTGTCTTCAACTAAGCGCAAGTAGTCTATGTACTCAGTTTTTTCGGCATCAATGAACGCCAAATCGAACGAGCCCTTGAGTGTCGGTATGACATTGATCGCGTCGCCCACGATTACTTCGATTTTGGCTGGTATGGATGCTCTTCTAATGTTTTCTTCTGCTATCTTCGCTTCTTCAGGGTGTATTTCAATCGTGATTAGCTGGGCGTTTGATTCAAGCTCCTTGCCCATTAAGACTGCGGAGTATCCAATCAGGGTTCCAACCTCTAGGGCTCGTTTGGGTTTGAGGTCACGGATGACTTTGACGAGGACCTTGCCTTTTTGAGGTCCAATTATGGGCAGAAATTCGTGTTCGGTCATCTTTTCGATTTCTCTCAGTATCTCATCGGCTTTGCTCAAACCTTTTTCCTCGGACGGCATTACTGCGTTTTGTGCGCTGACAAAGGATTGTATTTGCTACTTTTCCAGTTCAAGTCCGACGTGGGTCCAGCCTCGTTTGCCAGCTTTGAAGTCAAGTGTTTTAGTGTAGCCCATCTCTAACAGTTTTCTGGCTGCTTTCGTGCTGGCTTGGCAACTGTAGCTGGAGCAGTAAACCACGATGGTATCGGTTTTTTTCAGATGTTTTATGGCGAGGTCTTCCAGTTTTTCGAGGGGCATGTTGATGGCCCCTGGGATATGCCCGCCTTTGTAGTCTTCTTCGGGTAGGACCTCGACGAGCTTGAATTCCTCTTTGTTTGCCTTCATCTCTAGGAGACGTTCTATTGAAATGAACTGAATTTTGGGCATGGTTAAGGCACACTGCTTGGTAAATGATTTGCCGCGCAGCCTGCTCTTAAATCTGTGTGTCTGCGGTACCGCAGTCAAAGGATTTAAGGTTGAATCTCAGATTTTAATCGACGATATTGCCGATGGACAAAGAAGGGAAATCAAAGGGGATTGAGTGACGGTGCGACTTGAATTTCGTAGTGTTCAAGCCAGCGATTTAGATTGGCTGGTGGAAATTGACAACGACCCTGAAACTTCCCGATATGGTATTAGCATTTACCCCAGAACTGAACATGACATTGGTGAGTTTCTTAAGAAAGCGCTTGAGGAGGCAAAGAGCAAGGAAATCGTGGCTGTCGTGGACGGTGAGCCTGCAGGAAGCGTGGAGGTTTGGACTTCCATGGGAAGAGATAGACATGTGGCTTGGCTTGGAATAGCCGTTCGGAGAAAGCACTGGGGCAAGGGAGTTGGCACAGCGTTGATGAAGGAAGCCGTAAGGCTTGCCAAAGAGTTGGGTTGCCGAAAACTAATGCTGGGCACAACTGAGGGAAACGAGAGAGCGATACGGCTCTACAAGAAGGTAGGCTTTGAACAGGAGGCCTGTGAAGACGATGAAGTCTACATTGACGGTTCCTGGAGAAAGAACTTCATCATGGGGCTGGAATTGGCGCCATGCGAACCCATGTTTGAATCTGCAGCGTTACTTCAAGCATCAACTACAACACCTGTAGAAACCTCGGAGGGCGACATTCAAGTCAGACAGTTGATGAACAAAGACCTAGACGAACTTCACAGGCTTCAAAACTGTCCCGAATCCACAAAATCGACCAAAAAGATTCCTCCAGTCACCAAGGAAGAAACCAAGCGATGGTATGAAGAACTCAAGTCTGCGGATGGAAAATACTGCCTAGCCTCCTTCCAAAACGATAAACTGCTCGGATACCTACGCTTCAGGAGTGGTCCACTTCCATTTCCAAGTCTGAAGATTGAAGAAACGATAGTTGATGTTAATCAGATTCCGCACGAATCCGCCAATGCACTTGTAACGGCGCTGAAAGGCTTCAGGGAAAGATACGGGTATCGAAAAATTTTCGCCTACGTACCAGAAACAAGTGGACCAATAATAACCGCGCTTGAACAGCATGGCTTCAAGAAAAACGGAGCGATGAGAAACATCTATCTAATCGATGGGCACTACGTGAACGTAGCCCTATATGGATACCCATGATGCGTTGAGTTGCTGCAGTGTGGCGCGTTCTATGAACCAGAAATCGAAGTGAGCGCTGTCTCCAGTAGAGCGCAAGTTTTAAGCTGAAACTAGGGATACACAGCTTAGACGAGGAGTTGTTTTGTGTGTCGCTTGAGTCTGTGATGCTGAAGAAGGGTGAGGTTGCGTTTGTTTGGTTCAACAAATACGCTGGCGTAGCGATCAAGACGCCGAGCAAGACTTTGGTGGTTGACCTTGCTGATATTGATTCTAAGGTTTTCACAGTGGTTGACGCTGTTTTGGTCACTCATGAGCATTATGACCATTTTGACGAAGGCATAATACGAGAGATCCATAAGCGGACGCGATGTTATGTTGCGGCTGATTCGACGTCGACTAAGAGATTGAGAGACTCTGTTTCGGGCGACAAATTGTTCGAGATGCGCTTGGGCAAAGAAATCAAGGTGGGAAACGTAACGATCAGAGCTGAAGCGTTCAGGCATCCTGCTACTACGCCTGTTTCCTACTTGATAACTAGTGAAGACGGAGTCAGAATCTATCATACAGGCGACAGCTTGCCCCATCCGGATATGAGGCAGGTGGGCGAAAGAAGCCCGCCAGACATCGTGTTCTGCACTGTGGGTCCCCCTGCGCCTGGAGCTTCGCCTGAGACTGGACTGGAGATCGTGCGTTTAGTTAAACCTAAAGTGGCTGTGCCATACCATGCGCCTCCTGCTGATCGGAAGAGGTTCGCTGAACTGATTGCGAAAGAGGCTCCTAGCGTTAAGTGCATGGTTGTGGAGCAGGGCAAGCCGGTTAAGTATCCGTGAACGAAGGGGTTGATTGAAAGTGTCGTTTGAGAAGGAGAAGGCTGAGCTGAGTCGAGTCTTACATAAGATTGGAGCCATACAATTCGGGGCTTTTAAGTTGACTAGTGGTAGGACTAGTCCTTATTACATTGATTTGCGGATTGTACCGAGTTTTCCGGATGCTTTTCAGAGAGTCTGCGACCTGTACGTGAAGTTGCTGGAAAAAGACTTGGGGGCTGAAAACCTTGATCGAGTTGCTGGGATTCCAACGGCGGGCATGCCTTTTGCGTCTGTTGTGGCTTATCAGATGAAGAAGCCGTTCATTTACATTCGCCCAAAGGTGAAGTTGCATGGGAGAGAACGCTTGATCGAGGGCGTGATCATGCCGGGCGACCGCGTGTTGCTCATAGACGATTTGGTTACGACTGGTTTGTCGCTCATGAAGGCGGCTAAAGCCGTACGGGCTGAGGGCGGAGTGGTGTCGGATGCGTTGGTCATGGTTGATCGTGAGGAGAGTGGAAAGGAACGGCTCATGAAAGACAACATTAGACTTCACTACCTGTTGACGGCGCGTGAAGCTGCGGCGAAGCTCTATGATCTTGGCGCTATAGAGGAAGACCAGTTGAAGACGATTATGAAGCAGACTAAAGGCAAAATACGATAGAACACACGTGTTCGAATGAATCTATCTGGTCTGTGGTCCATGAGCACTGTTAGAAAATTCTACGACGATATCGCTGAAAGAGAGTGGAACAGGCTGACCAGCGATGCGTATCATCGTTTAGAGTTCATCGTGACCATGCATTTTCTTGAGAAGTACCTTCCTCCAGACGGGCTTGTGCTTGATGCGGGTGGGGGACCGGGTCGGTACAGCGTTGAGTTGGCTAAGAAGGGTTACGATGTTGTGTTGTTTGATTTGTCGCCGAAGTGTCTTGAGTTAGCTATGAGGAAAGTAGCGAGAGCCCATGTGGGCGGCAAGGTTGGGAGGGTTGTTGAGGGTTCGGTCACAGACATGAGCGTGTTCAGGGATGGGGAGTTTGATGCTGTTCTTTGCTTGGGTCCTCTTTCGCATCTGGTTGAAAACCGCGATAGAGAAAAAGCTGCTGACGAGCTTGTGAGGGTTGCGAAAAAGGGAGCGCCCCTGTTCATCGGTGTGATAGGGCTTTACGGCGTGTTCATAACGGTGTTGCAGCGTCTTCAGTACGAGCTGACTGAGCCATCCCATGAAGAATTGTTCACTCACGGTGTGCACAGGTGGCATGTAAACCATCATAAAGGAGTACGCGGGTTTCCAGACGCGGTGTTCTGGCATCCTCGAGATCTTAGGGAGCTGTTTGAAAGCAGGGGAGTGAAGACTCTTGAGATGGCTACTTGTGAAGGGTTGTCGTCGCATCTTCAAGGAGCCACTAACAAGCTGTACCGGGATAAGGAGAAGTGGAAGAAGTGGACAGAGCTGGTTCTCCGGACGTGCACCGACCCGGTCTTACTCGGTATGGGTGAGCATTTTCTGTATGTGGGGCGGAAGTGAGCCAAGGAGATTATTGTGCGAAGATTTGGAAGGCAATGTAGCTTAGTAGAAATGCTATGCTTGACATGATGAAGACGTAGACGAAGCCATAATTGTTTGCTACCACGGGACCGATGATGCATCCTGCTGCTCCGCCCACTCCGACTAGGACGTTGAATAAGCCTGCTTTTCCCTGCGGTAACACCTCCATTGAAATTGACAGTGTGCCTATGAGAAACAGTGAGTAGGCGAATCCCATGAGCATCAGGATGGCTACTGCTAGAACGGTTGAAAAGACTGAGACGTAGAGCACGGCGATGGTTAGCAAGAGTGCGAGTAGGCTTCTGGCTAAGGCGACGTTTCTTACGGTTTGTTTTTCGCTGTTTAGTTCAATATGAGTTCGGTTTCGGGCAAAGATGTAGCCGATGATGCCGCCTGTTGTGTTCATTACGAAGACGGCGAACACGATGCTGGGGGTGAGGGCTAGGTTCTTTGAGAAAAATACTGGCAGTGGCGTGAACAGGGTGCTGGAAGCCAGCGAGAACAGAATAAGGGCAATGTAGTAAGGTTTGGCGCTTTCGGTTCTAAATCGTTCGGTTATGCTTTCTCCTTCGTCAGCTCTCAACATTATGGCAATACCACGCTGTGCAAAGTTTAGCGTCCTCTCCATGCCGGCTAGTCCGCGTTCAAAAATCAAAGGCGGGTCGACAACGAAGAGCACTGAGGAGATGAAGGCGATGAGGTTTAGCGCACTGCACAGCAGCAGGATGAGGGTGCCGCTGAACCCTGACAGAGACATGAAGAAACCTGCAATGAGTCCGATGAGTATGCCTAGTTCGGTGAACAGTTCGTAGGAAGCAAAGCTTTTTTCCCATTCTTCTCGTGAGTGCCACTCGGCGATTAAAACGTTCTTGGGGGCTTCATGGGCGACGTGGAAGACAGCTATTATGGCGTAGAGCTGCACGAGCAATGTGATGTTCGTTGTTGAAGAGAACAGGTAGAGCAGAGCCGCTAGGGAGGAGAAAGACAACAGGATGAAAGGCTTGAAACGCCTAATCTTGTCGCACAAGTAGCCCCAAATGTATGAAAATGGAATCGCCAGAAAGGTTGCCAGCGACACCATCACTCCAACTTCAACCAACGAGCCGCCGACCACATTGCTCGTGACATAGAGGGGGAGAAAAATCGACAATAAGCCAAATGCCATCTCATGCAAAAAGAAGCTTAGCAGCCACATGGCTACCAAGCCTATACGAAACGAAAGAAAAACCTTTCGAGATGCGCCGTGTGAGGGTTTTTGTCGTGGTTTTGTCCGAATTTGTTTTTTATCAAGTCATAATGTTAGCGTTTAGCCAAATTTTAAATATCTCTTTTGCAGATACGTATTTTTCTGGTGTTCTGTGTGAGGAATTTCAGAGAGAAGATTGTTGTTGCTTTCCTGCTCGTTTTGATGGTTCTTCCGCTTTATGTGTGGATGGTTAATGTGGTCAATGCGCTTGAGGGTCATGAACTGATTGAGTCGTTTGAGTTGAGGAGTGGGCGGAAATCTGTTGTTGCTGATGTTTTTGATGTTGGTGATAGTTTGGTGGTTGTTGTTGCTTCTGGGTTGGCTAGTACGTATGACGTTACGGTTTTTGGGAATTCTTCTGTGGTTTTTGCTTCGTCCGGGGTGTTCAATGCTTCTGAAGCTGTTGTGACGATTGTTTTGAGTCCGCCGACGTTCAATGCTGGAGAGCAGTATGTGCTTGTTTTTGGTGTTCGTGCTATTAATTATCCTGTGCCAGGTTCGGAGGCGATGGATTCTGTTGCTTCGGTGTTTGGGGTCGTTGATGTTGATACTAAGCTTCAGCTTGAGGCTGAGTACGATGACTCGTCGGGCAGTCTGCATCTTAATGCGAGTCTGACTTCGGTTGACGGTTACCCTGTGGCGAATGAAACTGTTGATTTTTTGCTTCAGTTTGCGAATACGCGTCGCCCCACGAATGGTTGGGTGCCGCTTGGTTCAGTTGTATCTGATGAGAATGGAGAAGCTGAGCTGAATGTGGCGTTTGCCCTATCGGATGGCAGGTACTCGTTGATTGCTGAGCATCGGGGCAATAGGAATTTTGGCAAATCGTCGAAGGTCATGGACATGGATATCTCAGCGAACATTACGGTTGAGAGTCTTGCTTCGGGGGGATCGGGTATAACTGGAGAGCTCTTGAACTCATCGTCTCCGATCGATGGAACCATGAGTCTCTCTGTGCCGACCAATGTTCCGTATGCGCTGTTGCCTCTTTCTGCAAGGGCTCGATTCAGCGTGTTGCCAGTTATGCCTCCGTGGTATCCAGACCCAGGTCCTCTCTGGATGCTCTTCTACTTGGATTATGCGAACCTGACAGGATTTCTGAGTGGCACGCTTGTGTGGTGGCCTGGGGTTTGGGATAATCAGTATGTGTATGAAGCTTATCTTCAATGGTCTCCAGACATCTTAGGTTCCCATACGATCATTGCGAGTGTTGTTCAGGCTGGTTTCCCTGCCTTTCTTGACATACGGTGGGCGGTAGTTAATGGCACTGTTGTAGCTTCTTCTAGTGTTGCCGTCAATGTTCAGCGGTGCCCGTCTAATGTTGTTGTTGATTTTCCTGAGG
>Ga0315314_1004653_pt1 | contig 10224 bp, 11 predicted proteins | sample TDP9_MG_FD_203631 | JGI IMG/M metagenome (GOLD analysis project Ga0315314, IMG submission 203631) | Freshwater sediment microbial communities from Lake Towuti, South Sulawesi, Indonesia - TDP9 | ecosystem: Environmental > Aquatic > Freshwater > Lake > Sediment | place: Indonesia: South Sulawesi... | reverse complement strand
TTGGCTTATTTGTCTCGAAGAAGAGGGGTAATTGTTCTTCCGTTTTCCTCCTGGTTCTGAAGTTCGGTATCCCGCATACGTAGCAGTTCCCGTCTCTCCAGCAGGCCCCCTCGTGACGGGGTAGATAATAGACTAGTCCTGCTCTGTCAAGCGGGTTAAGGATCGTGCCCGTGATTATGTTGGGCGCACCATCATGTGATCCATCTACGACAAGGATGGAGATGCCAGCGTCTCTTAGCCTTCTGAAACTCGTAATCACGTTCTCCAACGTCGAGTTTGACGGTCGAGCATACTGAAACAAGTCTCCGGCTATTATCATAAAATTCGGTTTGAGCTCGATCGTCTTTTCGACAACCTCTTGAAAAGCCCTGTAAAAGTCTTCACGCCTCGTATCTAGGTTATACTGTTCGTAGCCTAGATGTAAATCGGCTGTGTGGACGAAGCTGAAGGGTTTCAATTTCTTCCCCGTTTCAGGGATTCGAGGGATGTCTTCACAAGATGTTCGAGATGACTTTCAGTAGGTCTGATCTGGCTATTATCCCCACAACTTCTCCTTTTGACGTGACGAGGACGCCTGGATGAGCCTCTAGCAAAGGCTTGATTATGCTGATGTCTGTGTCCTCTGGGACGCTGGGAAGCGGCGGCTCCATCACGGTTTCTACTTTGTCATTAGCAACCGTTGAGTTCAGATTCCGGATTATGCTTTTCTCGGTTATGGTGCCCACAACCCTCTTTCCTTCAATCACCGGCAACTGCGATATCGCATGTTTCATCATAAGTTCGCTTACTCTCTGAATCCTATCATCCGGCCTTGCGAAGATAACGTCCTTCGTCATGACCTCCCCACACTTTTTGCCTCTTCCCTCAGCTAGTACTTGCAGAATCCTGTTCACCGTCGACAGCCTAGGGTCTACTTTTTCGTTTTCTATCTTTGCAATGTGAGCTTGGGAGACACCTACAAGTTTGGCGAGTTGACTCTGGGTTAATCCGGCTTCAATCCTCATCTTCTTCAGAACCGACCCTCTTACAGACACTGAGATAACCTCTAGTTATTTTCTATGCACTATCGATATAAAAAGTTATATATATCAACCGATGCGTCTATAACTTCCGTCAACGGGTCGGATGTGCTTGAGGAATATTTACATCAACAGCCTAGAACAGACCCCGATCGAGGAACAAAAACTGGAGATTGTTGAACGGAAAGGTTTGGGTCATCCGGACACCATTTGTGACTGCATAATGAACGAGGTCTCCGTCAGACTCAGCAAGGACTACCTGGAAAAGTTTGGGACGGTGATGCACCACAATATCGACAAGGCTCTACTGGTCGCGGGCAGTGTTGAGACGAAGTTCGGCGGTGGGACCGTAAGGAAACCTATGCGCCTCATATTCGGCGATAGAGCTACCTCTCGAATTGGAGAGGTTAAGATTCCCGTCGATGAGATAGCGGTTGAAACGGCTAAGGACTGGTTTAAGAACAACCTGAGGTTCGTAGATCCCCAAAAGCATGTAAGCTATCAGGTTGAGATACAGCCCGGTTCCTCGGCACTTGTGGATATCTTCACGAGGAAGGGCAGGTTCCTAGGTGCCAACGATACTTCCGCGGCGGTTGGTTGGGCGCCATTAACTAAGACCGAAAAGATCGTTCTGGGGACTGAGAGGTATCTTAACTCCAAGAGTTTCAAACGGCGACATCCTGAGTCGGGTGAAGACATAAAAGTTATGGGGCTTCGAAAGGGAGACGAACTGGATCTTATAGTATCAATGGCGTTTGTCGATAAGTTTGTGGAAACCGAAGATGACTACTTCGAGAAGAAGGCAAAGATAGCCGAAGAGATTGACGCCTTCGTTAGGAAAAAGAAGGATTTCAACGAGGTCACAATCCAACTCAATACGTTGGATGCTCCTGGCAGGGGCATTCACGGAGTCTACCTAACCGTATTGGGAACGAGCGCAGAGGAGGGAGATTCCGGGCAAATCGGCAGAGGAAACAGAGTGAACGGACTCATCTCACTGAATAGGCCTCAGTGTTCTGAAGCGGCCGCTGGGAAGAACCCGGTCAGCCATGTGGGGAAGATCTACAACCTTCTAACACACAAGATTGCGGATGAAGTTTACACGCAGGTGGAGGGGTTGAAAGAGGTCTACGTCTGGTTGCTGAGTAAGATAGGGCAGCCGATAGATCAGCCTGCTATAGCAGCTGTGCAGGTGATTGCTGAACCGGGTTCCCGGCTCCAAGCGATAAAGGGACAGACCGAAAAGATTGCCAACTACGAGCTCGAGAACATAGACAAGTTCTGCACAGACCTAGCCCAAGGCAAGATCCCAATCTGCTAGATCTTCTGCAATTCCTCTAAATTCTCAGCCTACTTTCTGATTCCTTATTCATGGAGAACAGCGTCCGCTCAGGTCTCGTTCAAAAATGTTCGATCCAGCTTCAAACAGATTCTCATGCGCCGGTTTTTCTTCTGCTCTGCATGCAGACTCGGCTGAGGCTTTTTGAAACTGGAGGATCTGCAGACCGAGAGATGGACTAGTCCCTGTTCTCGTGAGAACCTACTGAAAGGCGAGATATCTGACGATTGGAACCCATGATCTCCTTGGTGCGGAGTCCCCCGAGGTGCCTGTGACCTCTCTACATCAGAACAGCAAGGGTGCTTTCAATAATCTTGAAAACTAGGGAAGGGAGGTAGGGTCCGAGCCTATAGCCATAGGCTAATACCTTCGAGACACTAAGGCGGGAGAAAAGCTTGTGGCGGCATTGCGCCCGAAGCGAGGCACAGAGGACAGATGAGAGCCCGATACTCGAGTATACACGGGGCAAACCGAATAGCAAACCCCAAAGAGCGTTGGATCGTCCTCTTCTGATTTTTGAATTCTGGACTATTCCACTAGTCCATCCAAGAGTTTAATGTCTGGGCATTCCAAGGCATAATGCTTAATAGCATTTGTTCGTCATTACTTTCTGGCGGGCGGGTAGATCAGCCTGGAATGATCGCAGCGTTGGCATCGCTGAGGTCGAGGGTTCAAATCCCTCCCCGTCCACAAATAAGAATGAAGTTAACATAAAATGAGCCCATGTTAGCAAGAATTGTTGTAATTTTCGCTCATTTTTGCGCCTGAAATTCGTTTTCAATCACGTTTGGATATAGCCTTATATGCCCTGAAAGAACTGGAAGCCAAGAGAGGGACTTTAGGCCCTTATTCAGGTTTTGCAAGAAAAACTCTTCCTTGCGAGCCTCTGAGACAGATAGTCAACCTGTTCAGAACCCGCCGTCTCAGAATCGTGCCCAGGTCTCCCATCCTAGGCATGTGTGCCTGGACTTTGAACCATCTGCCTCCGACGTAAACCTGTAGGATACAAGTATCGCAGGGTATGCCGATGCCGGCGGCGTCAATCTCTTCAAATCCGTCCGCCTTAACAACTCTGTCAAGGATGAAGTCGCTGAGGGACCTCGATAGCACGAGAGCCCCATCGAATCCAGTATCCATCAGCGCGTCCGTTAAGATCATCTTTCCCAACTTTTCCCTAAAGATTCTTATGGGTAGAATCGGATACGGCTCGACGCCGGGCTCAACAAGGTATTTGTCTTCTTCTTCAACACTTAAAGCGCATTTCAAGTTAGGTCCTGAACCTCGCCCATAGGTGGGGGTCCCTCATCAATGAGCTCAAAGGATATGCCTACCCTAACCCTTGGAACCGTGAGAAGCTTCACTCGGCGAGAAACATGGGTTGTGTAGAGGCTACCTTTAGTCGTCTTCACTTCGACTACGAGCCCAACCTCCTTTAAGCTCATTAGATATCGGCTGCATGTCTTCCAGCCTACGCCTACCTCACTCGCAATCTCTCTTACAGACTTAGGTCGTTCACCGAGAGCTTTCACGATCTCCCCGATAACCTCAGCCTTCATATCAGATACACGAATAAAAGTTAGAACGTTCTAACTTTTTAAACTTACGCTACTTGAAAGAGGCTACGATCTTCCTTTTCGTACCATTCTTCCTAAGATTTGATTACAATTTGACAGATACATGTAAAATGATTCCGTATGTTTGAACGGAAATCTGAAGATATCCCCGTCCACCAAACAAGCCAATCGGTTAACTCTTTCATGAGACCTTAAATAGATGAGCGTGACGATGATATCTAGCTTGCCAAGACAATTCATATATAGAAGAATTGTTCCATGTGTAGAACGATCGCTCTATGGAGGATCCGTTCATTTACCCGGGTTTACGAATTCTACTCTTGTTTTTCAACGAACCTTACCGAGAGTTACATTTGAGGGAGATAGCCAGACTCACAAAGGTGAGCTCCAGTACTGCAAAGCGGTTTCTGGATCCGCAACAAGATTTTTCACGTCATTTGCGCACAATAGAATGATGAGGAGATATGTCCGAGAAACCTATCGCCGAGAAACTTCTGATTAAAGAGTACTATAGGGTTCTTTTCATCAATGAGCCAGAGGATTACATGAAGAAACTTGGTAAGCTGCCAGAAAATGTCATAGTCTTGACCAAACTGGTCGAACCAGTTGACTTTATACAGGTTTTCGTCACGTCGAAGAAGGATCTTGAGGATCAGTTACTCAGGCTCAAACCGCTCTCAACTCCGAAAGGGTTGTTATGGGTAACCTATCCCAAAGGAACATCTAAGATGAAGGTTGACATCAACAGAGACATCATCGCCCAATACACTCTTTCGATCGGTTTGAAACCCGTCGCCATGATCTCGGTTGACGAGACTTGGTCCGCATTGCGACTGAAAATCGCGTGAGCGCCTAACTGCAACGAATGGGAAACCACCACAAATTGTGCCGGCCACATTTAGGGTTCAAGAACGCTTTGGAAACCACCTAGTAGCTTTAGCCTATGACTATGGGCTCGGACCCTACCCCCTCCCCCCTCCTCTTCTCCACTGGTCATTCACCCATTTCCAGTAAGAAAACCCAATCGCTGCTGAATCGGGTCTTAGTGCTTGCCTTTCTCCTTGAGTTGTTTGTAAATCTCATCATGGGTATCAGAGACAGCGACCACATCTTTGCCTCTCAACCCTATTCACTTGCCAATGTACTCAGTCTTGCCTTTCTCCACCAGCGCAGCTTCAGTCATGCCGATTACCTAACATTATAATTCCGCTGCAGCCTTGAAATTTGAAAGCTAAACGGAACTCGGAGCTATTGGGATGCTTTCCGTTTGGACCTTTTTGGTGCAAAGCAGGCAAGCCAACAACCTGATGTACTGGCTCTATATTACTGGGCGTGGTCTTCGATCATTTCCTCATCTGATTCTACATAAGACTCACATGAATCTGTTCGGATGATGAAGTTCTAATCCAGATGATCAGACATAGTAAAGGTCCAACCTAGAATGTAAAGAGAGGAGCATTGGATTTCAGTTCGATGGTGCTCGGAGGAGTGAATATCGATTTTAGAGTAAGAATTTTTACATCCTTTCTCACAGCTTCCTTCAGCAATTCTGCAAATCGTGGATCAACCCTAATATTCGGCTTCAAAATCTTTGCGTCAGGCCTCTGGACCGAGAACAGAACCCCAGCATCAAATCCTTGCTCTGAGAGCGTAGTCAGGTGTTGGATGTGTTTTCTACCCCTTGCCGTGGGCGCGTCTGGAAACAATGCTGCTCCGTTAACTACGTGTGTTACGCTCTTCACTTCTAGGAAGAAATTCTTTGAGTTCTTCTCTAACATGAGGTCCAGTTTAGCCTCGTTCACTTTCAAGTTCTCTTTAGCGACACGGTAGCCCGCTAACAAATCGAAAAGATCTCCTTCGAGAGCGGTCTTCGCCAGAAAATTGGAAAATTGCGCGTCTACGATTATAGTTGTGCCTGAACGCTGGACAGCGAAGAGGTCGAAGCCGCTTCTCCGCCTGGTATGAACCGCCTGCTTCCTAAGGTATACTGTTGCTCCTGGGGAAAGCACTGTTGAGAGCCTGCCCGAGTTTGGTAAGTGAGCAAAGGTCCTTTCATCATTGATCTCGACGAGCGTCATGAAACGGTCTAACCGTTCCAAAAAAATACCAAGGACCAGATCGAACATAAGGTTAAAGGATGTCTTGCTACTTTCCATGATCTCTCCAACACGTGCACGTTTCAGAATGATTTATTTATGCGGGTTATATTGAGTCTCCATATTTGACTTGCTTCCCATCCTTGATGAAAGATACTGGTTGATAGAGATAGCAGTAAAGATGGCAAACTTCCCAGTTCGGGGCTGAATAGATGTCCTATCAGGTTCGCCCGTTGAAGTACGTCCTTGGATGGCTTATTGCCGGCACTAGAGGAGGCACCACTCGCGCCCAAATAATCAGGGCTCTAAAGGAGGCTCCGCAAAATGCAAATCAGTTGGCGAATCTGCTTGAAATGGACTATAGAACGATAAGACATCACCTCAAAGTCCTTGAGAAGAACAGAATAATCACATCAGCTGGGGACAGGTATGGCCTCACATATTTCTTATCTTCGGAGATGGAAGAGAATTATGCATCGTTTGATGAGATTTGGGAAAGATTATGGAAAAAAGAGAAAAGGAAGAAAAACAAATGAGGCATGAGATGAATAGAGACAAGAGGATCCCACTTATACTTGCAACGTTGGTAGCGGTAGCTCTGCTGGCAACTCTCTGGTCCATAGTCGGGCCTTTAGGTTCTTCCCCAGAGCGTCTGGGAAGGGAGCGCTGGAATCTTATTGATGAACGGAGAAGGGAAATTGAGCAGTTGATAGAAGACATGAGAAAGAATGGAGCCAGCTGGCAGGAGATTCAAGACGCTGTAAGAGCAAAGTTAAAGGAATGGGGCACCAACCCGCCGCCTCCTGGAGACATAGAGTTGTTCTACACAGCAAAAACAGTGGTCTCCACAGTCAACGTAGCGCTTGTGATAATCCTATTTCTCACGTACATTGAGATATACCGGAAAACGAAGTCGGACTTTACAGTTGGACTAATAATATTTTCGATGATCTTGCTTTTCTATACTCTTTCCTCCAACCCAATTATGCAGTGGGCTTTTGGGTTCCGTGCTTTCGGCCTTGGACCATTCGCCATGTTGCCAGACCTCTTGGCGTGCATAGCGCTTTCGGTACTGCTATATCTCAGTCTCAAATAATAAACAGGCCTGCTTTCGACCAAAAATCCGTTCTCATGATAAACTCTTTCTAAATGTGACGAAAACATAGTTATTCGATTCGCCCTTTCCTGCAATTAAAGATCATGTGAAATTAGGGATAGATTAGGACCTAATTCTGAAAAACTCTTTAATAGCCAACGGACAGTAGACAAAATGCCCAAAAAGGAGGTGACAAAGATGGATAGAAGGAACGTCTTAATGCTGTTATCATTGGTTGCTATCGCGGCGGTCATCGGCAGCACAGTGTATACTGTGTATGCGGCTGACAATGGAGAAGAGAGCAGCAATGGTTATGCAGGATGGTTCAATGGGAGGATGAGGATAGGAAGATGCGGATGGGGACGTGGAGGAGGACGCTACGGATTCATTGAGGTTAGCGAAGAGTACAAAGAGAACGTAATCAACATAGCGAAAAGCGACCCAGATGTGCTAAACCTAATTGATGATGGTTACAATGTCACAGGAATAAGGCCAATCATCACAACTAGAATCGAAGCGGATGGTACAGTTGTGACAAGAGCAACGAACGCAGTCGTCATGCTACAGAAAGACACAACAAGTAGAGCGTCTGTATGGGTTGATCTAGAAGAGGGGAAAGTGATAAAAATAGTGATCTTAACGGTGACTGTGATCGAAAAGTCTTAGATGCCCTGCATATCTGCCGGAATGTAGCCTGTAGCAAAGCGATGATTTCTCATCCTCTTTTTTTGGGCTTATGATTAAAGTGAATCCAGAAGGGAAATTATTGGAAATTCCTCAGAAATCAAAAGTAACTCGCCTCTCGACGATTCTCGTATTAACAACTGTCGTGATCAGTCTATTCGCAAGAGGATGGCGGGGTCTATTCAATAGACGTAACCTACGGGTATCTGCTAATCCAAGTTACTAGGGGGAACTAGCAGACAAGGCAGGTCTACGAGGTGGAACAAAACAAGTTCTCATCGCTGGACAACGAGTTACAATAGGCGGCGACGCAATAATAGCGATTGATGGAACAAGAATCACTAACATAGACAACCTCTCAACCTGTCTAGAAGCGTGTCCTTTGCCAACACAAATAATCGATCTAATAATTGTGAGAAACAACCAAACAATCACGCTCGCTGTTAAGTTCGGAACGCGACCTCCACTAAGCTAATTGGAGTAATGTGAGCAGAAAAAACAAGTCGATCCTCTTTAGCCGATACAAGGCTACTTATTAGAACTTTACTGTGAGTGGGGATGCAAGGAGAGAAAAAGGATATTCAGTTTGACTGTGGAAGAGAGATGCTGAAGTGGATAGCATTAATAACTATGACAATTGACCATATCGGCGCCACGTTATATCCTGAGCATTCGGTTCTGAGGCTGATAGGTAGACTTTCTTTCCCTTTATTTGGTTACCTTCTAGTCCTAGGGTTAGAAAGTACAAGAAACGTGAAAAGATATTGCGCAAGACTTCTAATTTTTGCGTTTATTTCTCAGGTTCCATTCTATCTTGCCTTTGGACGTGAACCCTTCGAATCATTAAACATCTTTTTTACTCTATCTTCAGGCCTATTCTTCATCTACTTCTTCAAGATGAGGAACGTTCTATTGGTTCTTCTCCCCCTTTTTGCCTCTTTTGTTCTGAACTTTGATTACGGAATCTACGGGGTCATGGCAATTGGCTGCATGCATCTTCTTATGAAAGACACGAAGCTAGGCGTAATTTCATTTCTTGCCCTTAATCTCGTATTCTTGCCTGTCTGGCCTCCTCAGTTTCTCTCGTTATTCGCTCTCCCGGTCATTATTCTCCAGAAAAGATGGAATATAGCGAATACGGATAGAAAGGTTGATGCAAAAGTCGGGTATCCCATATGGAAAAAACATTTCTTCTATGTCTATTATCCTCTTCATCTTACGATACTTCATTTTACAAGGGTTGGTTTCTAGATATGCTAAGAGAAGCATAAGAACAGGAGAAGCGACGAGTGGGCGCTGCTTAGATAAGGTATAGATTCTGGCACAATTCTGGAAAACTCTTTTATGACCTATATTCTAATTTGAAGTCCTCTAGGAAGAGGGTGATGGAAGAAGATGGAACGAAGATTTAGGATTGACCTAACGAAGATCGAGGGAAAAGGGGAGTTCAATTGCCCGGGTTGTGGGACTACAATCTCTCCCGACGACTATTCAGCGCGGACCTACAGCATTCTAGATGTTAAGACGGAAGTTGATGGAAGAGTGGAAGAAGTAATTGTCCAATGTGGAAGGTGCGGAAGCATAATCTGCCTCGATGGATTCGGTCTGCTTGAAGATGTGGGCTGCCCTGTTGAATGTTTTATCATAGAGGAATACTTGAGTTCTCGAGCAGATCTTGAGACAACATAAGAGATGCAAGACGAATGAAGAGGGCTCTGTGGACGAGTGAATCTGGATGAAAGGATGGTATAACAATATTGCATTTCTTCATTTCCGCTTTTGGCTACAGCAAGAGTTTTGCGCGATTATGTTTGAGATGGATTTGGGTCAAATTTTGGAAAACTCTTAAGTGGTCGATCGATCGAATCACGAGAGTGATGAAGAAATGAAAAGGGCCGTTTTGCCTCTCGCAGTCTCAATCTTGGTTTGCTCTGTATTGTTCGTTACCCCCGTCAGAACTGATGATTCTAATTATTTCACATTTGTCCGGGCTTACTGGGGGACCGACGAACAGACAGAAGTTTCCCCAGGAGATGTTGAAGCCCTCACAGTGATTTTGCAGATGAGTACGTACGAATCCATATCCGCTATCGGGAGGCTTACGGCGGAGCTTTCCCTACCTGATGGGCTTAAGGCTGTAGGAGGTGGCGATAAAGCCACGACCTACTATAGCGGTGAGATATCTCTTGGATCCGAAGTTAGATTGGAGTTTCTCATTTTCATATCCCCTGATGCCGTTAAAGGTACTTATTCCGCTGATCTGGAGCTTGAGTATTACATAGGACAATTCAGCCCTCGCGAAGAGACGTTTGAGGTTACTTTTGAGGTGACTGGGAAGCCTAGGATAGATGTTGAAGCTCCAAGCGATGGAATCCGTGAAGGAAACCAGCAAATCTACCTCAATCTATCCAATGAA
>Ga0315314_1004652_pt1 | contig 10225 bp, 7 predicted proteins | sample TDP9_MG_FD_203631 | JGI IMG/M metagenome (GOLD analysis project Ga0315314, IMG submission 203631) | Freshwater sediment microbial communities from Lake Towuti, South Sulawesi, Indonesia - TDP9 | ecosystem: Environmental > Aquatic > Freshwater > Lake > Sediment | place: Indonesia: South Sulawesi... | reverse complement strand
CGTGCGCGAATCGACGGCGCGGAGCGCCGGGACGCCGGCGGCAACTGGGTGTCGGTGCCGAAGGAGCAGATCAAGCGCGACCTGAAAGCCAAGCGGATCAGGCTGCTGGTGGCGACCGATAGCGCCTCCGAGGGATTGAACCTGCAAGCTTGCGGGGTGCTGGCCAACTTTGACGTGCCGTGGAACCCAATGAAGGTCGAGCAGCGCATAGGCCGCATCGACCGCATCGGACAACAGCACCCTGAGGTGCGCATCCTGAACTTCGTCTATGAGAAGACGGTGGAGGCCGACATCTACTTCGCCCTTCGGCACCGCATCCACGTGTTTGAGGGCGTGGTGGGCAAGCTCCAGCCGATCCTATCCCGCCTGCCCCAGCGCTTCGAGCAGGTGGTGCTGGAGCCGAAGGAGCGCCGGGACGCCACGCGGGAGCGGGTGCTGGCTGACCTTGAGCAGATGGCTCAGGAAGCCGAGAAGGCCGCTTTCGACATCGACGTGGCCGCCGAGGAGGCGTTCGTCCCACCGGACCTGCCGGAGTCGGCGATGACCCTGGCTGAGCTGGATGCGGCGTCGAACCGCAAGGAAGCGCGGCCAACGGCACTGGAGTGGAAGCCGCTGGACCCCGGCTCCTACGGACGCTGGCAGATTCGTTTGAAAAGAGCCGCCGGAAGATCCTCTACCAGCTCGCGAAAGTCAAGCGGAAGGCGGCGCGCGAAGCGGCCTTTCTGTACAACCTGGCCTACCCGCACAAGCACCTGCAAGAGCGATTTTATTCGGTCCTTCCGTTCCTGGCCCGGCACGGCCCGGACCTGATCGACCGGCTTTACAAGAGCATCCCGCCGGACTGCCCTGACCACCAGGTGCTGGCGCTCTGAGCGCGCCCGTAACCGGTTGCTATACTAATGTTCGGCCCACCACCCGAAATCGCTGGAGTGGCGGAACTGGCAGACGCACGGGACTCAAAATCCCGCGTCCGGCAACGGACATGTGGGTTCGACCCCCACCTCCAGCACCAGGACACAAGACTCCGAAGGCGGTTCGTCCTGTGTTTGCTTGCCGTGTTATCTTGAAGCCATGGATCGGGTCGCGCGGCTGACCAGCTTCGAGGAACTGGACGCCGCCAATGCCTCACTCGCCTTCTGGCTGGCCCGCCCGCCCACTGAACGGATTGCCGAGGTTGAGCGTCTCCGGCGCGAGTACCTCGAGCGCCTGCGAGGAACCCGCCCCGATGGAGTTACAGACGGACTTCGAGGATCTCTGCGCATCGTTGAACGGGCGGAACGTTGACTGCTCGCGGCTTTGCACAGCCGGACGCGCCAAGGATCTCGCGGACATTGAAGCGCTCGGCGAGCCGGGCGACCGCGAGCGGCGGTCTGGGCAAAATCTCAGTTCTTGACCGGTCACTGTACCGCTATAGAAAACCGCTTGTCCGCGCCGCTTCTTGAGGATTAAGATAGACAAGATAGACGAGGAGAACAAGTTGGCCGCTCGAATGAGAGACATCGCCAGGGACCTGGGGGTTTCGCTGATGACGGTGTCCAAGGCCCTGCGCCACCACACCGACATCAGCGAACAGACCCGGAACCGGGTATTGAAGCGCGCCCGGGAGCTGAACTATCAGCCCAACTGGATCGCGCGCAGCCTGGCCACCCGGCGCACCTACATGGTCGGACTGGTCATTCCCGACCTGATGCACTCGTTCTTTGCCGAAGTCGCCAAAGGCGCGGCCCGCAAGTTTGACGCGCTCGGCTACCAGATCGTGATCGCAGATTCCGAAGAAAACGCGGAGACCGAGGAACGCCAAGTCGCACTGCTGCTCGCCAGGAACGTCGAGGGCCTCATTATCGCCTCCGCTCAACCCAACGGCCGTGCGGAGCTGTTCCGGACGTTGCGGAGCCGCAGGTGCCCCCATGTCCTGATTGACCGGTTGCCTGGCGGTCTTGCCACGCATTACGTCGGCTGCAAGGACGACGAGATCGGCGCCCTTGCGACCGGGCACCTCGTCGACCAAGGTTGCCGCCGGATTGCGCACATCCGGGGACCGGCCATTCCGACCGGCACCGGACGTCTGCGGGGGTACCGCCGGGCGCTGGCAGCGCACGGCCTGGAAGTGCCGCGCGAGTACGTCGTTGGCCGACATCCCGATGATGAATCAGGATACGAGGCCATGCGCCGGTTGCTGAGTCTCGAACCGCGGCCGGACGGTGTTTTCTGCTACAACGACCCGGTGGCGGCAGGAGCGATCCGGGCAGCGCTGGAGGCCGGGCTGAACGTGCCGAACGATGTCGCGATCATCGGCTCCGGCAACGTCCACTACTCGGATCTGCTTCGCGTCCCGCTTTCCACTATCGATCAGAGCAGTTACATGATCGGTGAGACGGCGGCCGAGTTGCTCATTCAATGCATTGAGGCAAAGAGGCCGCTACGGCCGCAGCGCACATTCATCCAGCCGCGACTCGTCGCTCGTGAATCGAGCCGGCGACGTCCGCCACCACCGGCTGGTCCGGGCAGGGCCTACTCCGCTGGTTGCTGCTGAGTGAGGCAATGCAACGTGCCGAAACCAAGCACGAGATCGACGGCGTGAACGCCGACCACAGCGCGGTCCTTGAACAGTTCGGCAAGAATGCCCAGGGCCCGGCGGTCGTTCGCGTCGTTGAAGGTCGGGACGAGCACCGCCGCATTCGAGATGTAGAAGTTGGCGTAGCTCGCCGGCAGCCGATCGCCGTCGAAGAAGAGAGGTCCCGGCATCGGGAGCGCCACGACCTCGGGCTTCGAGCCGTCCTCGAGCCGGAGGTCTTGAATTCGCTCCCAGTTCTCCGCCAGCGGGCGGCAGTTCACGTCGGCGGGATTGTCTTCCCTGACGAGGACCACCGTCCTGGGATTCACGAAGCGGCAGATGTCATCGACGTGCCCATGAGTGTCGTCACCGGCAATGCCGCCGCCGAGCCAGAAGATGTTCGTCACCCCGAGATACTCCCTCAGCGTGGCCTCGATTTCCTTCCGGCCCAGGCCCGGGTTGCGAACCTGCGTCTGCGGGTCGAGATAACACTCCGTGGTGGTCAGCAGCGTGCCCCGGCCGTTGACATCGATGCCGCCCCCTTCGAGGACGAACTCGCGCCCGTTGAACTGAGCGCGGAACAACCGTTTGCGGAGCCGCCTGGCCGCCGTCTCCGGCACGCGGCGGTCCTTTTGCCAGTCGGGATACTTGGCCCAGGCGTTGAAGTGGAAGTGAACGATGGCGGTCTCCGAGCCGGCGCCGGCGCGGCGGCGGACGAACAGAGGACCGCTGTCGCGAGTCCAGCCGCGGTTGGTCGGGTGCAGGATGAACTCCACTCGGCTGGCGTCGGCCCCGGCGCGGGTCAAATAGCGGCGGGCGAGCTTCTCCTCGGTGCGGGAGCTGACCAGCATGCGGATGGTTTCGCCGGGCGAGATCTTGCGCACGATCTCGCAATAGACCCAGCGAATGGTGTCGAGCTTGTCGGGCCAGTCGGTCGGGTTGCGCGGCCAGCCCAGCCAGGTGGCTTCGTGGGGCTCCCATTCCGCCGGCATCGAGAAACCAAGCGCGGCGGGCGTTTGCTCGTCTGGTTTCGCCATAAAATGGTGACTGCCCCCATTTTATGGCTAAGACTGAGAAGACACACCGGCGCTGCCGCGAAGATCTTTCGGAGATGCCGGACTGGCTGAAGAAGAAAAGGTGCCCGCACCGGGAAAAGTACCTCTCCGGGAAGCGCATCCTGCCCAAGAACATCACGGGCAAGGAAAAGCTCACTGAGGTCGTCGATGAGACGTTTCTGGCGTACAATTCGGCGCGCCTCAAGGAAGGTTGCCGGCTGTTTGCCGAGAAGATGCTCGAGCCGGATGTGACCGTCGGCATGAGCCTGGCGGGCGCACTCACGCCGGCAGGCCTGGGCTGCTCCTCGATCGTCCCGCTCATCAAGGCCGGTTTTGTGGACTGGATCGTCTCGACCGGCGCAAACCTCTACCACGACCTGCACTTCGCGCTGAACTATCCCGTGCGCGTCGGCAGCTTCAAGATGGACGACACCGAGCTGCGCGACAACGACATCGTCCGCATCTACGACGTGCTGGTCGGCTACAGCGACTGCCTGATGGCCACTGACGAGATTCTGCGCAGCATCCTCATCCAGCCCGAATTCCAGAAGGAGATGGGCACAGCCGAACTGCATCACCTGCTCGGCAAATACGCCGCCGAATGGGAGGGCAAGGCCGGCCTCAAAGACGTGTCGGTGCTGGCCGCCGCGTATCGCGCCGGGGTACCGTGCTACACGTCGTCGCCGGGCGACTCGACCATCGGCATGAACGTGGCCGGGGTGGAGCTGCGCGGCAACAAGCTGCGCGTCAATCCGTCCATCGACGTCAATGAAACCACCGCCTTCGTGCTCGCAGCCAAGCGCGCGGGCGGCAAGAGCGCCGTGGTGCTCTGGGGCGGCGGCAGCCCGAAAAACTTCATGCTTCAGACGGAGCCGCAGATCCAGGAAGTGCTCCGCATCAAGGAGTATGGCCAGGACTACTTTCTCCAGGTGACCGACGCACGTCCCGACACCGGCGGCCTGAGCGGCGCCACCCCGAGCGAAGCCGTGAGTTGGGGCAAGGTGGACCCGGACCGTCTGCCCGACGCCGTGGTGTGCTATACCGACACCACCATCGCCATGCCGATCCTCGCCCATTACGCACTGGCCAAACACAAACCGCGGAGGTTGAGACGCCTCTATGACCAGCGCGGCAGGATGATGAAGGCGCTGACCGGCGAGTACTTCCGTCACAACAAGGTGAAAATGATCGACGGCTCCGAGCCGGTTCCGTAGGGGCGAGGCATGCCTCGCCCCTACGCGGCCGGTAAGCCCGGCCCGGGTGCTACCTGATGACCACGAGACAACTGCAAGCCACCGCCAGACAACACGGCACGCCCGTGCTGGTGATTGACCACGAGATCATCCGCCGCAACTACGCCGGCTTCAAGAGGCATCTGCCCAAGGTGCAGGCGTATTACGCGGTGAAAGCCAATCCCGCGCCGGAGATCGTCCGCACGCTCTATCGGGCCGGCGCCAGCTTCGACGTCGCTTCGCTCGCGGAGTTCATGCTGGTGTACGAGAACATCAAGCATCTTCCAGCCAAAGAGCAGCAGGACTTCATCTGGGACAAGATCGTCTACGCCAACCCGATCAAGCCGAAGGAAACGCTCCAGGCTCTCGACCAATACAGGCCGCTCGTCACCTACGACAACCGGAGCGAGCTGCGCAAGATCAGGCAATACGCCCCGCACGCCGGCCTGGCGCTGCGATTGCGCGTGCCGAACACCGGCTCGATGGTGGAGCTGTCGTCCAAGTTCGGCTGCAACCCGGGCGAAGCTGTGGACCTGATCGAAGAGGCGTTCCGAATCGGGCTGGTGGTTGAGGGCTTGAGCTTCCACGTCGGCAGCCAGTGCACGAACTTCGAGAACTTCGTGCAGGCCCTGAACATGTCGGCCGCCGTGATCGAGGAAGCCAGGGCGCGCGGCCACGGGATAAAGATTCTCGACATCGGCGGCGGTTTCCCGGCGCCTTACGACCGGCACGTCAAGCCCTTCAGCGCGCTGGCGAAGAAGATCAACGCCGAGATCGACCGGCTGTTTCCCGGAGACATTCAAATCCTCGCTGAACCCGGCCGGTTCCTCGTGGCCACGGCGGCGACCGCCGTCGCGCGCATCATCGGGAAGGCCGTCCGCGACGGGAAGACCTGCTACTACATCGACGACAGCGTCTATCACACGTTCTCCGGCATCATCTTCGACCACTGCCAGTATCACCTCAAAGCGTTCAAGAAGGGCAAGACCGAAATCTGCGCCGTCTTCGGGCAGACCTGCGACGGGCTGGACGTCATCTCACAATCCGAAGAGCTGCCCGACCTGGAGATCGAGGACCTGGTCTATTCCGAAAACATCGGCGCCTACAGCAGCTCCTCGGCGACGTGGTTCAACGGTTTCCCGCCCGCGAAGGTGGCGCACGTGAACGAGTAACCGAACCATGCTGCACTCCCGCTTCGACCAGTTTTTTGCTCCTCCGGCGACGTACACTCTAAGTATGGCGTCCAAGCGCAAAGTCGAAGCGCGTTTTCTAAAACACGGGAAATGGTGGGTGGGCTGGAGTGAAGACGTGCCGGGGGCCCTCACGCAGGGCCGGACCCTCTCCGAGGCGCGCGAGAATCTGAAGGACGCGATCCGCCTGATGCTCGAGCCTGTCGATCTCCGTCGGCTTCCGCAAGCACGCACCCGCTACGTTGCCGAGACACTGACCTTGTGAAGCGTCGCGAACTGATCCGGCATCTGGAGCGGTGTGGCTGTGCACTTCTCAAGGAAGGTGCGAAGCACTCGCGCTGGATCAACCTCGCCGACCGGTCCAAACAGGCGACCATTCCTCGCCATACCGAGGTGGACGATCTCCTGGGACGCCTCATTTGCCGTCAACTCGGCGTTCCTCCGGTCAAATGAAAACGGCAAAAGAAGCCGCGCCGCCACCGTTTTCTGCCATTCAACGGGCGTGGCCGCCCAGAGCTCAAGCGTGTTCCTGATATCATCTGTTGGGACGATTCGAACCATGCTGCACTCCCGCTTCGACCAGCCGTACAAACTCGGGCACAAGACGGTTCAGGGCCGGCTAGTGATTCCGTCCGGCATCCGGTGCACGCACGCCGCAACAATTCAGAGGTGCTTCACGGAGGTGCCTTCCATCGGGGTCATCACAACGAAGAGCATCAGCGCCCGCCCGCGGAAGGGGTATCGCGAGCCGATCTATGCAAGGTATGCCCCTGGCTGCTACATCAATGCCGTCGGCCTGGCGAATCCTGGAGCGGAAGAGTTCCTTACCGAGATCAAGGGCATCGAGATACCCGAGGACAAATTCCTGCTGGTCTCGGTCTTCGGTTCCGACATCGATAGCTTCCTGGAGGCGGTTCTCACGCTGAAGCCGGTGGCGGACGGGTTCGAGCTCAACATGTCCTGCCCCCATGCAAAAGGCTACGGTGCGGAAATCGGCCAGGACACTGAACTCCTTCGGAGGATTACAGAAACTGTTGTTCAGATCGCCGAGGCGCCCGTACTCGTCAAGCTCTCCGCTATTCTTCCGAACCTTGGCGGGACCGCCGCGGCTGCCGTGGCCGCGGGCGCCGCCGGCATCACGGTCACCAACACAATCGGCCCGGCCATGGCGGCGGTTGGTCACAGCCCCATCCTTCACAACAAGCTGGGCGGCCTGTCCGGGGATGGCATCCGTCCGCTGGGCCTTCGCGCCGTTGAGCAGGTACGCAAGGCTGTTGGAAGCGAGCCCGTCATTATCGGGATGGGAGGAATCGCGTCACCCGAGCATGTGCACCAATACGCTCTGGCTGGCGCAGATCTGTTCGGCATCGGCAGCGCTGTCACCGGATCAAGCAGCAGCCAGTTTCGGCAGTACCTGGCCCGGCTTCAGCGCGACATCTGCGACAACAACAGGAACCAGGGCTATGAGCGCTCCTGCGAGTCCCTCGTCCGCATGGATTACGTGAAGACCCTGATCCGATCGCGCCAGGAGTTCAGCGGATCCCTGTTCAAGCTGGTTTTCGAAAGCTTGCCGCAGGACTATCGCGACGGAGATCTCGCGGGTAAGTTCTTCTTTCTCTGTTGCCCCGGGGTCGGCGAAAAGCCCTTCGCGGTTTTCTCGGCTTCGGAGAGGAGCGTCATCGTCCGGGTCGTCGGCGAGTTCACCGGGCACCTTGCCGGGCTGCCGGCCGGCTCGGAGATTCTGTTCCGGGGGCCCTACGGGCGCGGTGTGCCGTCTTTCGAGAACAGCACGCTCGTCTTCGTTGGCGGCGGAACGGGAATCGCCTCGCTGCTGGAGATCGCGCACCAGTTGCAGCGAGGCAACCGGCAAGTCTTCCTCCTGGGCGCCAGAACCTATAAGGATTTCTTCGACCTCGACAGGTTTCGGCGGCTTGGATCCGTTCGCCTGGCCACCGATGATGGGAGCATCGGGCACCACGGGTACGTATCGGAGTTGGTTGGAAAAGTCGCAGCCGGGATGCCGGAAGCCGAAAGACGGCAGGCCGTTTTCATCAACTGCGGCCCGGAGCCGATGGTGCGGCGGTGTTTCGACATCCAGCGGGAAGTCGCGTCGGAGGACCGCATTATCGGAGCGATCGAGTACACAACCAGTTGCGGCGTCGGCATCTGCGGAAAGTGTGCCAGCCCCTCCGGCGCGCTCACCTGTGTTGACGGCCCGTTCATGCCGTGGCGGGAGTTTCAACCGTGATTATGGCGCCGTTGCCGGCGTTGTTGTTCGGCATTGCCCTCTTGCTGCCCGCCCAGCCCCAGGAACCTCTCAGCAACTTGCGGGAGGGTCATCCCAGGCTGATCTTGCTGGACAGCGATCTCGGGGGCATCCGGACTCTCATACGGCGAGACAGGCTGGCCCGCCAGATCTACGAGCGTCTTCTGGAAGAAGCCGAGGAAGTGGAGCGCGCGCCCCTGGTGAAATACGAGCCGGTACGAGGACGCCTGCTCGCCACGAGCCGGCAATGCGTGGACCGGATGTACACGCTGGGGCTGCTGTATCGCCTGGATGGCCACCGGCGCTACCTCGACCGGGCCGTGAGAGAACTGCGCGCCGCGGCCGGCTTTCCGAACTGGAACGACAATTTCCTCGATAAGGCGGAAATGATTCACGCCGTTGCCATCGGCTACGACTGGCTTTACAACTCCCTTTCTCCCGCAGATCAGGCATTGATCCGAAATGCCATCGTGGAAAAGGGCCTGCGCGACGCCCTGCCGATTTATGAGGAAAAGCGCTGGTGGGCGGCGAACCGCTTCAACTGGAACCCGGTCTGCAACGGCGGCGTCGGCCTGGGCGCGCTCGCCGTGGCGGACCAGGAGCCGGCGCTGGCGCGCACGGTGCTCCGCTACGCCCTGGAGTCGCTTCCTCTGGCGATGGAATCGTATGCGCCCGACGGCGGCTGGGCGGAGGGGCCCGAATACTGGCATTATGCAACGCGCTACGCCGTCTACTTCCTGACCGGCCTTCGCACGGCGCTGGGGCGGGATTTCGGGCTGTCGGCCAGGGAAGGCTTCAACAAGGCCGGGGACTTTCGAATTTATGCGACCGGCAGCTCGGGTAAGTTGTTCAATTACGCCGACTGTTCCGAGAACCCGGAAGGTGCGCCGGAAATGTTCTGGCTGGCCGCGAGGTTTCGCCAGCCGGTTTGCGCCCGGTATCAGCGCGAGCGGATCGAGGCTTCCAGCTCCTCGCACGCTCTGGACCTGGTCTGGTACCAGCCGAAGCAGACGAGTCCCCGGCAGGCGCGTTGGCCGCTGGACGCGTATTTTCGCGGCACTGAGGTCGCCATGTTTCGCAGCTCCTGGGAAGATCCCAACGCGATCTTTGTCGGCGTCAAGGGAGGTCAGAACCGAGGGGGCAGGGGCCACGCGCATCTGGACCTTGGCAGCTTTGTGCTCGATGCCGGCGGGACGCGCTGGGCGCTCGACCTGGGGCGGGAGAACTACAATGTGCCGGAGTATTTCGGCAAGCTGCGGTTCACTTACTACCGCACGAGGACCGAGTCCCACAACACCGTCCTGATCGACAACGAAAACCAGGACCCCACGGCCGAAGCTCCCATCAGCGGCCACGCATTCCGGCCCGAGTTCGCGTTTGCCCGGGTGGATCTCTCGAAGGTCTACCCCGGCAAGCTCGAACGATTCGAGCGCGGCGTCGCACTCTATCGCCGGAGGCACGTCATCGTGCAGGATGAAATCACGGCCCACCGCTCCGTGGAAGCGCTGTGGGGCATGGTGACGGACGCGGAAGTGACCACCGTGGGCCGCCGAGCGACGTTGCGCAAGGGCGAGTGGGCTCTTTCCGCCGGCATCCTGTCGCCGGCCGGCGCCCGATTCGACACGGTGGCCACCACAGTGCCGCCGCCCCAGACGCCGAACACAGGCACGCGCAAGCTGGTGGTGCGCCTGCCGGACAAGACCACCGAGCTACGGCTGGTGGTCGCGCTGACGCCCCACCGGCTGGGACAGGCCCCGCCGGCACCCGACTGGACGGACCGGCCGCTGGCGCGATGGTAGACAGGCAGCCGGGCGCCGCGCGTGCGCTTTCACCGGTGCGCGGGCGGCCGGTTGACGAAGCGGACCCACCCGAATGACTGGGGAGTGTGAAAAGACGTGGCCGGCGCGGCAACTGGGGACCATGTGCTG
>Ga0315314_1004651_pt1 | contig 10225 bp, 8 predicted proteins | sample TDP9_MG_FD_203631 | JGI IMG/M metagenome (GOLD analysis project Ga0315314, IMG submission 203631) | Freshwater sediment microbial communities from Lake Towuti, South Sulawesi, Indonesia - TDP9 | ecosystem: Environmental > Aquatic > Freshwater > Lake > Sediment | place: Indonesia: South Sulawesi... | reverse complement strand
CATTGACCATTCTTAGGGGCCCCGTTTTCAGGGATGGTTTGTTTGACCGAGAGGTTTTCCTGAGCTTCCTGAGAAGAATTGATTTCATTGCGATGCAGAATGGGGCTTTGGCCTGCAATTTCTTTCCGAATCGGCCGTACGAAGATGCCGAAACTCATTGCGATCTCCTAAGCGCCGGCTATAGACGGGTTTTTGACCGTGGTTCCTTTCACACTCAAACGTTCGTCTTGGACTGCAGCAACCCCCTCGAACAGATATTGAAAGGTATGGAGAAGAGAACGAGATGGGCGATAAGGAAAGCTGAGAGGTCAGGCGTACAGGTCGAAGAAAGAAGTGACTCTCTTGGTGTCGACCGATTCTACGACCTGTACAAGAAGACGGCCCCTGCACCGATTAGGAAGAGCTTCTTCCAGATCGTGATGAAGGTGTTGGCTTCGAAAGGGCTGGCGAAGATATTCTTGGCTAGAATTGAAGCTAGTACTGTGTCAACGGCTTTCTTGCTTACGTTCGGAGACAAAATGTACTATGTGTGGGGGGGCAGCGACAAGCTTGCTAACAGGTTCTGTCCTGGCGAGTTGCTTCATTGGAGCATTATTCAGTGGGGTAGGCAACACGGATATCGTGTCTACGACTTGCATGGAGCTCTCGTTGCAGACGCCCACCTGTACGGAGGCGACGAGAAAACGGCCCAGGTGGCTTTGTTCAAGAGAGGATTTGGAGGAGCGTTTGTGAGGTATCTTCCACAATACAGAAAAGTATACTCATGGATGAAGTACAGAACGGTGTCTACGATAAGAAGACTTGTCCGAGAAGAGGCAAGGAAGGGTGCCACGTGAACCGGACAAGCATCTGTTCCACGCCCGCTGTGGTGGGACAACCTGATTCCTCCACCGAATCTTTCAGGTCAAGTGCGCCACGTTCCGCTCGGGTTAGTGCGGAACTGAACTGAGACTCTTCTTGGCTCCACGGCACTCGTCATTCGGCGGTACTTGAGCGATCACTTCCTTCCGGTCGCAAGAACCAGTTGAGCATCCTCTACATTCCAGCCGAGCCTGTTCAAACAGCCTTCTGCATATGGGGCAATTTGAGCAGGCAGGATCTTCCGAATTCTCTTTGGCATCCTTATGATTCCTGAACATTCCACGATGCGAAAACCCGCTAGCTCCAAGAGTGACTTCAACTCGTCCTCTGTAAAGGAGTGTCTATGAAGTCCCGAGTTTGTGGTCTCCTCTTTGGGGGTAGGCGGCTTGATGAGCCCGTGCCACCTGTAATTCGTCGTGACAAATATGCCGTCACTCTTGAGGCAGTTGTATACCCGTCTGGTCGCCCCTAGCCTATATTCGTGCGTCGGTAAGTGCTGCAGGACTTCGACGCAGATTCCCCGGTCATATGCCTGCGGCTCAGGTTGGTATGTGGCGATATCTTCTACTATTCCCTCAACGTTGTGCAAATGCTGGTCTCGCGCAGTTCTGTTTAGAATCTCGATGCTCCTAGGAGAGAAATCGACAGCCAGAATCCGAGCGTCGGGAAATCTCTTGGCGATCTGCAAAGTATAGATCCCCACGCCGGCCCCAGCATCGTAGATCCTCAATGGCTTGTGCGGAGTCAATTGTAGGCTTTGCAGCACCAAACCGACTTGTGCGCTAAGCCAGTACGCGCCTCTAGACTCTATGAACCACTGCAGAAAATGACCTGCGTCCCTATCTCGTAGTTCGACTTCCTGTTTCTGTTCAGGTCTTTCAGTCAATCCTTAGAGTCCTCTTTCAGTCGATGCCTCGCGGGTTCACCACGTCTATCAAGGCTCTTGAACTTGAATCGCACGGGGCAGATCCTTGTTATTGGCGCGAGGGCATCTTGACTCCAGTTGGCTCTCGCAGCGGTCTTGAACCAACAACAGTGACAGGATGTGGCGACACGAATATGTCATCCAAGCCTGCTTCTTTGAACCATGATACAACTTCTTCGCGAGTATGCTTCCACTGATACTTGGGTGAGTACCAATCAAAGGTTTCCAATACCCGCACCCTCCAATCGGGATTCGTGCTAGACTCTATGGCTATGTCTACTAGCTTTCCAAGCTTGGGCAATCTCTTCAGCTCGTACAGCGGGATCGCCACATACGACAACATGTGAAGAACAGAGAGCGGGAGCCTCGAAGAAATCTTCCTATAGGAATCGCTGAGTCGGTCCTTGGCCCTGCTTGCCCAAGACCCTTTCTCAAACCATTTGGCGTACACAAAGATGGCGAGTTTGCCTCCCGGTTTGACGAATCTAGGAAGCTGCATGAATGCCTTCTTCGTGTTTGGAGTCGCCATCAAAACTCCAAAACTGAAGACTAGATCAAACATGGCTTCTTTGAAGGGTAGATTGAACAGGTCTGCCTGCAGAATGTGGACATTCGGTCTCATCCCGCAATAAGTGGAAGCTTCGTCAACGGCGTAGCTGAGATCAATTCCCACAACCTCTCTTGCATATCTTGAGAAGAAATCCACAAACCTGCCAGACCCGCATCCTACATCGAGTATGTTTTTCCCGGTCAGCTCATTTGGTTTGAAATTGAATCTTGAGAAGCTACGTTCGGTCTCTGAGCCGTACTGCGTTCTCGGAAAGGTCTTCCACTCGTAAGAAAAACTCCTGACATATGCGTCTGTCGCGACAAAGCGGGGAACATAGTTGAGGATTGGATATTGTCTGCCGCAGCAACTGCACAGAAGCTTTCCTTCCTTGACTTCTTGATGCGATAACAGCTCATCCTCTAGGTGCAACTCGCCGTTGCGGCATTGAGGGCATATGAGCATGTCCAAGAGGCGCCGCTTCAACTTCTATCCATCGCAGCTAGTGAGAACTGAATGGTATTTCTTCATTTCATTTCTTATGAGGCTTGTTGCGAGAGTGAACCGCCGGACTGCTTGGCAGTTACAGCTGCACAAAATCAGAGCGTAGGCCAGTGATCGATCTGCACACTCGCCAAGCCCATTCTCATGTGTGCAGTAACGATCTTAGCACAGCACGTCCCAGTCTACGAGAAATCCTTGACGCAACCCTAACAGGCAGCCTTGTTGCGATTTCGTTTATCTGATCGAGTTTGGTTTGGAATGACAAGTAGAGGCGCCATATTTCGTCAGCATCGAGGAATCTAGTTCTCAACACTGGGTAAGATTGGACTGTGTACTTGCTCCAGTCGTCTGTTAGGATCAATCCATCCTTGGCAGCTATCTCGTGGAGTTCTGTTCCTGGGTAGGGTGTGGCAATCGAGAGGGAGCAATCTACCCCATATTCGACCGCGAACTCCGTCATGAAATCGAAAGTGTGCTGGATCTTCTGATGGTCCTCGTCGGGAAAACCTATGATAAAGAAAGCTCCCACGTCAAGGCCGGCGTCGGCTGTTTGAGCAATAACGCTTCTTGCTGTTTCCAGCGTGATCCCTTTCTTTATTGATTTGAGCGTTTCTGGATCGCCGCTCTCTATGCCGTACTCAACCCGATAGCAGCCGGAATCACGAAAGATCCTGAGGAGTGTCTTGTCGACTTGCGTGACACGCGTGGAGCAGACCCACTCGAGTTGAAAGCGCTTAATGCGTTTGCATATATGCAGAGCTCTTCCTCTGTCCTGAGCAAATGTATCATCCCAGAATCTAAGCCGGTCGAAATCATGGCTTGCAAGCAGCCACTCCATCTCCTCTGTCACACTCTCCGGAGACCTGAAACGCACCCTGTAGTCATTCACGCGAGGAACGTTGCAGAAAATGCATCTGTTCTGGCAGCCTCTGCTTGTTATGAGCCCCATGTACTTGTGACTGGAACGGGAAGGTGCATAGTAGTCGTCGACATCGAAAGACTCGACCAGGTGATAGCCGGGAAAGGGTATCTCGTCTAGGTTCTCCACGGGGCTCTGAGGAGATGTCATTATCGGTCTTTCTTTCCCTTGCTTTCTAGTAGCTAGGCCCTTCAAGTCAAAGAAACCGAGGCGTTTGTCGATAAACTTCAACAACTGCGGGAAGGTCCTCTCTCCCTCACCCACGATACCGTAGTCTATGTCGGGAGATCTGCATAGGCTACCGACTGGGTCGGCTGTGATTCCACTTCCGCCAACCACGGTTATGATGCCTTTCTCCTTGGCGATTGCGCATATCTCACTGCAGACTCCTAGAGTGGGCGTCATGGCGGTCAGTCCTATTATCTCGGGGTTGTACTCGTCGATCTTTCTCTCTATCCTGTTGATGGTCATATCTTTCGCATTTGCGTCTACTATGCTAACGTCTACGTTTGCGCTGTCAAGGGCAGCGCCGACGTACAACAATCCGAGCGGCGGTTTCTTTTCTATCTCTTGTGTTGGAGGGTTCACCAATAGGAGTCTCAATTTCTTCATCGACAAGATCTTCTCTGCGAAACCAAGATGAGGCTGACGATCTTGTTCCTGCTTTCTGATATTAAGTCTTCAAGACACTTTGCACAACATCGCTGTACGACACTTTGAGCAGGTCGAGGCCGCTAAGGCAGATCGTAATCCTTCTGAGAGCGGTCATGCTGTCGGAGTGTTTCGACTTCAGTCCTGTCTTCTATCCAGTACTTTGCTTTGTGCGAAGGATCTTATTCTCTGGTTCCGTCAGGTATCTCATTGAGAAGAGACAAATGAACTGAAGGCAGCGACATCATTGCGATTCGATTTCAGGATATTGCTTTGTTCTTTAGCTCCTTGTGCACTTGTAGAAGACGATGGGGGCCCTCGACCACTGGGTGTAGGAGAAGCCGGCTCTCAGTACTGCTCCAACGATCTCTTCGCGGCTCCTCCACTTGTGGGGGCCTTCGGGAAGCTTGAGCTTGAATTCCTCTAGAACGCGAAGTACTAGCTCGTACCTCTTGTCAGCTGTGCTCAACAGGAAGACCCCTCCTCTCCTCAGAATCCTGTGCGCTTCTTCAACGATCTTGAGCGAAGGCAGATGTTCTACCACATCGAGACTCAGAACCACATCGAAAAGGGCGTCTCTTAGGGGGCAGAACTCCACATCGGCAAGAACGTAGTCAGATCCGTCGTGCGCGAGTCTTAGGAGTTCGGCAGAGAAGTCGACACCGACCTTTTCCCCTTTGAGCCACGACAAAGCGAGGCCCGTGCCGCATCCTAGGTCGGCTATTCGACGACCTCCGAGTTGTACGGTCGACTGTCTCAACATTCGCAGGTAGAAGTCGCGTTTTCTCGTTTCGTAAATGGGCGCGATCTGATTGTAGTGTTTCTGGACATCTCGTTTGATCATGATGGTTGGCTTCAGGAATCTGTTGCCAATCCAGATCTCTCTTAGAAGGAACTTGGTGAATGTCCACGCCATCTTCATCGTGCTTGCGTAGCGTTTCCCTCCAATCCTAGGTCCTTCAACCGTCGGGACCTCTCCGATCTTCATGCCGAGTTTGGCCGCACGAATGGTCATCTGGAATTCGGCTTCGTGGTAGGGCGAATCAATGGAGAGCTTATTCCAAGCGGTCCTACGGATTGCTCTCAAACCGTTCGTGGAATCCGTGACATTGGCTCCCCATATGACATTGACCAAGAAAGTGAAGCATTTGTTTCCGAACTTCCTTATCAGCATGGGATCGTCGGAATCGTCGCTTCGTCCTCCTTTGATGAATCGTGAGGCCACCGCAATATCGTGGTCTTTCAGCTTGTCGATCAATTTGGGAATGTCAGATGGGTCTTCGTTCCCGTCGCTGCTTAGGAAGACTGCAGCGTCGCCCGAGGTCTGCTCGACTCCTTGGATCATGGCGTTTCCTCTTCCAAGCTTACGCTGCAAAATCACTTTGATCCCCCTAGTCTGAAGGTACTCGACGCTTCCGTCTGTAGATTGGGCGTCGATGGCTATCGTTTCATCGAAGATGCCAAGCGGGATCTTCGGAAAGACCGTCCTTAGACCTTCAATCTCGTTGCGTGTGAAGATTATGAGGGAATTCTTCAAGCGGAGGTCTTCCTGTACCAGGCTACGGTCTCTTTCAATCCCTCTTCGAGCGTTATCTGCGCCTCGAAACCAATCTTCTCTTTCGCTTTGCGCGTGTCAACCACTCTGCCTAGCTGTCCCAGCGGACGTGTCCTGTCGAAGACAACTCTAGCGTTCTCATGGCCTGACAGCCGGAGGATTAGATGAGCCAAGTCTCTGATCTTTGTACCTTGGCCCGTTCCGAGGTTGAGTGGATCAGCAACATGATATTTCTCGAGAGCGAGCATCATTCCTCTCGCGATGTCTCGCGCGTGAATGAAGTCCCTTGATACTTCACCTGTGCCCCAGACCTCATACGGGTCTCTTCTCTCAACGGCCTTCCTAACCAATGCCGGAATCACGTGCGAGCTCTCTAGGTCGAAGTTGTCGTACGCACCATAAGCGTTTGTAGGTCTTACAATGGCGATGTCCATGCCGTATTCCTCAGCGTAAGCCTGACACTGGAGTTCACCCATTCTTTTCACCCATCCGTACGAGGCATTGGTTCGCTCGGGAAAGCCATCCCAAGCTTCCTCTTCTCTTAGCAACGAGATCTGCCCAGGATACAGGCAGACGCTGCTCGTATACAGGTACGCCTCCACGTCCTTGAGGCGAGCGGCTTCAAGCACGTTGGTCTGCATCAGCATATTTGGGGTGTACATGCCTGCCGGGTGCGACTTGTTCCGGCCAACCCCTCCCACAAATGCGGCGAGATGAAAGACGCACTCCACATCTCCAAGCGCTTCAATGCAGTCATCCAACTTAGTCAGATCGCCTGTAACGCAGTCTACCTTATCGACCGATGTTTGGAGCGGGCGGCTGTGAATGACTGTGCGAACTTGTGCGTGACGGGCTAGCAGCTCCTCGATTAGATGTGAGCCAACAAGTCCACTGCCGCCTGTGACGAGAACGCGTTTTTCATCATAGAAGCTCATCGAATCACAACAGCTTCCAGATAGAGCCCGTGTAGGTCGCCCAGCTTATCATCTTTGCAGGAGTCAATGTTTGGACTACGTACCGGCTGCTCGGCTTTTGTGCTGGTTCCACCGTTTCCATCCCATGAATTGAATCATTGTTTCACTGGCGAGGATTCTCTCCGGTACCAAGCGGCGCAACCCTTGAATGGAGACTTGAAGATGATTCGATGTTGTCTAATCCAATCTACGGTTCGTCTCAATCCAGCTTCGAGGTCCACTTGAGGCTCCCATCCTAGGAGTCTCTTCGCCTTTGAGTTGTCACATATGAGCCTGTCCAGATCGTACGGTCTCAAGCGGGATGGGTCCTTCTCTAGAGAGAATTCAGTTCCTATGATCTTAGCAATGAGACCCGCTAGGTCAACGATCTTGACATCTCTGCCTGAACCTATGTTGATGACTTCACCAACCGCCTGATTACTTAGCGATGAAAGTATGATCGCCCTTGCCGCATCCTCGACGAAGGTAAAATCCCTTGAGCTGTCAACGTTCCCCAGTGTCAGATGCCTGTTGCCCTCAAGGAGCTGGAGCGCTATTTCAGGAATTATGTAAGGTTGTGTGATATTGGGGCCGTAGCTGTTAAAGAGGCGGACAATCACAGCAGGGAATCCATGTTCCTTGTACAATGTGAACACGGTCCTATCGGCGGCAAGCTTGCTGACAGCATATGTCGAGTGCGGCCAGGTGGGATGATCTTCGTTCATCGGAACTGACTGAGCTGTCCCGTATACCTCGGACGAGGACAGGTATATGAAACGCTCCACGGTGCGCGAATCTATCGCCTGACGGATCAGGTTTATCGAACCTTCCACGTTGACTCGGAAGAATTCCTCCGGGTTCACATAGGAGTCGGGTATGAAAGGCAGCGCCGCAAGGTGATATACAGTCTGTTGGTCCCTCATACACTGTGCGACTCTGTCCTTGTCGCATATGTCGCCTAAGACTAGCTTGGCGCTTAACCCCGCAAGGTATTCCTTTTTCCCTGATGCAAGATTGTCAAATACTGTCACCTCGGCTCCACTGAGGACAAGCTGCCTGGTCAACTCGGAACCGATGAAGCCGGCTCCGCCAGTCACCATAGCTCGGAGCCCTTGGATGTTCTTGTCGAGCATACGGAACCCCAGAGCTGCTATCGAGAAACCCCGAATATATCTTGAGTGGCGACGGGGTGAGCTTTCACCGACTACGCGTTAGGAATAGCCTGACGGAATTTTCCATTCGACTCCTGCCAGAGAGAGTTCACATCCAAGCTTGCGTCACCGACTCTGAATGAACGTGCCAGAGATGTCTGACATACGGTGGTCTAGCGGACGCTGTACCGCTTGGTCCTGAAGTCTCGCAGCATCCTCTTGTAGTTTGAGCCGAGAGTGGAAGGTAGGTGGCGGAGGGGCCGCCAGATGTACCGTGCCAGCTCCCTTGTTGGTCGAGGTTCTTTCTGCGAGGGCATACGGGTAGAGAGACAGATGCTGATGTCGGACCTGCGCTTGAAGTTAACAGTGTAGACGCCGACGAGTTCGTACTTGTCCGCTCGCCGCAAACCGATCTCTGACAATTGGCGGTTTGCACTGTCGCGCAGCGACTCGTTCTTGATGATCCGCCCACCTGGGAGTGCCCAGCGGTTCTCATAGGGATAGATCTTTCTGTAGCCGAGTAGGACACAGGTCTCACCTTTGAATTTCTTGTGAACGATGATGTCGACGCAGGCGATCGGAACACTTTCCAAAACACTCGTCCACAGTTTCCTCGGGAGAAGTTTTCTGTCATTCACGATGTCCCCGCGTCGGCTACGTCGTTCTCGAAACCGGCTGAATCCAAGCGCCAAGTCCGTACTCGAACACCGCCGGGCAATCCAGCCGTCGTAGCGAGCATTTGATATTTCAATATCTCGTCTCTGTGAGTTTCACTCACGCGGGCATGCGTGCCACATGTCACATGTTACATACGATCTGCAATGAAACATCTTAATAGAATCAGGATCGCGAGATGGCTGCCGGATCAACGATGGCCGACAAAGGGCCTCTTAGCGCCGAAAAGTTGCTTGCAACCTGGACAATTCCTGTTCTAATCGCTTTGTTGGAGGGTCTCACACACTTCGGCATCTGGTATGGCGACTCAAACGGCTATGTGAGCATCCTAAAGCTGTTCCGCGGAACCGCCAGTATGGACGAGGCTAAGGTAATAGGTTGGCACGGGATAGTCAGGCCGGTGGTTCCGCTTCTTGCGCTACCGTTCTCCTATATGATGAGCTACAGAGATGCTGTCGCAAGCGTTAGCCTCGGATTCTTCCTTGTCGGCACGTTGTTTGCTTACTTGTTCGCAAAGAGACTGTTGAACAGTCGCGCAGGTTTCATTTCCGCCGTGTTCTTTGCATCCTCCCTACCAAATGTCTTGTTCGGGGCATCGGTTCTCACCGATGGACCGGCATACACCATGGAAGTCATTGTACTGTATTTCCTCTTGTTCTCTATGGAGGCGAAGAGGGCCCTCCGGACATCATTGCTGGGAGGAGCGTTAATCGGCGTCGCAGTGCTGACCAAGGAGACAAACTTTGTTATCTTAGTCTTTCTTCTTCTTCGCTTCTTTCTGCACAGGGACAGAATGCCGATTCGGAGTATGGTGCCCGCAGCGATCGTGGGTTTGGCGATTCCGCTCGTTTGGTCCCAGTTGGTAGGGTACAACTACCTTGGGTTCTACGGAGAGGGACTTGCGTACAAGACCCTAGGCTATAAGGGCCCTCTCGTTCAACCCGGACCCTTTGCCGTCTCGGCCGTGTATGCGTTTGGTCCATGCTTGCCTTTCGCGTTTATTGGATTTCTCGCAGTCGACGACGACAGATTCAAGACGTTCTGTGAGATGCTTCTCTCGGTCGGTGTTCTTCTAGCGCTGTGGCCTACGGCCCCAGAGTATAGGTTCACGTTTCTAACGTTTCCAGCTGTGCTTCCTCTTGCGGCCGTGGGAACCGGCCAAGCCTTGGGCGTCTTATCTGGGAAGCCGTGGTTCAATAGGTTAAACGAGACGCGGTGGCTCGCGTTGTTTCTTCTCGCTACGGTAGCCCTTACGAACCTCGCCACTTTCGGTCGCTATTTCAGAACTCCCTTTGGTGCCTGACTGGTTTCCTGCCATGCTGCAAATGCTTATAAGGAGTGGGCGGTGCTTGGCGGTTTCAGTTAGGTCTACAGTGGAAGGCTGGCTGTTAGCCGTAACGTGTATGCGTGTAGGCCAACGCTCCTTTTCCCTGTCCTAGCGTACAACGACCGTGACGTGAGGTGAATCCGCTGATGTCCGAGGA
>Ga0315314_1004650_pt1 | contig 10228 bp, 16 predicted proteins | sample TDP9_MG_FD_203631 | JGI IMG/M metagenome (GOLD analysis project Ga0315314, IMG submission 203631) | Freshwater sediment microbial communities from Lake Towuti, South Sulawesi, Indonesia - TDP9 | ecosystem: Environmental > Aquatic > Freshwater > Lake > Sediment | place: Indonesia: South Sulawesi... | reverse complement strand
AAATACTATAACGACAAGCCGCATCGAAGCCTTAATTACAGAACCCCAGCCCAGGTATACTTCAACTAGCTGTCCGATATGTCCTTGACTCCCGCAGTCTGCAAAATTGTACTAGCCCACGATCTTCCTCAGACAATTTTTCGAAGCTCCCCGTAGACAGAAGGATGTACCTAGCGCTTGACTATCTTGTTGTCAACTCTTCCGGAGTTGCGATTCTTGTTTCGTCTTTCACGGCTGAGAAATGGGTCACGTCTCTAGTCACGATGACATCCGCCTTCGCTCTCTTCGCTGTGATGAACTGCAAGGCATCCTCTATCATCAATCTATCTTCCTCCAATGAGTCTGCAATGATACCGTCGGTTAGATCTAGGATCTGAAGGAACGTTCTGAGGCCACGCAGCTTGTGACGCGCTATTGTATCACCAGTCCTCGTACCCTTCGGGTTTACTAGGACATAGAGTATGTATAGAGATAGGATGCTCGCGGAGCCCTTATGTCTCCCCTTGAAGATCCAGTCGAGGAGTAGGGTCGAAGCCATCCACAGAGGCGTCCCCTTCACATCGATTCTCTTGAGGGCTACATCCACCAGAATATTGGCGTCGAGGTAAAGGTGCATCCCTAGATTCTCGTCCCTAACGCTCTGACCAAGAGCTTCCTGTCCTCACTCACCGGAAGAACCGTCTCATGCTCGCCAAGAAAGCCAGCGACTGTTGAGCTTACCTTATTCTTCTTAATGAAATCAACTGTGCCTAGACGTTCCTTGGGCCCTCTTCGCTCCTTCTCCTCAGCCTCCAACCAAAACCTCACAGCCTCATTCAAGGCCTCTCTCTTTTTTGAACCATAAGCAGAACCATAAGAATCGACGAGCCTCTTCAGAAACCTCCGCCACAGCTCGTTGTCGATTTCAATGGTCTGCCTTGCCACGCCGCACAACTCCACAAGCACATTACTGCACACATGCAAATAAGCATTACCTGTATCGGTGCTGAGTGGCTCATGAACCCACCAGATACTTGAGAATGACATGCTATCACCGTTGGAATCACGCGTCCCTGAATGAGAGACGTCCCTTTCAATCTCGCTGCAGTTCAAATATTCTCAGACCGACATGAGCAAGTTTGCGCTGAGCAATCCTCTATTCCTAGCAAAAGGAAAGCTTCAATGTCTATAGCACATTGTTCTACATCAGCGACGGTGCGCTTGGAGCGTTCAACGTCTATTGGAGCAGAGCGGCATACCCATCCCAGAATTCCCAGTAGCAGCAATAGTCCTAGCACTGTCACTCGCAGCGTCTCTAGTGATACTACGGCGCAGAAAGAAGCAATAGCTAGGTCCCAACCACGGGACCTAAACCTCCCCTTTTTTAGGGAAAATCCGCACAAGACCGTTGCCATTCTCCACGTACGGATGAATCCTAGAGCGTTCTCCGTAAGATCATCACCGTCGCAACTTGGACAGGCCTCTAGCCCTCCCTCTTCCTATGAGCCGCGGGTCTTGATCTCCGTAGAACGTTATCACACTACTTCGACTCGTCGAGAACAAGAGATACACACAGAACTCGAACTCAGAACTCAAGATGTGAGAGGTGCCGTGCTTGAGGAATTCTCCTCCACTCGCAACGCCGCAGATACTAGGCAACTACGCCTATCAGTCAATCGAAAGGCCTAGGTTAATAGAAGTCGTCGTCCTGATCGAAAGCAATAATAAGGTAGAGTACTCTAACTTCACATCCCAGCCATGAAAGAGACGAGTCTAGACAGGATCGTTTCCTCTCTCGCCGACGCACCGAAGCCGGTGGCAACATTAAGTAGAGAGGCCAGGATAGGATGGAAGACCTGTCTGAGATACCTGACAAGCCTGAAGAGGCTCGGCGTAGTGGCGGAACTGAGAACTTCCAAGGAACGGATCTTCTATCTTCAGAACTTCGGGAGGTCTAGGTTGGCAACTATTCCGAGACCCAAGGTCGGCCTAACGTTCGAGTTGGTTCCTGAGAGAGGTCCAGACCCTCGAAAAATAGAGGATCTAAGATGAGTAGGCAGAGATGCCGGCTCTTCCTTACCGAAGAGCATCGATACGGCAAGGAGCCTAGCATTGAGCCATACCCAAAGATACCGTTAGGATTCCATAGACCTGAACTCAATGGCGTCGTGCGAGTCGAGGCATTGTTGGACACAGGCTTCGACGGAGCGCTTATCCTTTCAAGGGCGCTATGCAACTTCCTCTCGGAAAAAGCCATCAGGCCCGACGGCTTCGAAGAGTTGGACGCTGCCGGAATAGGCATCCCCTGCAACTTCTACGAAGCCAACATCCAGTTGGCTGAACGATGGTTCAGAGTGAAGGCTCACGCACCGCAGCTAGGCGATCTAGGCACGATCTTAGGAAGAGTCCTGATAAACCGGGTCACGTTCTGCCTTAGAGGGGCCTCTTCCAAGCTTCACATATGCAGATAAACGCACCCAATTGAACCAGCCACTAGCACCAGCACTCGCAGCGTCACTCTTCATACTACGCCGCAGAAGAAAGCAATAGACAGGTCCCAACCACGGGGCCAAAATCTTCCCCCTTTCTTGGGAGAATACCGAAGATGAGATCAGATTCTCTTGGATACGCAAGAGTCAGAGCACGGCAAACTGTTAGGACACCTTCTTAGATGAATAAGGAATGTGGGAGTCCGAGAGAATGTCTCTACTACACGAGTATCAAGACCATGCTGGCCATGTTGAGTTATTCAGAACGCTGAACATGAAACCAACGACCCACAAACGCACATCACATCTAGGACCGCATTAGTCAAACCGAATCCCCTCCTCCTCGTCATTCAGAAGAGAAGTTAGGCGACATGCTTGGCGGTTCTACATCAAACATCAGAGCCACAATCACAGTCCAAAACACAAATGGCAACGTATGTCTCGAACTTTTCGCAGTTTGCGGAAACAGAGCAGGTAGTTACACGCATCTGTCCGCCCCTGAAGCATCCTTCCCTTCATTGAGATCCAAGTCCGCTTGCATGTATGAAGACATTCTAAGCGAGGCAGTTCACATTGGCCTATAAACTCTCTTTCTTAGATCCACTCTCACTACGAACACAGTGTTCTCCGGATCTAGGATGACGTAGAGGAGTCTATAGTCTCCTACTCTGGAACTCCAAACGTTTCTAGCCTTAAACCCGCCCATGAGCCGTTTGCCGGCCCTGTAGGGATCTTTCGCCAGCTCATTGACGCGTTCTCTGATCCTTATCTTCTCCTGTTCAGTTAATCCGTCAATGAACCTCTTTGCTCTTCGACTGAATAGTACCGAAAACTTCCTGGCAGGTATGGTACTGTCCTTCTCTGTATTCTTCAATAGCTTCGTCTATCTCCTTCAGGATCGTCGGGTTCTCCGCGAGTAGCTCGACCGTCTCAACTAGAGACTCGAACTCATCCTTGGTGATCATTCTCTCCTCGATACTCTCAACCTTTCTCCTTATCTTCCCAAGCTCCTTCACGATGGTTCGAGCAGTCAAGGATGAATCACCACAACCGAAACCGATATTCGATCCACCATTATATAAAGACCAAGTAACAGATGTCTTAGGTCACATGCGGACTCACAGCTTTCTCGTCTTCTCCATAGTTCCCTCTGGCATCATGTCCTTATTTATACGCAACCTTGAATCTGAGGAACGCTACAGGCTTCGCAGCTGGCTACGAACGTCTTCATCAAGCAGAGCGGCGTGCCTATCCCAGAATTCCCAGTAGCAGCAGTGATGCTAGCATTCGCACTTGCAGCGTCTCTAGTGATACTACGGCGCAGAAAGAAGCAATAGCTAGGTCCCAACCACGGGACCTGAACCCTCCCCTTTTTTTAGGGAAACCAAATACATGGATAGATTTGTGATTGCCGAGAATAATCACGCTGTATCTAGGTCCGTTTCGAGACCGCGCCATTGTTGAGGCGAGTGAACGGTGATGGCTAGTCGAATGCACTTGCTTCCAGAAGACTTCGTGAAGGAGAAGAGAGTACGGGCGCCGAATCGATGTAAGCTTGATCAGGATGAAGCGGCTGGCGCACGATGTGCCACACGTACTCACTGCTAAACCTGTTTTGGCTTCTCCCAACTCGGAGATCTCGTTTAAATATCTGTATACGCCATTCAGTCTTGTAAACGGTGGCATGGTTGGCCAGGAAAGAAGGTCGACAAATGAGAGTCATCGCTGCAAGGCTTCATACCGATATTGCAGATGAAGTTGAGAGGATTGCAGCTGAAGAAAGAGTTGACAGGTCAACAGTAATCGTGCGTGCAGCCGACCTCTACGTTAGACGGTGGAAGCTTGAGAGAGCGTTGAGATCCTATCTGGAGCGGGCGGCTACATTGTGGAAGGCAGCAGAGATCGCAGGTCTCTCTCTATGGGAGCTTATGGATGAGATGGAGAAAAGGAAGATCCCTTTCCAATATACAGCAGAGGATTTCATTGAGGACTTTGAAGCAGCCTTGAAGGAGTAAACGTCCCCTCTTGGCTAGACCTCTAATCTTCAATTCAACACCTCTAATATATGTTGTGAGAGTGTCTCTCTCAAGCTCGTTGATGAAACTTGATCAACCGAAGATCACAACCACAAGCGTTTATGACGAGCTACTGAAGGGAGAGGCCGTGGGAAAACCGGAGGCAAAGGCCCTCCGCAGATTGATTGATGAAAGGGCGATCAGGCTGCGAGACCCAAAGAACACAGACTTTGTTCAGAGGATCATCAAGCTTGCGGCCGAGGTAGAGAGAAGTCCCCTTCATAAGGCTGAGGCCGACATCATAGCTCTAAGCAAGGAGTCACATGGAGTAGCCATTAGCGATGACCACGTGGCCAGATCTGTTGCAAAACTAGTTGACGTCGAACTTCACGGGACAGGATACCTACTCGGCAGAATATACAAGACCGGAGGAATATCAAAGCATGGGCTCCTGCGAAAGGTAGGCGAGATGCGCACATCCGGATGGCGAATAGCCGAGGCAGACTACGAAAGAGTGCTTGACTATCTCAGAAGACTCTAATTCCGAGTGACAATGGTCATCCTAGCATCGGCACTTGCAGCGTCTCTGTTCATACTACGCCGCAGAAGAAAGCAATAGATAGGTCCAACCACGGGATCTAAGATCCGCCTTAGGCTCGGGAAGACTTATATGGTTGTCTGGTTCACCATCTGGATGGTAGGCCGTATGCAGAAAGTCAAGACGACCCTTGTGGTGGACAAGCGTCTCTTGGATCAATTCAAGAAGCTAACTTCGATGAAGCGCGGTACGTCCAAGGCCCTGAGTACGGAATTCGAAGAGGCGCTCAGAGCGTTCTCACCCATGGAGATAATATCGTCCCTCATCGCGGCTCTGAGCCTGAAGATCGACCAGTACCCATCTCTAGGCGAAGTGGCAAAGAACAGGCCTAGAGTGAAGATCTCCGCTGGAAGAATCGTGAGAGAGATGCGTGATGAACGAGAACAGCGTATACTTGGACACAAGCACCATCGTCAAGAGATACATTGAGGAGCGCGGGTCCCGCCTAGTCGATCACATCTACTTCAAAGCGGAGGCCGGAGAGCTAACAACGGTAACATCACTTTGGAACATCGGCGAAGTCTTGGGCGTTCTAGACAAGTACCGTTCGAGGAAACTGATAGATGACCGAGCACTGCAAGAGTCCCTAAAGCACTTTCTGGGCGAATCCCAGAAAATGATTCGCTTGGAAAGCATGCAGATTCTTCCACTTACGGCAGACATCCTTGTCAAGACCTATGCGCTTACCCTAAAGCACCACATCTATCAAGCAGATGCTTTGCAGGTCGCAACATGCAGCGCGTCAAACTGCAAGCTTCTCGTGTCAGCCGACCGCGCGCTCTTAACGATAGCCCAAAAAGAGAGCGTAAATGCCTTTGACATAGAAAAACAGGAAGACGATATCAAGAAACGTCTCTAGGTCACTTCCGTTCGTAGTTCAGCTCAACCTTGGCTGGAGAGACGAGCAACAAGCAATCGATGTTAGAGAGCAATTCTAAGAAACGTCAATCATCAGTTCAATAGAGAACAAGAGTGCAAAGGTGCTTCTGGTCCGGATGAACCTCTCAGAACGAGGCATATTACATCGAGGCCAGAGCCCGACCGCTTGTTCTGGCTTGACCATTTTCTGAAGTGACCTTTCGCCTTTTCTGAAATCCTCCAGTGAGTAACTTAACCTATGTCCTTTGAAGGCGAGTAGCTGAACCATCTCAGGTATTGTGAGGTCTGCCATCTCCGCTGCGCCGCTGATCGACGTTTTCCCTTCCACTCGGAGCACTGCCGCCCTTTCCTTCCCAAACTCCGCTATTCCCTTCTCCATGAACCGCCTTATCATCACTGACCGGTCCACGTTCTCCCTTCCAGCCTGCTGATTTAAAGCTGAATCTCACATGTCTCACTAGAATCACTCGTTCACAGAGGCTTGCCTACCTTCGTCGCCGTGTGATCTTGGCAACGGCATCTTTTACCACTTGACCTTCAGCCATCCTCTTCAACTCCTTGATGGATACGTCCGTCTCAAGAATCCCATCCAACTCTTCAAGGGGATCCATAACAGGCTCGACAACGAGGGAGCGATCTTCCAGCTTGATCTCAACCAAGGACCCGGGTTTCAGCCGTAGAACCTCCCTGAGCTTCTTGGAAGGAAGGATCTCCCCTTTAGATCCGACAATCTTCCTCTCAATAATCTTCTCCAAATCCCGTTTCTCCGAAAACGATAAATTCTCCGAAGATAATAAGGCTTTCGAAGAAGGGGTATATTCCGATGTTCTTCATCGAAACGGACGTCATCTATGCCATAATGAAAAGAGAAGACCCTCTAAAGAATAGCGCAAGGGAGATCCTCAGAAGGTCCAAGAGGCTCCACTGCTCTTCAGCCACAATCATCGAAATATTCTCGCTTCTGAAGGCCGTAGGGCAGTTGTCTTCAATTGCTCCAAAGATTAAAGCGCTGGGAAACTTTCCGAACCTAAGCTTCCTACCACTAACCCCAAAAGTGGCTGGGAAGGCTGGCGAGATCCATTCAGCAGGTCTTCTCACTTTCTTCGACAGCTTCTATGCCGCAACAGCTCTTGCTGAAGACATGACCCTAATAAGCTCAGATAAGGCATTTGCAGGCGTTCCAAATCTGAAGTTCATGTCCGTTAACGAGTACGTATCTAAAGTCTTGAAATAAGAGTCACGAGGTTCCACCTTGGACTCGAACACCCTCCATGGTGCCATGATATCTCCGAGCCTCTTGTTGCTTGAGTTCCATTCAGGATTGTGATACCTATCTCAAGCTGCAGAGGGCCGCTATGATAGTGACGAATACATATAGCAGGACGGTTTCAGTTGCCACAATCTTGTAGGCTTCCCGACTGCTTGCGTCATATGCGAGGCAATACCCTACTAGCGTTGAAGCGGGAATCGCGACAAGGGAGAACGGTGCGAGGAAGAATAGGATCGCGCCGGCTGCGATCAGGCTGACGGCAGGAATCGCTCCATGTACCCAGACTCCGTGTCCGGCGTCGATGGTCGAGGGGCCTTTCAGAATTCGGACCGAAGCGAGGAAGTAGAGAAGTCCATAGGCTGAGAGGATCTGGAGTGGCATCATGTAGAGTAGCCTCCACTGCTCGAACTTCGGAATCATGAGAAGTCCGAGGGAGGAGATGCCGGCCCAAGATAGGGTCATTCTGGTGCAGACTCCTCTGCTACGGTGTAGTCTATAGAGGCCTAGTAACGAGAGCGCATAGGTGAGCGGGACCGCATAGCTTCCATAGCCAAAGTAGCTTGACAAGAGTACTTCGTCCTGCAAGAATCTAATGATGTTGAGGGGGGTCATTCCTGCTAGAGAAGCTATTGTCCTCGACCAAGCCTGTTGAAGAGACGCAGAGACTTCAGGTGTGCCCAAGCCGAGCACGAGTGCTGGTAGACTACTCAGTAGACATCCGGCTGCAATTCTAGCCAGAGGAGACGCCTCTCCGCTCTGAGAAGGATCTCTCTTCAGGTAGGAGATCGAGGCATGGGCAGAGAGGACCAAGATCATGAACATCCAAGTCGGGAAGTGGATGCCTAGAATCAGCCAAGACAGGGCGATCGCTGAGACAGCCCATACTTGCGACTTTCTCTTAATGCTTCTCAAAATGGCTGTGAAGAAGAGCATCATCAGGATCATCGCGAGCCAGTTTGCAACTATGAAATATCGAATCCCTATTGTGACATGAGGTGAGGTTGCCGCGAGGAACGAACCAAGAATGGCAAGGCCCTCATCATTGAAGCAAGAGACCATGAACAGATAGGTTGAGGCAACGAAGATGCTTGTTAAGATCACGAGAGAATACTTCAGAAGGAGTTCGGTGTCTATTGAAAGGCAGGTTCTCAACGAATGCAAGATTGCAAAGAGTAGTGGCCGATCTGTCGAGAGAACCGACTGCACGCCAGATCTAGCGATCTGATCCAGCACGGACAGGTAGTAGTGAGCATCTCCGGCCAGCGGATAGCCTGCGAGCAGCCGATATGACCCGATGACTACGCCTGCCCCCGCAGCTGGTATCAGAAGCAGCTTACGGCTAAAGGGGCTCCGCCGAGTTGCACATGCTTCCAGGATCGCTGCCTGTTCTGGTCGGGCTCGCCTATCCTCCTTCATAGCTCTGACCAAGACAGGCAACCAAAGCACATGCGTCGCTAGCATGGCAAAGATTAGGACCGTGTAAGGATAGAGCCTTATCCACGCTCCTTCAACGAACCTGAAGATGGAACTCGATCCTGCGGTCTGGACTGTGCCGAGCAAGCTTCTCACAGCCCAAATCTCCGCAATCAGCAAGGGCGACAGGAAAGACGAAGAGAAGAGTGCGGCAGCGTGTTGAGTCGGAACTTTGAATAGCTGCTGAGAGGCAAGTAGCTGAAGCCATATGGCCAATACCACCGCTCCTGACATCAATGCAGCGCCTAACACCGTCATGGCTGACATGAGCAGGGCGGGTTCAACGAGACTGGATGCTACGTGTAATGCAGCGCCTAGCATGGTGGTCAACCCTGCGCTTGAGATCACTTTCGAGCGGCTACGAAAGAGACAGTGATTCATGATCCCTGAGATCGTTCCTGAGATCACCCAAGCCTTCCAGTCCAATCCTGGCGATGCGAGATCAATGAACATCAGCCCACTGGAGTTCCCCAAGACTAACAAGAGGAGGTAGATGTGCGCAGCTTCGAGGCAGAGAACTAGTGAGGCGATATGCGGTTTGCTGACGCCTAGGTCAGTTGGCTGACCCATTCGTTCAAGCAAGACGCTTGATCCTCAACACGATCAAATGCCTTTCTCTCATGCCTTGCCCGTATTCTTCTTCGTCCTCGATTCGACTTGCCCTGATGCCTCTTCCTCCAGTGGTGTCAGAGGAGGTGTTGTGAGCATCACCCATCCTATCCACATGCATATGGTGAGGACCGCGAGGACTGCAAGGATGACGGGCAGGGCTATGGCCCACCATGTCAACCATGCAGGGAGGGCGAAGAGGGACGGGAAAAGCGAGGTAAGGTAGATGATCGCGATTGCCAAGGAGACTAGCAACACTAGCGCACCGTACGCTTGATCTCTATTCAAGGCCTATTCCATCTTGACCGATTGACGCATTACGTTGTAGAAAGCATTTGCGATATCTATGTTCCAACAATTCTCGCAAGGCCACGGCGACCTATGCTCTGATCAAGAGTATCTTGGTCCTATCAAATCAGCCACTTCTCTTGGCTATCCACTCCACCTCTCGAAGAGCTACTTCGTGTGGTGGGTCGTCAAGGCAAATTAGGACCTCTTCAGGACTAGCTTTGTGGCACGATGGCAGAGACCATCGCAATAGCCGGAACTCATTTTTCAGGGCATGATTACGCTAAATGATGAACTCCACGAATCGCCTATGCAGACATCCATCTTTTCATGTCCAACCTTTCTTTCAAGCAGCCTGCCATCAATGGTCTTGAACTTTCTGGCAGTCATCGCCTGCACACTTAACCTTTCTAGAACCACATTTGGAACCTGTGTGTATGTCGATTCTGTATCAACCAGAAGCTCAGTCTGCTCGGATCTAGCCATGTCTGGACTGTGAAGCGTTACCTTGGCCATTGTGTGACCCAAATCCTATCGCATCCATTCTGCTTAGAGCCTATCCGAAAAGTGAATTTGTCGATATGTTAAACCCTCTTTTTTGACAGGTATGTGAACTGAGTCTTTCTCT
>Ga0315314_1004649_pt1 | contig 10231 bp, 9 predicted proteins | sample TDP9_MG_FD_203631 | JGI IMG/M metagenome (GOLD analysis project Ga0315314, IMG submission 203631) | Freshwater sediment microbial communities from Lake Towuti, South Sulawesi, Indonesia - TDP9 | ecosystem: Environmental > Aquatic > Freshwater > Lake > Sediment | place: Indonesia: South Sulawesi... | reverse complement strand
AGGACAAGGAAAACGTTGCGGTCAAAGTTATCTCGCTAGAAATCCGTTCACACAGAGTTTGTTTTGCCAAACCACTTTGAAAAGCAGTGTTTCAAACGACTCGTATTAAAGAATCTGGGGTGAACAGTCCACACGTGGCAATCAACAGTCAACTCGAACCATCGGTTAGGGAGTGGGCCGGGCAGGATTCGGACCTGCGACCTCCGCCGTGTGAGGGCGACGTCCTAACCAGACTAGACTACCGGCCCATAAAACGAAATGGGTCAACATTCCATACCTCAAAGTCACAAAATAAAGATTACCATGTCTCAACTATGGTAGAAGAAGGCTAAAGGGAATCAGCGCCTTCTTCTCTTGTAATCTCTTTTTCCGCAGACCCCAGCAGTCTGGATGATGATGTCACGGGGAACAGACTGACGACGATGTCCACACAGCGAAAAAAACACAATGGGGGGATGTTACTTGACTATTTCGCGTTTCTTCCAGCGCAAGTTCTTGCTGTGACATTTGCGGCATTTGGTCGCTGATCCAGCGTTTCTTGCGCCGCAATCACGACAGATTTTCATGTACAACCTGTGCTGCTGCGCAATTGCTTTCTTAAACGGGTCGGTGATGGGCATAGCTTCGTCCACGCATAAATGACTAGGTCTCACACGCCACACGAACAAATAACCTTTTCCATGCCGAGCCCGGCTTCGCTGATGCCTAAAACGATATCTTGTAATGCTTGTAATTTCCAAGCCAGAGTGCCAGAATCGCTGCAGTTGCCCCGAACATAAGCATGAACCCCAGCTCTGTTCTGGACGGAATCGTGGTTTTGACTTCGATTTTTGAACTCCACTCGTGTGTTGGCGCGTAGTATTTGCCCATGATGTCGAGAACGTTTCTCAATTCCTGTGAACTCGCTGCGCGTTCCTGTTTGACGCTCAGCGCTGCTTTCCTCCTTGATCTCAATGTCGTCTTTTCAATTAACGAATCAATTACAGAGATAGATATTAATTGCTCTGGCAGTTTCAACACCATGATTATCATTGGAAGACAGTGCCATAGAAACGCAGTCGAACACCTTGAAAATGGGTGGCTACTTAGTCGCAGGCGGAGCCCTCGCTGGCTTCAGTATCGGCGCATTCTTGCTGTTCAATCGAGCAGTGTTCAGCTCTCTTGTTCGTATCAGTCAGTTTGAGGCTACCAGCTATTTTCTCGGAGTTTTCATGCCGGCTTTCGTGATTCTCATCATAGCGGGTTACTTGTTTGCCACGTCAGCGAGGCTTAGGAGTTCTAGTCTGTCAGCGTTGACGCCTTTTGTTGTCCTCGGCTTTCTATGCGTGGTGTTTTCGGCGCTTTCTGTGTTCTACCTGATCTCCTTCATCGGCGGTTGTCTTGTCTTGGCTGCTCTGATAAAGGCTTACACGAAACCTGCATTCCAAGTGTTGTCCAGAAAGGAGGCGTTCTTCTTCTTAGAGGTGGGCACGGTTTTCTCGGCGTCCTTTTCAGTGTTGCTGCTGTTGAACTGGCTTGTTTCAAGTTTCTACGAAACCTACTCTTTGGGTGTGTACAAGAGCCTCTCTCCATACTCGTTCGTGTTTGTTGGGGCGATTTCTCTTTTTGCTTTCTTTGCCGTTCCGCTGGTGGGCGCTCAGGGCAGAAACTATGGGTTGTGCCTCGCCTTTGGTTTGGCGACTAGCCTTCCTTCAGTTCTGGTTGCTGTTCAAAGTCAATACGTCTTGTTCAGCACCTCAGCCTACGCAGCCGCCTCTATCCTCATCGTTGGAGTGTCATCTGTGCTGATTGGTAGCATCGCTTATGCTAGGTTGCTTCTCTCTAGATTCGCTGTGCCCACTGCTGCTAGTTTGACTTCTACACTTCTTTACTTTGGAAAATACTGTCCATATTGCGGGAGACAACGTTCTGCTGCTTTTCAGACTTGGTGCCCACATTGCGGGAGAAACTTGATGTGGACTCCGTCCGCTCCTTACTGTCCCTCATGTGGGAGAGTGCTACCGCCTGAAGCCCAAAAGTGTCCTCACTGCCTTGAAGACATTGAAAAGAAGAGAGTCTACTACCTACAGAAGGAGGCTAAGGATCAGGCTATCGCCGACAAGCTGCTCGACGAAACACGGAAAAAGAAGCTCAAGTCAATCAAAACAGGGTGAACATATGAATGCTTTAGCTCTAATTGGTATGGTGTTTCATGTGTAGTTAACTTCGCTTAGAATCAGTAATAATACCGAAATGGTTTCAGTTCAGAAGTAGTAGTCCGCGCCTCGCGTACGTTGACTACTACTTCCATGTTGCACTGAAAATGAGATAGAATACTTGATTGAGGTAAACACACGCATTGATATTTTCGAGGCAAAGCGTTACATCCAAATCCTCGCAAACGTGGTTTAATGACCGAATACCTTCAACGCACTTTTGAAAAGCTCTGTCACGTAGAGAAACCATGTCATTGATTGTGCTTAATTTCGAAACCTTTTGAAAGGCATGAAAAGTAACGCGTTTGCAGTTTACTCTTGCCGCCAATCTGACCACTTTTTCAAGACACAACAAGCCTCGTTTCCTATATTTTTCATCAACAGCATCTGAAATTGTCAATTCACTTGGTGCATGAACCGAAACAAACTCTAGGCTACCAGAGTAACTGCGAAGAACTTTTTGCATTGATTTAAAAGAATCCATTAGTTGATCTTCAAACGTGATGACTTCTACTGCTCCGAATCCCTTAGAGATTCTGTCTTCCAGCTGAGATGGAACGCACGCAGCCTTGGCTGCAATAGTAAGCGCCATCGTCTTCCCCTCTCATATAACCACTTTAATGTTAATCTCTTAAAAGAGAAGCTCCGTTGAATATAGATTATTAACTTGCTTCCCGCCACTCTTTTCCGCAGAAAGATTAATTAGTGTGTCAGCCTCTCAAGGCTTACTTAGGATATTAACATGAGCTTAGTGATGGGTTACCTTACCTCTAAACAGAAGCTAATCTGGAGTCTAAAAGGCAATGGGCTCACTGAAGCAAGCATCGCCAGAAAACTCAAAGTGACACGTCAAACCGTTCACAAAGCCCTATACAATGCCAATTCTAAATTGTACACGGCGCTTGAGGAAGCAGCCAAGCTAAATAGAATTAATGTAAAAACAATAGAGCCAACAAAGGGAATTTTGGCAGGTTACAGCCCAGAGTTCAAGACTGAAGCGCTTATTACCTTTTCAGCAAGAAATGGAGTTCAAGTTTGGTACAGGCATCAAGGCGACTGCGGGAATTGTGATCAACTTCAATTCTGCATGGAAACGTTACTTGCAGAGGCAAAAGACCGAAATATTCCGCTTCCAGAAAACGCAGACTCAATGCTACCCTCCAAACTAGCTGAAATTCTGCTCTCAAAGATCATAGGTGAGTGAGAATGGGCATTCGCAAAAGGCTGTGGAATTGGTGTCCAAAGCCGAAAAAGCCAGTTTCAACAAGCCTCACAAGATTAGCTACACCGATATACATCTCATTTCTCATTGGAGCTCTGCTACTGACTACATACGCCGCTATCGCTTTTCTGCCTTCAATATCCTTTGTAAACGTTGACGAAGGTGGATGGGTTCCAAGGGAAATTGAAAGAATAAGGTTTCCGGGTGGCGATATAGTAGTGCGCGAAATCCGCTATAACTCATTCGAGAAAGGCTACGTTTCAATAGGCATACAAGCCTACATAACCTCTGAAGAGAACCTCGCAGCTTATGTAAACTCAAGAACAAACGCTCTTAATGCACTCTTAGACATCATTCCTGCCCATTCTCTAATCGAAGCTGTTGTGATTTTTGAAGACCCTATAGAACCTGAAGAACTTGTGAGTTTATGCGAAACCTCAGTTGAGAAACTTGGCGAATATGCAGTTATTCTAACAAATGAAACGACTGGCACTAAAGGGGTTGGGTTTCTTTGGTTTCCCAGACCTCAAGATCCGGATTTCATTCAAAACCTGACCTCCATTAGAGAAGGTTACAGATTGGAAGGAATAATTGCGATTGAATGTTACATAAAAGCTGAAATGGCAGGAACCCTGCAATCTGACTCCAAGATTCTCCTAATAGACCCAATGGAAGACCAAAAGATACTTGAGATCAAAAAGAAATATGACTCGATGGGTTTCGATGTTCGCATCGAAAGATCTTTTTCGCAGGAAATGGTGGGGCAATATGCAAAGTTGAAACATGGGGTTACTTGGTTTTCAAGCGTTGGACTTGGAAGTCCTAAATAGTGAAAGATTTTCGGAACGTTTCCAAGATTTTAATGGTAAACATGTGTTCAAATTCTAGCTCCCACTCGCAAATGCCTAAATTCTGATTCTTTGAAGAGATCAAACTCAAACTAAGCCGAAATTGGAGTGCGGGGGGTGGGATTTGAACCCACGAACCCCTGCGGGATAGCCGCTCTGAGAGACGGAATGCTACTTAACACTTGACGACCATAATTCGGCAACTCTATAGTTCTTCCTGACGGTATCGACATTTCTGCCGATCCTTCTGACCTTGCCCAGCTTTTCCGCTAGTTCTTTGATTTTTCGCATTCCGTCTCACCTCAGGGCTACGCCTTTGGCCATGCTTGGCAACCCCCGCCAGCCATGTAGCTATCTGATTCTTTCCACGCCTTCAATTAAATGTTACCTGTGCTTAATGACTTCTGAACAGACACCCTCCAGAAAAAAGAGTATGTTGAGACTGCCACTAAGCTAGGCGGAAATCCTCCTTTATCGTAGTCAACACCACGTGAGTATTGGATCTCTCAACGTATGGCAGCGCCAACAAACGCTTGGCAAACGCGCTCAATTCCTCTCGACTCTTGAACTTAGCAATGACAAAAGCATCAGTCAAACCAGTGACATCATAGACAGCACAGACATTCGGCATCCGAGCGATCTCATTTTCCATCTCAAGCAAACGTCCTTTCGAAACCGTAATCTCAATCAACGCCGTCAACATGTAGCCCAGCTTTTCGTGATCAACGACCGCCGAGTAGCCTCTAAGAACGCCTTCCTTCTCCAACTTCCTCACACGCGTCAGCACAGTGCCAATCGACACACCTGCTTTCCTTGATATCTGCCTCGACGAAAGCCTGGCATCAGAGACAAGCATTTTCAAAATCTTGACATCTGTCTCATCCAGCTCCATTCCGTCATCACCTCCATTAAACACTTATCGAATCAAACATCGAATTTCTAGACATTTGTGCTCCAAATTCGCAACAACCTTTATATTATAACAGGAAATAAACGTTTCTATTAACACCCTTACTTAGCAAGCACAGAGGCTTTTACATGAACGGTGAAGACTTCAAAGCAAGAGAAAACATGGCTGTTTGCCTCTCTCTCATAAAACACGCCGACCATATAATGCTACATTTCGTAGACCTGCTAGGCGCCTTGAAAGGACGAACAGTACCCGCACAGGAAGCAGAATCTGTCCTAAGAGAAGGAGTGGGCTTCGACGGCTCATCAATTCCCGGCTATGTAAGCATTCACGAAAGCGACATGGTGATGAAACCTGACATCTCAACATTCACGGTCTTGCCACGCTACTTCTACGACAAGGCAGTCGTAAGCTTCCTATGTGACACTTATCGACCCGATGGCAAACGTTTCGAAAGCGACTCCAGATACATCTGTTCAAAGATGGTGGAACAGGCTAGAAGCAAGGGTTATGAGCCCACAGCTGCTGCCGAGCTCGAATTCTACCTAGTCGAAAAAAACACAAGCCCAGAACTGCACCCTGTAGAACACCGAATCAAAGAGAACCCCCGGTACTTTGACATAGCGCCAAACAGGGACATCACTGAACCTTACCGCATGGACCTATGTGACACACTTTCATCCATGGGCATCGTTGTTGAACGACAGCATCACGAAGTCGGCTCAGCACAAAACGAAATCACATTCCAATACTCCACACCGACCACAACAGCCGATAACATAACCCGCTACAAACTAGCCGCCAAAGCAGTCGCAGACCGAAAATACAATTGGACAGCCACATTCATGCCCAAACCCTTGTTCGGCAAGGCTGGAAACGGCATGCACGTGCACTTGGGCTTATTCTCGACAAAAATCGGCAAAAACCTGTTCTTCGACCCTGAAGGATACGCCTGCCTATCCCAAACATGCCAATACTTCATAGGCGGCTTGCTTGAGCATGCCCGAGCATTATCAGCTATCGTCGCTCCAACAGTCAACAGTTATAAACGGTTAGTACCCGGCTACGAGGCGCCAGTGTACCTAGCATGGAGCAAGAAAAACCGATCAGCCCTAATCAGAGTCCCAGAGTATTTCCCGGGCAAAGAGAACGAAGCACGCATCGAATACAGAAGCCCAGATCCGTTATGCAACCCCTACTTGGCTTACACTGCCCTCTTTGAAGCTGGTCAAGAAGGAATACGAAAAAAGATCGACCCCGGAGACCCTGTTGAAGAAAACGTCTATCACCTAACAGAATCGCAACGGAAACAATTGGGAATAAAGACTCTACCAGCCTCGCTTAAAGAAGCACTAGACGAATGGAACAGCGACGACGTATGCATCAGGGCAATCGGCAAAGAAAACGCTGAAAAATACACGAGGCTGAAAATGGAAGAATGGCGCGAATATGAATCGTCAACCAAACCCGCCACTTCAAGCAGAGTAACGAAGTGGGAGATAGAAAAATACCTCCTAGCCTAGAGGCCAAACCATTGAACCGCAAGAAACGAAAGAAAGCCCGCAAAGCTAATGGTTTTCAGATCAGCTCAATATGGGAATTCGAAAGCTACATCAAAGAGCGGCTGAGATCGCTGGGCATCATCCAGTAGAAACGCAAAGTATATTACATCTTCTCTTGGTAGTCGTTAAGAACGCTCAAATCCACAGGGCCTCAAGATGAGATACGACACCATTCTTGTCCTTGATTTCGGCGGACAATACTGTCACCTGATAGGAAGAAGAGTGCGAGAACACGGAGTCTACTCGGAGATAGTGCCCCACAACATTACGCCTGAAGAGATTGAAGCGTTGAAAGGCCGGTTCAACGTTAAAGGCCTGATCCTGTCAGGAGGACCCGACAGCGTTTACGAGAAAGACGCTCCCAGATGCAATTCAGGAATATTCGATTCTGGGCTCCCCATGCTGGGCTTGTGCTACGGCCACCAACTGATAGCACAGATAGCTGGAGGAAAAGTTGAGCCTAGTTCTAACAAAGAATACGGCATTGCCACAGTCACAGTTGACCGTTCAATGGGCGTGCTTGAAGGACTCGGACCAAAAGAAAAGGTTTGGATGAGCCACGGCGACACGGTGTTCACTTTACCGAAAGAATACACTGTACTGGCGCATTCCGAGAACAGCCCAATAGCCGCGTTTGGAAATGAGAAAAAGCGCATTTATGGGTTGCAATGGCATCCCGAAGTGGTTCACACGGAACATGGCGTCGAGATGTTGCGCAACTTTCTCTATGAAGTGTGTAGATGTGAGCCCAACTGGCAGACGGCTGATTTCATCAAGACGTCTGTCGAAGAGATACAGCGGAAAGTCGGTCGCGGCAAAGCTATAGTGGCGTTGAGCGGAGGAATTGATTCGAGCACGGTTACTGCGCTAACGGCAGCTGCTTTGGGAAAGAACTTGACAGCTGTGTTTGTTGATCACGGGTTTATGCGCGCGGGTGAGCTAGAGTTTGTTGAGCAGACTTTTGGCAAGATGGACATCAACTTCGTCTCCGTTAAGGCGCATGGGCAATTTCTGCAGAAGCTCAAAGGTGTCTTTGACCCTGAAGAGAAAAGGAGGATAATTGGCAGAGAGTTTGTTCGAGTGTTTGAAGCTCAAGCAAGGAAAGTGGGCGCTGAGTATCTTGTTCAGGGCACTATTTATCCAGACCGCATTGAGTCGGGTTTTCGTAGGTTCTCTGACAAGATTAAGACCCATCACAATGTGGCTGGTTTGCCATCAAGAATGGAATTCAAGGGTGTTGTTGAGCCGATACGTGACCTTTACAAGGACGAGGTTAGAAAAGTTGCTGAACAGTTAAGATTGCCCAAGGCGATTGTTTGGCGGCAACCATTTCCAGGCCCAGGCTTAGCTGTACGGGTTACTGGCGAAGTGACAGCCGAAAAGACCGAGATTCTGCGAAGAGCTGATAAAATAGTTACTGATGAGATTGAGAAAGCGGGTTTGGATGGTGGCTTGTGGCAGTACTTTGCAGTTTTGACTGAGACTAAATCCACTGGTGTGAAGGGCGATGCTCGTGCTTATGGCTACACTGTGGCGGTTAGAGCTGTTGAAAGCCGTGAAGCCATGACTGCAAACTTCGCACGACTGCCATACGAGGTTTTGGAAAGAATCTCAACTCGAATAACCAATGAGATAGAGCAGGTTGTAAGGATCGTTTACGACGTAACTCACAAGCCGCCGGCTACTATAGAATGGGAATAGACGCGGTTTAGACAAGCGGTTTGGGCAGTAGATCATCGATTTTGGCTTTTTTTAACGCGTTTACGTGTCTAACAAGTTCTTTAACGGCTGCTTCAAACACTTTCTTTCCTTTTTCGACAGAGGCTGTTGCGGAAATCCCGAACACGCCTGAACTTGTGTAGTCGGCTGTGTCAAGCCCATAGCTCACGCCTACTGAAGCCTTGGCAAACGGTTCCCTAGGTTTCTCATCGAGTAGCTTGTTCTTACTCACCAGATGTGGGTGTAAAGCCATGTTTACCGAGGTCTCCTCAGCTGCCGCATGTCCGCGTTCAGGTTCACTGAAGACTTTCGGCAGGATCCTCGTTGAGGCTTCCCACCATAGGAAGACAGACAGGAATAACCCTTTCTTTCTGAGTTCGCGGGCTAATTCAAGAATTATGCGAGTGTTGCCGCCGTGTCCATTAACGACTACTATCTTGTGAATGCCATAGCGTTTCAGCGATAGGCACACATTCTTCACGTAAGCCTTCAATACGTGTGATGGAGCGTGTATTGTGCCCCAGAACTGCATGTGATGCACGCTTACACCGAAAGGGATCACAGGGAGGCAGATGACGTCGACTCGCTTAGCCGCTTCTTCAGCTAGGCTACGTGCTATGAGGTGGTCTGTTCCTAGAGGATTCTGAGGACCGTGCTGCTCAGTTGAGCCAACTGGCAAAAGAGCCACATCACTTGTCTTGAAGTATTCTTTGGCTTGGACCCACGTTAGATCGCTTAGATTGGGCATCTTTGGTTTCCTCCACGATCAATTTGCCAATATGTTGTTGCTTTTCCATTTAAACGTGTATAAGAATTCAGTTCCTCAACTGCCTTGGAGCTTCATAAGGTTTTTAATGGATGCTGCAAAAATACCCTTATCTGGCATTGAGGACTACGGTGTGAAAGCTGTCATAATCGCAGGTGGCTTTGGCACTCGACTGCGCCCTTTGAGTTGCACTCGCCCCAAACATCTCTTTCCAATAGCCGGCAAGCCTCTCTTAGACTGGACTCTTGAACATTTGGCTAAGGACGGAGCAGATGAAATTGTTTTCGCAGTTAACTACATGTCTGAAGCCTTTATCAAGCGCTACGGGAAAACCGCTTATGGCATGCAAATTCATTACGGTCACGAAGCAAAGCCGCTGGGAACAGGCGGATGCGTCAAAAACGCTGAGAAAACAATCGGACGCAACGAAGATTTTCTCCTCCTCAACGGCGACATCATCTCAGACGTGAACTATGCCCAACTGATGAACCAACACACGAAAAACCAGGGCACGGCAACAATAACCTTGCATCGAGTGAAAGACCCGTCACGTTATGGCGTCGTTGAACTTGCAGGGCAAAACCGTATAACACGCTTTGTCGAGAAACCGCCACGAGATAAGGCGCCTAGTAACATGATCAACGCGGGCGTCTACGCCTTGAGCCCACGCATCTTTGACTATATCCCAAGTGGAAGACGAGTATCCATTGAACGCGAGGTTTTCCCAAAACTCGCTAGTGACGGTGGATTGTTTGGGTACAAATACAATGGATTATGGATCGACGTCGGCGAACCATCTGATTTCCTGAAAGGTAACCGTCTTCTACTAAATTCCCGATTTCGCAACGGGCAAATCGCCAAATCCGCCAAAGTGAAAGACAATGCAAAAATCAACAACCCCACAGTAATTGGTCTTCACACGAAAATAGGCGAAAACTCAACAATTGGTCCATACGTAACACTGTGTGACTATGTTGCTGTAGGTAAATCGGCACGAATCAAAAACTCT
>Ga0315314_1004648_pt1 | contig 10232 bp, 6 predicted proteins | sample TDP9_MG_FD_203631 | JGI IMG/M metagenome (GOLD analysis project Ga0315314, IMG submission 203631) | Freshwater sediment microbial communities from Lake Towuti, South Sulawesi, Indonesia - TDP9 | ecosystem: Environmental > Aquatic > Freshwater > Lake > Sediment | place: Indonesia: South Sulawesi... | reverse complement strand
TCGGGGTCTTGTACGCCTGCGCTTTCGTAGCAGTGCAGGCATTTCAGGTTGCAGGCACGCGTTATGTTCCATACAACTTGGAAAGGAGCGCCAGGGACGTATGGACGCTTAACGCCAAACCATGCTATGCCTTCTATGACGCTTACTAAGCCGCGGCGCCAGTACGGGTCGCGGAACTTGTTTTTCAGCTGTTCCTCGGTTAGTCCGAAGCCGCGTCGTGCCATGCTGAGAATGGGAGATATGAGTGATTGGGATACTTTGCAGGTGATACACGCGTCTTTTCGAATCCCTACATAGAGTTCGAGGGCTACATCCAGTCTGTTCGCGTTATCGCGGTTGCAACGTTTAAGGAGAGTTTTCAAAATACTCCTTATAAGGGGATTATCTGCTGCCGCCTTGAAGGTTTGAAGCGTGTTTACGGCGTCCGCGCTCTCACCCAAAGGAACGGCTCTCCTTTGATAATATATTTTAAAGAATTCTGACCTTAATAGTTTTCACTTTTGAATGTGAATATGTGTAGGACAACATCATGAGCTAGAGCTGATATAAGCAGTCAGAAAAGGACCTTCGGGGAGGACCTCCACGATGTTTTGAACCACGTATGAGTGTTAGTAGGATTTTGCGCAGACTCAGCGGTCTATCTTCGTGCGGAAGTTAAGCCCTTGTGGAGGCCCGATGTCGGAATCGCGTGTTTTCTCATAAAAGATTTGTTAAGAATCTGGGATATACTCTGCTAATATGATTGCGCACACTCAAGTCTCCGATCATGAATTGCATAATGCTGTGAAGTCAACTAGGCAAGGTTTACATGATAAAGAAAGCAGGTGCTGACAATCTTGCTCCTAGGCTACGTAGTGCACGAGGTTGTTAACAACTGACATCGAAGACACTTTCATAAACGATAAATCTTAAGCATGGTCATAGATTATGATCGAGTGGGGAGAGAGTGACCGATAGGCTTAGGGCGACAGCACGCAGAATCGTTGTCTGCCTCCTCCTGATCTCTCTGGGGGCTCTTACGATTAGTCTCCACATCGTCCCCGTCAAGACTGTTGATAGCATTTGGAATGTTTCTTTTGGCGGAACATACAATGAGATCGCATATAGTGTTCAGCAAACTAGCGACGGTGGCTACATAGCGGCTGGATTCACGGAGACGTTCGGCGCTGGGTCAGCCGACGCTTGGCTGGTTAAGACGAATGCGAGTGGAGGTATGCAGTGGAATAGAACATTCGGGGGCTTCTATGCGGATGAGGCGCGTTGTATTCGTCAAACGAGTGATGGAGGATACATCTATGCGGGTTTCACGAGGTCTTTCGGTCACGGCGATGCTGACTTTTGGCTGGTCAAGACTGAGGTAAACGGTGCCGTGGGATGGAGCCAAGCATACGGTGGAATGAATGATGACTGTGCCTTCTCTGTTCAGCAAACGAGCGACATGGGATACGTTATGGCTGGCTTCACGGAGTCTTTTGACGTTGGGGGACGAGACTTCTGGCTGGTCAAGACTGACTCGAATGGGATTCTGCAGTGGAACAATACGTATGGTGGAATGGGGTTAGAGCAAGCCTTCTCCGTTGTCCAAAGTGTTGACGGAGGATACGTCATTGCAGGCGAGAGGCATTCAGAAGGCTCGGGAGACATTGATTTCTGGTTGGTTAAGACCGACCCTGCTGGCATCGCGGTTTGGAGCAACTCGTATGGTGGTTCAGGTCTAGACAATGCTCGCTCAGTTCATCAAACAAGTGACGGAGGATACATAATAGCTGGCTGGACCAATTCGTTCGGCGCAGGTGGCACTGATTGCTGGGTCGTGAAGACGGATGCTTCTGGCAATCATCAATGGAATAGAACATACGGTGGCACATTTGATGAAGAGGCGCATTCGGTTCAACAGACTGGTGACAGCGGATATATCGTTGCCGGGAGCACGAAGTCTTTCGGCTTGTACATAGGAGTTTGGAATTTTTGGCTGGTCAAAACCGATGCGCAGGGAAATAAGGAGTGGGATCTAGTGAACGGCGGAAGCTCCGATGATAAGGCTTATTCTGCCAGGCAGACCAGCGATGGAGGATACATAATGGCTGGAAGCACGGAGTCCTATGCAAATGGACTGACTGATTTCTGGCTGGCAAAAACCGCCCCGCACCCTCCACGACCACCTGAAGAAGGCCATGACATTGCAGTTATTAGTGTCTCGCCTTCTAAAGCGGTGGTTGGGGAAGGGATTTCCACATCTGTTAATGTAACAGTGGAAAATCAGGGCATCTATGATGAGATTCCTATGGTTTCGTTATATGTCAACACGACTTCAGTCGAGGCAATAGCAATTCCTTTGGCAAGTGGAGAAAGCGCAACAATTACATTCTCATGGAATACATCAGGTTTCGCTAAAGGAGATTACAGCGTTAGCGCTACGGCAGATCAGATACTTGAGGATACAGACATAACAGATAACACCTTCGTAGACGGCAAGGTCAAAATCACTTTTGTGGGCGACGTTCAAGGCGACGGAAAAGTTGACGCCACTGACCTCTCTGACCTGATGAAAGCTTATGCATCTTGTCCCCAAAGCCCCGTTTGGAATCCTAACTGCGATTTCAACGACGACAAGAGAGTAGATGCATTAGACCTCTCTGATCTCGGCAAGCATTACGGTCAAACGTTATAACAGTGGAAACGAAGCCAAGAAATAGGTATGATTCATCCTCGGATTTGCAGCGTTGTTGTGAACAAACAAAAAAGGGGATGTGAGTTTCGTCTCTGGATTCCTTTCAGACAAACGTTATTCTTAGTTCGAATGGTTCGCGTCCGGTGTATATTGAATATCCCACGACTTCGAAGTCTATAGTGCCTACTGGTCCAACTAGGACGACTCTCTCAGGAGCATTGGATGTTGCAGCGCGAAGGTCTAGTGCATTGTTCCATTCTATATAGAGGTCCAAGTCTGTTGCCGGATACGTGTTCCAGCCGTGCACCCACCACAGTTCGACTATGGCTTTTGTTGTGCCTGGAGGCACGTTGACGGAGGGCATCACAATCCTTTGATCTGGCCATATTAGCCCGGAGTACTCTATAGTGGCTGGAGTCTTCTTGGCTTTGGTTACAGTGATAGTAATGTCTGCCGAGGCGCTATCGAAGCTGGTCCAATCGTTTTCCACAACTATTTTTATGTATCCGGGCTCAATGACTTGTGCGCGTGCGGCGATACTTGGTTCTGGCGGGAAAGCAGGCACTGACCATGTTGTGGCATCGTCCGTAATGTAGAACCATGAGTTGCCGATTACATTGGCACCCCAAATGTAATAGTTCAAACTCGTCCTCTTGGCGGTTTCAATGTACACCTCGAAGCTGTTCACTCCCAATGGATTATTACCACGTACAACGTTGGTAATATCGAGTCTAATCGAATTGGCGGTTTCTGTGGCTTGGAATATGTACTCCTTCTTGTGCCCTGGTGGCAGGTTGGTGATGGAAGTCGTGTATACGCCTGCGGTAACGATTCCTGTGTTGTTTATGTCCACTAGACTGGCTTCTTCTGGAAGCGGAGGCGCAACATCTCCATAAGACGAGTCAGCCTTGAGAACCTCTAAAGCAGCGGTCGCATTGAGATACCCAGCGCCTTGATCATACTGATCGAATCCAGGTAGCCAGACGGCTCCAGCGGTGAGTGCTTGCTTGTAGTCCTCTGGGCTCGCACCAACTGTAGCCATCTCAGACCAGGAGTTGAGCAATGCGGTTGCACCTGCAATGGCTGGCGTTGCCATGGAGGTTCCGGATGCCCAGCCCATGCTTGTTGGTCCGCCAGGTGTATTGGCTGAGAGTACATGTCTTCCAGTAGCTGACAATGTTGGCTTCATGCGACCGTCAGAGGTGGGTCCACGGCTGCTAATAGTGTCAATCTGTGGGGTTGAACTCGTGTATAGAAGAGCTCCTCTACCTAGCACGTTATAGGAGTAATCCCAGTAAGCTCTAGTGTTAACAGGGTTCGACGCCATGCCTGCAGTAATCGCTGTGTTCGCAGCGCCCGGTGTGCTAACGGTCATAGTCGCCGGACCGTTATTGCCGGCGGCAGCAACTGGGGTTATATCGCTGGCGGTTAGCATGTCGATAAGCTCTTCATAAGAGGTTCGTCCTTCGAAGAGGGAGGACCCACCGAAGCTCATACTAACGACGTCGACGTCGTATCCGCGAACCAGTTTCAAGTCGAGGACGTGTTCAAGTGCCGTAATGATTATTCCACGCGGTATTGAAGCTCCTGTGTGATCAAATATTTTGACTATGTAGAGTCTTGCAGCTGGCGCCATTCCAAGAAGTGAGATGATTTTGCTTCCCGCAGGGTATGGAGGCGAAGGTGCAGGGGGTAACAGGAATCCACCGTAATTCTCCAAAGCTTGTGCATATGTGAATAATCGTGTTCCTGGAGCAGCTACAGCCGATCCTCTGCTTGCAAGGATTCCAGCACAGTGACCTCCATGGAAGTGGTTCAGTGTGTTGTTCCAGCCGAACCATTTCGGATCATAAGCCCACGTTGGAGGATATTGCTGATATACTGTGAAGTTGTCGCGGCTTACGTCAACTCCTCCCACCATCTCACCTAAAGCAACTTTTGGCGCGAACATGAAATGAGGCGTCCATATGCCCGTGTCAATAATTACGGCCAATGATTCTGACCCCATGTTTGTCTGTGGCCAGATTGCTTGTGCTCCCATGCCAATCGTGTTCCAATAGTTGCTCAAATCAGCCGATGGTATTTCGTCTTCAGTGAACGCCATTGTTTCAAGTTCTTCGTCGAAAACTGTGGGCGCAGCATCATACTCCGTCAGAGAGTCGTCCGGTACGCCCGAGAGCCCTACTGGGTCGTCAAAGTATATTCTCTCGATCAAGTTGTTTTGAGTAAGTTCAAGAATGCTGCTTGGTGGCAGCGAAGCAGAAAGTCCCTTGACGTATTTGAACAGGAATCCTACTTTTCCTCCAAGGTCATTGATCTGCTGAACGAGGTTGGAATAATCATTTGTGAAGGTCTCGATCAACACATTGATTGATTGACCTGCATTCGCCATTTCGTTCCAGAGTGTTGGAGATATCTTGCCTATGTTAAGAACGACACTCGTGTTCGCCAACGGAATCGTGGCAAACATCGAAAGTAACAGCAGTGGCATCAAGGTGATTGTTTTGAGGTTCAGTCTTCCAAATGGGTAGTTAGCTATTGAATACATTTTCTTTTCCTTTCTCCTACAATCTGATGCGCAGTACTATTGCATCGGTTGCCCATTTGAATCTTATGGAACTATTTTCCAGAAACCAAAATAAACCATGCTAAAAGGGTTATAAATACCCTGCAAACATAATGCAGCAACTTCACAAGGTGAAATTGAATGAGCGAGGATGAAAAATTCGAGAAACTTAACATGGAAATGTTCATGAAATACATGGGGAAAAATCCTGTCTACGCTACGTTCTTGGGATTGCACGACCCATATGACTGGTTGTTACCGGATGGAAGCGGCAAGAATGTGTTTGAAAGCCTTGAACTAGCTAAAGAATGGATCGACAAGATGAAGAAGACGATGAAGTACGAAAAACTTAGCCCGGACCACAGGATCGATTGGAAAGTGCTTGAACAATTGTACGAGAAGTTCAAGTTCCAAGTCTATGAGCATCGTGTTTGGGAGACAAACCCAGACGCTTTCGACGAGGTTGGCGGCGCCTTTTTCGTGATGCTAACTCGAGACTACGCGCCCATAGAGAAAAGAGTTGACGCAATAGTGGCTAGAATGGAGAAACTGCCCAAGTATCTGGAAGAGTTCAGAACACGTTTTGAGAAATCAAAACCAGTGAAGCTGTGGACTGAAATCGCGATTGAAAGCTGCCAGCAGATCCCAGGTTTGTTCATGTTTCTTGTAGCATCAACAAAAGGCGTGGTTTCAAATGAACTCCACACTAGACTGACAAAAACCGCTGATGACCTTCAACAACCATTAGAACAACATCTGAAGTGGTTACAATCCTTACTGCCTAAAACTAAAAGTGAATGGGCACTGGGCAGAGAGAAATTTGCCAAATGGCTGAAACTTCGCAGCTTGGAAATGACCACTGATGAGATCTATAATTTAGGGGTCAAATACCTTAAGGAACTCAAACAGGAACGGAATAGACTGGCTGAAAAAATCGCGCCTGGAAAGACAGCTCAAGAAGTCATTAAGGCTATTGATGCAAACGCGCCGAAGACCTTTGAAGATGCGCTCAAAGCTACAAAAGAAGCAATGGAGAAGTCGAGGCAGTTCATCGTTGAAAACGACTTAGCCACGGTGCATCCGAACGACAAGCTTCATGTTGAGGAGACACCTGCCTTCATGGCTCCACTTCTACCGTTTGCCGCTTTAATCATGCCCGCAAAGTTCGACAAGCGACAGGAAGGAATCTACATCGTAACCCGCCCACAAGATATCAAGAACTTGGGCAAGCATCTCAACTACGCGGGCATTCCGGGCACAGCAGTACACGAAGGCTTTCCTGGACACTTCCTACAAGGCGCAATGTCTAACCGAGGCTCACTTGTTCGCCTGTTTGCCAGCGGAAGCGAAACAATTGAGGGCTGGGCTCACTACTGCGAAGAAATGATGACAGAGCATGAATTCATCAAAGATCTGGAAAGCCGCCTCATGAAAGTCAACGACGGCATCTGGCGCGCCACCAGAATAATAGTCGACGTCAAACTATCGCGAGGCGAAATGACCTTTGACGAAGCTGTCAACATGCTCATGAAAGAAGCTGACATGTCCAAAGAAGCAGCAGTAGCTGAAGTTCGACGATACACATTGACGCCTGGCTATCCGCTTTCATACCTGCTTGGAAAACACTTGATTCTGCAACTCCGCGCAGACATAGAGAAGAGAATGGGCAAGAAATTCAACGAGAAATTCTTCCACGACACCATAACAACTAACGGTGAGCTTCCAATAGCGCTACTGAAAAAAGTCTTCGACATGGAATTAGCTGAGCAAGGAATCAAGTAACTCAGCTAGCCCTCGCTACCCTGTTCCTCAAAACCCCGATTTTCTGAATTTCTACTTCTAAGATGTCGCCGGGTTCGAGAAACTTCGGTTCAGGCTTCATGGCAAATCCTACACCAGCCGGCGTGCCAGTGGCTATAACGTCTCTTGGTTCAAGCGTCATGACATTGCTGAGTCTGGAGACTACTTCATAAACGTTGAAGACCACGCTGCGGGTTGACGAGTTCTGGCGCATCTCACCGTTAACGTACGCGCGAATCCATAGATTGTTCGGGTTGCCTATTTGCTCACTGGTGGTAATGCATGGTCCCATGGGCGCAAACGTGTCGAAGCTTTTCCCACGAGTCCACTGCTTGTCTTTGAATTGGATGTCTCTTGCTGAAACATCGTTGAAGCACGTGTACCCGAAGATGTGGTCCTTGGCGTTTTCAGCGCTGATGTTCTTGCCTTTTGTGCCAATGATGACTGCCAGCTCGGCTTCATAATCCAGTTTTTCCACGAAGCTCGGCTTGATTATGGAGCCTTCAGGATCTAGAATGGCTGTGTGGGGTTTCATGAAAATGACTAGGTCGTCGGGTAAGGATGCTTTTGTCTCTGCGATGTGGTCGTGGTAGTTTAAGCCTAGGCAGATTATTTTTGGAGGAGAACTGATCGGGGCGAGCAGTTTTGCTTCTCTGAGGCTGATGGTTGCTTGGGCTTTCTGCCTTTCGTTAGCTGTGGTGATCAGACTTTTGATCGTGGCTAAGCCTTGGTCGTCTAGACGAATCAAGTCGTCGAGATTTGCGGGAACAGTCTGTTTCATTCGCTGTGACAAAGAGAGCAAATCGATGGCTCTGTCTTCAGTGATCTGAACGCCATATGATTCCTTGTTCCCTGATCTGAAACGAACCAGTTTCAAGTGGCTGTTTAGCCCCGTGCCGCGATGCCAGAATAACGCTTGAAGAGCTTGTGCTCAACGTCGAAGCAGTCTAGCACGCGGCCAACAACGAAATCAACGAGATCGTCGATGCTCTTGGGCTTGTGGTAAAAGGCAGGCATGGCTGGAACAACAGAAACTCCTAGCTTTGCTAGTGTCAGCATGTTTCGCATGTGGACAACGTTCAACGGTGTTTCCCGGGGCACGACTACGAGGCGTCTTTTCTCTTTTAGGGTCACGTCTGCGGCTCTTAGAATGAGGTTGTCGGCGAATCCGTGTGCGATGCCTGCTAAGGTCTTCATGGAGCATGGGATTATTGCCATGCCGTCGGTTTTGAATGAGCCGCTCATCAACGGCGTTGTCAAATCATTTATGTCGTAGGTGTGATTTGCGAGTTTTTCGAGGTCTTTCTTGCTTAGTCCAAGTTCGTGTTCCATTATTTTCTCGGCTGCCGTGCTGATGATTAGGTGTGTTTCGATCTTCTTTTGCTTCAGTACTTCCAGCAACCGTTTGCCGTACACTGCTCCACTAGCGCCTGTGATGGCAACTATTAGTCGCAAGGTCCTGTTGTGCACCTCGCCCTAGGTTGTCGGTTGTGGGGTCAGAGCCTCTTTCAGGTCCACCCTGTATGGACCTAGTTTGCCGCCGTAGTTTCCCGCCGAAATCCTCAGTACTCCTGGAACTTTGACAGCTGCTTTGATGCCTGTTGTCATAGCCTGTTTAATGGAGTCTAGGTTTAAGCCGTCGATCACGATCTCGTAGACGCTGTTGACGTTTTCTGGAACACGGGAGTCTGGCACGAGCTTCTTGAGTTTGGGGCAGAATTGATGGAACGTTGAAGCCTTTAATTTGTATTTCAATGAGCCTGCTTTTGAGCCTGAGCGGCAGACGCCGCCTGGAAAGGGCAGAATGACTCTCTCACGGAGTTGGTTTATGGCATTCACGGCTTCTTCAGCTGCTTGTACGCCAGCTTTTTGGTTTTCAGCCATGATGAGGAAGTTTCCGCCTCCGATGGCGCTGACGGCTCCGAAACGATCTTCAACGATGAATTCGCCTTCCATGACGGGAATGCGCCATACGCGTCGCTCGTATAATGTGTCTCTTTTTTGAAAGCCGTCGCCGAAGTAGCGGAGGCTTCGACCCACTTTCAATCTTCTTTTAGCTTCGGGCAGTGCGTCGAACGCTGCGGTTGTGGGGCACGTCATCACGCATTGTCCGATTCTGAGGATCATCTGTGATTTTAGGTCCAGTCTGTTACGGTGATAGATCTGAATGATTATGCCGTTTCTTCTGTCAGGTGTCTGGTCCGTTGGCAGAGTGGCTTCGATTCCTGCCTCAGCCGGCGACATGATTATTGAAGTGCCGAAGCCTGTGGCGGTCTTGGCTGCGGTTAGAGCCCATTTCTCGTTTTCAGCTGTGATCAAGACTCGCCCAGCCCACATTGGAAACATTTCCGCGAAAGTGTTCTCGATTTCTACGAACGAGTCTATGCCAGCTTGCAGTTTGAAGGTTTCGAGTTGCATTCTTATTTCCTCTTTGGGCAGCTTCTTGCTCCTTTTCGCTCCCGTGGCGTGTTCAAAGTCTGCTTTCAATAAGCTTTCGTCTTCTTTAAGAGTTTTCGCTGTAGGCTGAACAGCTGCGTAGGTGTTATTATTCGTAAGGTTCATACGGATGACAACGCTCAGAAGACAATGATTGAACTACCAAGGAAGATCAAATGCCATGATCAAGGCTGTCATATTCGACATGGACGGAGTAATCGTTGACAGCGAACCAGCTCATATTGAAGCAGAGAAAGAGATCCTGCTGAAACATGGTGTCAGAATAACAACTGAGGAATTGAGAGCGTACACTGGGACCACAGCTGAATTCGAGTTCAAAGACTTGATCAGAAAATACAGGCTTAAGACAACAGTTGATGAGCTTTTCCGAGAGAAAGAGACCATCTTGTTCGAATTGCTTGAGAAGCGAACGCAGCCTACAAAGGGAGTTATAGAATTGATTAGAAGTCTGAAGCGTCAAGGTCTCAAGCTTGGGATTGCATCAAGTGGACACGGAAAACTGGTCCGGTATTTCTTGAAAAAGCTGGAAATTCAGCATTTGTTCGATGCGGTAGTCTGCGCTGAAGACATCATTCATAGCAAACCGCATCCGGAAATATTCGAGAAATCAGCGCAAATATTGAACGTGAAGCCCAGCGAGTGCGTAGTGATAGAAGATTCGAAATTGGGAGTTGAGGCAGCCAAAAGTGCGGGAATGAAATGTGTTGGATATGCAAACCCGAACAGTGGCAGTCAGGA
>Ga0315314_1004647_pt1 | contig 10233 bp, 14 predicted proteins | sample TDP9_MG_FD_203631 | JGI IMG/M metagenome (GOLD analysis project Ga0315314, IMG submission 203631) | Freshwater sediment microbial communities from Lake Towuti, South Sulawesi, Indonesia - TDP9 | ecosystem: Environmental > Aquatic > Freshwater > Lake > Sediment | place: Indonesia: South Sulawesi... | reverse complement strand
TTTAAATTCTCGGCAAATTTCATAAATAACATGGAGAAGTTCTTCCGTCAGAAACTTTTGAGTGTTTTGAAGACAAGCCGGAGTTCAAATCCCTCTTGGGCTACCATTAAACCCAAGTTACGTAATCGTTCAAACTCTCGGTTTTTCACTTTGTGGGATTATGGGAAGATCCCCCTTTCATATACAATATCTATTGCCTTAGAAATAGCGAAAACAAATGCTGCGTTCCTCATATCCAGGTCGTAGTTTTTAGCGGTTTCCACGATATTTCCGTAAGCATTAACCATTTTCTTTTGAAGCTTTCCTTTAACTTGACTTAGTTCCCAGCTTTCGCCTGCTTTGTTTTGAAGCCATTCGAAGTAGCTTACAGTGACCCCGCCAGCATTCGCAAGTATGTCAGGTAACACGTGGACTTTTTTGTCTATCAAGATTTGGTCAGCAAGATTGGTGGTAGGTCCGTTTGCGAGCTCGAGAATCACTCTAGCCTCAATGTCTTTGGCAATTGCACCTACAATTTGTGTCTCTTTCGCAGCAGGTACTAAAATATCACAAGGGCTTGTTAACAATTTTTCTGTGGTTAGATGTTGAAGCCCGTCGTATCCAACCACGGATTGTTCAGGAGTTGAATTTTTATAAGCCATGACATCCTTTGAATTCAGTCCATCTTCAGAATGAATTCCTCCCTTTGAGTCACAGATTCCGATGATTCTGCATCCGTAATCTTGGTCTAGGATGTGGGCGATGTTAAAACCAACATTCCCAAATCCTTGAACGACAACTGTTGCATCTTTCAAGGAACTTAATCCCTCGATGTGCCTTTGTTTAACAGCCTCTTCTAGAATATAGGCTCCCCCTTGTGCTGTCGATTCCTTTCTACCAAGGGAGCCACCTAAGTTAAGTGGTTTTCCGGTTACAACCGCAGAAGCATACGGAGTTTGTGGGTTGAACATTTTATAAGTATCGTAAATAATCCCCATTTCCCTTTCACTGGTGCCCACATCTGGTGCGGGGACATCAGTATCAGGTCCAATCACTGATAAAATTTCGTAAGCGTACCTTCTTGTCAATCTGTCAAGCTCTGCTCGTGACATTTTCTTTGGATCACAACAGACCCCTCCCTTTGATCCACCATAGGGAAGACCAGCAACTTGGCATTTCAGGGTCATGTCGAAGGCGAGGGCGGTTATCAAGTTCAAGTCCATTTCCGGAGAATACCTTATGCCTCCCTTGGTGGGTTCGAATAATCTGCTATGCTGAACCCTATATCCGGTAAACATCTCAATTGAGCCGTCATCAATTTGAACCGGAAATCGTACAGTTAATTGCCTGAACGGATGTTCTAAGAACTTGACAACACCTTTTTCAACAGGTCTTATTTCTGCATTTATAAACTGGACTGCCTTTTCAAACTCCAGCTTAGTTCTCTTCAGGAAGTCTGACTCTTCTTTGATTTCATATGTCTTGCTAGAGTTCATCAAGCGGTTGCCTTCTGCTAACTGTCCTTATATCCTTAAAGCTCAGCGGAACTTCTTCGGAAACTTCTTCCGAAAATCTTATTTCATACACGTCCTTTGAACCGCACCCTTGACATTCTCTAGCTTTCATCCTACACGTTTCACAAGTTTCTGATTCCATGCCGATTCGAAGGCAAAGATCTTCTTTTCCATCCTTATGTGCAACAACCAATCCAACAAGTTCAATCCAAGTTTTTCCACAGTGAGCGCAAGCAAATCTTTTCTTTGTCAACTCTTCAGTTGAACTTCTGTTTTCAATTTCTTGAAGTGCTTCCTTTAATTTCATTCTCTCCTCACATCATGCAATTTAAGTATACTCACCAATATTTATAGATTTTGTTCGACTTTTGATAATTAAATCGGACAATCTAAGAAAAAAATGCAAAACAGTACGACATGTCGTAAACAAGCAAGCTGGGGAAAGCCTTATTCGACATTATAAGATTTTCAAGATAAAATAATATAATTTAAAAGCGTTGGTCGCATAATATCTGGTAAGTGACGCAAATATGCCGTTCCAAGTGAAAGTCGATGACATTGATATAAACATCATTAGAGCTCTACAGAAGGATGCCCGCACCAATTTTGCAGATATTGCAAAGAATTGCGGCGTGTCAGTAGATACAATAAGCAAACGGTTCAAGAGATTAAGAAGAACCGGCATTGCCAGAGGGACAACAGTGTTGCTAAACCCGAAGAGCTTTGGTTATGATTGCGTTGCAAGCTTTGGTATTCGTGTCGATTATCCACACGTAGGAGAAGTTATTGATTTTATCGGAAAAATACCCGAAGTGGTTTTCTGCACTCAATCCATGGGCACGCACAACATATTCGCCATAGTAGTTCTAAAAAATGTTGGCAGACTAGGCCAAGTGAAAGAGGTGATAAAAGGGCATCCCATGGTTCGAGAGGTGGCAACAAGCATATGGGTTGACGAGATACTTTTGTGTCCGGAAAATTTCGAATTGGAACACCTTAAAAAGAAGTGACAGAGATGGACGAAATAGATTTGGCTATAATCAATAAATTAACTGAAGACGCTCGTATGTCTTTCAGAAAAATTGCAGAAGAACTTGGCATCTCCCCTGACACTGTTATAAATAGGTATACAGCACTTCAGGAAAAGGGTGTAATCCGAGGATCAACAATTATAATCCACCCAAAGAAACTTGGATATCAAGCCATGGCTGTTTTCATGATCGATACCTCACCCGCACACATATTGGTAAACGAAGCAACTCCAACCGATTCTTCACTAATCCTAAAAAAGCTGATCCAGATGCGAAACATAATCGTGGCTACAAAGACCGTTGGAGACCACGACCTGTTAGCTATAGGCGTAGCCAAAGATTTTGAGCATTTGATCAGCGTGAGAAACGACATCGTAAAAATACCTGGGGTGCAGGATTTGCAGATATCTTTCTGGGTCGAAAAGATAGAACTTTGCCCTAAATACTTCATTGTCTGAGTCAAAACCAATATCCTGCTATTGCTTTAAAACTTGTATTTGCCAAACCGTTTACCGCTAAATGTGTCCAAATTTGGCGTGATTGCAGTCAAAGTTTTAAAAAGACAAAGACTCAGTTTCCTTTCGTAAAAAGACCTAAAAATCTTGAAGAGCGCCGGGGATGGGAATTGAACCCACGCAAGCGGGGTGATATCCCCGCGGTTCTCTTTTTTATCTTGCAGTGCGCTGATTTAGGGTTTGAGCTAACATCAAAAATTTCTTGCAGAAACTATGAAGTAGTTTTCATCTGTACCTGAAATGACAATCTTTGTCGTAAAGACTTATAAGAATAATCTTAAAAGTGTACCCTTTCAGTCGTCATGAACTCTGGCGTTCAACAGAGACAGCGAGGCCATAACTACAACATGCCTGCGGTTAAGTCCGAGACCAAGTTAAACAAGCATCATGCAGGTTTTAGCCACACCCTCAACACGTAGCCCGGCTTATCCAGCTTCAGCGCCCAGACCACCTCCCAAGGTATAGTTATGCGTCCGCCACGCAGAAGCCTAGCAACAAACTCCTCATAAGCAAGGCTACCAACCGGATGCACCCTCACCTTCAACAGCTCCCCCTGCTCCAGCCTATAACGCCACCTAACCTCCACCGGAACTTGGACACGATTCAACTTCTGCAACCTAGCCAAAAACTCCACAGTTTCAGTTAAAGGCACCCTCTCAACACCGCCTTCCCCATACTTCTAACACCTTTCACAACCTTCCATATACGTAAGATAAACCAAATTTAAACCTTATTTTTAAAAAGCAAACAGAAAACTCATTTGTCGGACACAACCCCCCGGTACACCCATCCCATAAATTTACTCCAACACTTTTGCAGAGATAGGTTTAAATAAATTACCTGTCACTTCGTAGTTAGCTTAAAAGATATGGACGGTTTAGGATGTCCAAGGAGTTTCGACACATCATTCGGATTGCGGACACAGACCTAGATGGCACCCTAAAAGTGGGCTATGCTCTAGCAAACATTAAGGGAATAGGAGTCAGTTTGGCTGACGTAATTGTAAAAAAGGCTGGCATCTACCCAGAAACTCGATTGGGCTTTCTTTCTGAGGAGGAGGTGGAAAAAGTCGAGGGCATTATAAAGAACCCCGCGAATCATGGCGTGTTGGGCTGGCTTCTTAACAGACCCAAGGACAAAGAAACCGGAAAGGACCTTCATCTCATCGGCTCCGATTTAGCTCTTCAGATAAAATCGGACATAGATCAGATGAAAAAGATCAAGTCCTGGAGCGGATATCGCCACGCATATGGGCTGAAAGTACGAGGGCAGCGAACGAGAACGACGAGCAGAGCTGGAAAGGCTATGGGTGTAAAGAAAAAGCCTCCGGAGCGGGTCAGTTAATGGGTGATCCAAAAAAGCAACGGAAAAAATATGAGACTTCAAAGTTCCCTTGGCGAACCGACATCTTACAAGCGGAACTTAAACTGCTGGGGCAATATGGATTGCGGAACAAGAGAGAATTGTGGCGCCACAAAACAATGCTTTCGAGGTTTCGAGAGATCGCCCGATCGCTTCTAGGCATGCCTACTGAAGAACGGAGAGAAATGGAAAAACAGCTTCTCGATAGGCTTCACCGTCTTGGAATTCTCCACGAAACTGCTGTGTTGGACGATGTTTTAGACATGGCCCTAGAGGACATTCTGGAACGTAGGCTTCAAACACTTGTATTTCGAGGGGGCTTGGCCAAATCAGTATACCAAGCTCGTCAACTTATCACGCATGGGCATATTTCCATCGAAGGGAAGCGGGTTTCTTCCCCTAGTTATTTGGTTTTGAGGGACGAGGAAGCGAAAATAGCCTATGCTCCAACTAGCCCATTATCAGCCCCTAACCATCCACTTCAAGAATCTATTGTGGCTGAGGCAAAAACCAGAGGTTAGGAAAAAGGAGGAGGAGTCATGAGCAAAAAGGCGGATCGATGGGCAGTTGTTCACGTTTACAGCTCGTACAACAATACAATCGTGCACATCACCGACGTATCCGGCGCTGAAACCATCGCCAGAACTTCCGGAGGCATGTTCGTGAAGGCGGACCGATTGGAATCATCGCCGTATGCCGCCATGCGCGCCGCAGCTCATGCCGCTGCCATTGCCAGAGATAAAGGGATAACTGCCATACACGTTAGGGTTCGGGCGCCAGGGGGATCAGACGCCAGAACGCCGGGTCCAGGAGCGCAGGCTGCAATTCGAGCCTTAGCCCGAGCTGGATTCCGTATCGGTCGCATCGAGGAAGTAACGCCCATTCCACACGACGGAACCAGAAGAAAGGGAGGACGGAGGGGGCGCAGGGTCTAGGCCTCCACTTATTAGACTTATGTTATTACATGGAGTTAAACATAAAAACAAGAACAGAACACTTTTATCTCTTGCTTTAAGAAGCACACAAGTTTATAAGTGGTTGCATGGGCGTCTGAACATGGTAGAAATTCAGATTGTGGAAAAAACTGACTTCATAATGCGGTTGATCATCCAAGGAACCAACGCACCTTTCATGAACGCTTTACGCAGAATCATGCTTACCGAGGTCCCTTCCATGGCTATCGATGATGTGGTAGTTATTGAAAATTCCTCGATGCTTCATGATGAGATTCTAGCTCATAGACTTGGACTCATCCCCCTTAAAACAGACTTAGATTCTTACAACCTGCCTGAGGAATGCCCTTGCAAAAGCGAGTTTGGATGTAATCTTTGTCGCGTAGCTTTGACATTGGAGGTGAAAGCCAACGAGGGCATAAAAACAATGTATTCTGGGGATCTGGTGTCGGAAAACCCTGACGTGAAACCTATCAGCGACGATATCCCCATTGTAAAGTTAGTGGCTGGCCAGAAAATAAAACTAGAGGCGTACGCTCGACTGGGGAGGGGGAAGACGCATGCAAAATGGCAACCCGTCTCTATGTGCGCCTATAAGCATCTGCCAGAAATCAAAATCGATGTAAAACTCTGTGACGCATGCGGAAAATGTGTGAAGGTCTGTCCTAAGAAGATTCTTGTAGATGTGGGAAAAACGATAGAAACTCGAAATATCGTGGAGTGCGTCCTTTGTCAAGATTGTGTGGACGCTTGCCCTCTGAGTCCTCCCGCTATCGAGGTAGCTGGAAGCAAAGATGCGTTTGTTTTAGATGTGGAGTCCACGGGTGTTCTCCCAGTTGAACGAATTGTGATTGAGGCCCTCACCATCCTTGACAAAAAGTTTAAAGAATTTCTGAACCAAATGACGGAAAAAGAGAGCGAAGAAGTCAAAGCCGCAGAGTTAAATAAAACATAATGCAGGTTTTCGAAAATTTTCAGGCGGTAGTTCTTTTAAATCAGTTTTGTATTACGCACGATGCTTGAAAGGGCCCTTAACTGTAAATAATTACCGTCCTTCTTAATACATAAATTGGAAAGGCTGCTCTAGCGGATGGTGGTGCGCTCTACGGAAGAAGTGTCACGATACTACACCTTGCTAAGGGAACCTGCCCGCTGTAAGATAGTTGAAATTTTAGGCGATCAAGGTAAGGCAAGCTTTAAGGAGCTAAGGGAAAGCCTAGGACTCGGCGTGGGCATCATATATTATCACTTGGATATGCTTCCCGACTTTCTGACGCAAGACAAGCATAGGAAGTATTTGTTGAATGATCGTGGAAGGAAGGCGCGTATTCGTCGAACGTGACTACACAGGAACAGAGGACTAGCGACCAATAGACGTCCCAAAGAGGTTACGCGAACACTTCAAGCTTCGGTTCGCCACCGAGGATACTACACTGGCGGTTTTCTTCAAGTTCGTAGCCTCAACGAAGGTAAGTGGCGAGTCAGAGCCGGTGGAGATAAAAGCCTCCTACATCGAGGCCGGAGCTTACGTGAGACTCTTCATCGGCTACCCATACTTCGGTAACGAAACCCTCGAGCACGACCCATCCATGGGCGTTGAGGTGCCTGAGACAACCACGCCGAAATATAGGGTGGAGGTCCCGACTGGCAGTCAAATAATGCCAAGGGTGCTGAAGGGGTTAGGCCTTCCGCTCATCACACCGGAGCTAGTGATGGTTCTTGTGGCGGTGGTGTCAACGATTGGCATAGTCGTCTTCGTAGCTTAGGTGGAAGGGAAAAATCGTCAACGTTGTCGGGATAGGGTAGCTCTTTCCTCTTTTTATCCTTGTTCGTCGTCGTTTCCCACATCGAAGTAGGTTTTTTGGGTTTAAGTGAATGTTTATATGTTTCTGATGTTACACACCATGTAACATATGTTGCGATGCGGGAGCCAAGGAGGATACATCGATCAAAAACATAACTAACCCGGAGCTAATCATCCTCATTCGATCGTTGAGAAAGAAGTCTCGAGAAAGCGAGGCAAAAATATGGCGTGACGTGGCCGATCACTTGTCGCGTTCAAGGCAGAGACGAGTGGCTGTAAACGTTAGCCGTTTAAATCGCTACACAAAGGTGAGGGAAACCGTGGTAGTTCCGGGCAAGGTGCTAGGCGCAGGAAAAATTGACCATCCCATTCACGTGGCTGCCTTTGCCTTTTCCGATCAAGCGCGTTCAAAGATTTTGAAGGCTAAGGGAAAATGTCTGTCAATTCTGGAGTTGATAAAGAAAAATCCGAAAGGCACCAACGTGAAAATAATCGGGTGAAAACAATGGTTGTTGAAACTGCGGTGGTGATTGACGCAAGGGGTTTGATTCTTGGTCGAATGGCAAGCATCGTGGCTAAACGCCTCCTCCAAGGCGAAACCATAGTCGTCGTGAACGCGGAGAAAGCGGCTATATCTGGCAGAAGGCTCAGTAAAGTGAAGGAGGCAAGGGCATTCCTTGAGATTGGGCATCCGGGAAAGGGACCCTTCCACCCTAGAAGGCCGGATCAGATCGTTCGAAGAGCCGTACGCGGCATGCTTCCTCGGAAAAAGCCCAAGGGACAACAAGCTTATAAAAGGCTTCGGGTTTTCTTCGGCATACCTGAAGAGTTGAAAAACAAGGAGGCACAAACAATACCCGCTGCCAACGTAGAAAAGTTGAAATGCCCGTACATAACCGTTGAAGAGTTAGCGAGGGAAATTGGGTGGAAACCCGCAGGTGAATGAAGTTGTCAAGCTCCATGAGGATCTTGTTAACGAGTGGAAAGCGAAAAACCGCCATTGCTCGGGCGACGGTTAGACCTGGAAGAGGACGGGTCCGCATAAATAACATTCCTCTAGAGATTTTCGAACCGAAGGTTGCCCGCGACAAAATCATGGAGCCTCTTCTCCAAACCGGCGATGAAGTATGGAAACAACTTGACATCGACGTTAAAGTGTCCGGCGGAGGCTTCATGGGCCAAGCTGAGGCTACACGGACAGCTATCGCTAGGGCCGTGTTAAAGTGGACTAAGAGTGCACGTTTTCAAGCTGTCCTCGCTAATTATGACCGAACCATGATCGCTGGCGACCCTAGACGAAGGGAGCCCAAGAAGTTCGGTGGTCCTGGTGCAAGAGCCAGAGATCAAAAGAGCTATAGATAAGTCAAGGTCAAATGTTATTGTGTTAGGTAGTCGGGCATGATAGCAAGTTAAGAGCCTGCTTAAAAAGCTTAGAACGGTTAGGAGTTGGTTAAAATCATCATTCCCGTTAGGTGCTTTAGCTGCGGTAAGTTGATCGGCGATAAGTGGGAGGACTTCGCGAGAAGGGTAAAGGCTGGGGAAGACTCGGGAAGAGTTTTGGATAGCTTAGGCGTGACTCGCTACTGCTGCCGCCGCATGCTCTTGTCTCACGTGGAGGTTATTGACGAGATTCTCAGGTTTTATGAGGAGGCTGGAAGGAGGAGACAAGCTAAAATACCTCAGTGAGGTGAGGCCAACCATGTCCACTGTGATTGAAGATATCGTAGCACGAAAGATTTTCAACAGTCGAGGAGAAGAAACCCTAGAAGTTGATATGGTAACCACAGCGGGATTTGGGCGAGCTTCTGCTCCAGCCGGAGCCAGCAGAGGAAAGGCCGAGGTGGTCCCATACCCAGAAGGTGGGGTAGATCAAGCCATAAGAAAGGTTAAGGAACTCGTTGCCCCAGAGATAATTGGATTAAACGCAGACGAGCAGGAGGAAATCGACCGTCTTCTTCATGAAATCGATGGGACCCGAGACTTTAAAAACATCGGTGGAAACACGGCTTATGCCATTTCTTTAGCTGTGGCAGAGGCTGCCGCCACCTCGTATGGTATACCGTTGTTTCAACATCTCGCTGGCTATTTTGCAAACGAGCTTCCGTGCCCCCTTGGAAACGTCTTAGGCGGAGGAAAGCATGCGTATGGAAAGGCGCCTGACATACAAGAGTTCTTGGTTCTCCCTCTTGAGGCGGGTTCCTTTTCGGACGCTGCGAAAGCCAACGTTTTGGTTCATCAGAGAGTTGGTTCCATCCTCGAAAAAAAGGACGCAACCTTCACGGGTGGGAGAGGATGGGAGGGGGCGTGGGTTCCCAACATAAAAAACGAAGATGCTTTAGAAATTGTGGCAGAGGCGTGTAAAGAGGTTTCTAGCGAGTTGGGGGTTGAGTGTAGAGTTGGCTTGGATATGGCGGCTTCTTCCTTGTGGAATCCTAAAGAAAACTGTTACGTGTATGCTCGAGATGGGGTCAAAAGGGACGCTGGGGAACAGTTAGACTTTGTGTTGCGTTTCATTGAAAAATATAAGCTTATTTATGTTGAAGACCCTCTTCATGAGGAAGACTTCGAAGGCTTTGCGAAACTTACGAAAAAAGTGAGGGCATGTCTTATCTGCGGTGACGACTTGTTTACAACAAACAGGGAGAGATTAACCTACGGGATGAAAGTCGGTGCTGCGAATGCAGTTATCATAAAAACAAATCAGGTAGGAACTCTCACCGACGCTTGGGAGACCACAAAAGCGGCTAAGAAAGCTCAGTATACTCCAGTTGTGTCGCATCGGTCTGGAGAAACAACTGATGAGAGCTTAGCCCATTTAGCCATGGCGTTCCAATGTCCCATCATCAAAACTGGTGCGGTTGGAGGAGCTCGAATGGCGAAAATTAACGAACTCATTCGAATAGAGGAAATGCTTGGAAAAAGGGCTAAGATGTCTACACTCTTGTTATAGGAGGAAAAATTGTGTCAGAAAAGAAGGAAGAGATGGAGGTTCCCGGCGAGGAAGAACTTTTGCTTCCTCGAGACACTCTGCTATCCGCGGGTATTCACATCGGCACGAGGATGAAAACAAAGGAT
>Ga0315314_1004646_pt1 | contig 10234 bp, 11 predicted proteins | sample TDP9_MG_FD_203631 | JGI IMG/M metagenome (GOLD analysis project Ga0315314, IMG submission 203631) | Freshwater sediment microbial communities from Lake Towuti, South Sulawesi, Indonesia - TDP9 | ecosystem: Environmental > Aquatic > Freshwater > Lake > Sediment | place: Indonesia: South Sulawesi... | reverse complement strand
AAAACTGGTATGTTTAAAAGGGTAATTTGCCTCTGCTATATGGGATGGTGGCGAAAGCTTTGTCCCAGCAGAGGAAGAAACGTATCCTCGAAAGGCTGCCCCCGACGTTCCGGGAGCAATATTTCTCAATCTTCGCTGAACCTGAACCTGAAACGCTTCATCCTGATCTTTACCAGCGGCTGATAGATGAGGGAACGGACATGATCATGGAACATTTTAGAGAGTACAATAGGCTTAGGAGAAGCGTCATGAGGAAGGTTGAGGAAAGCGTCGAGATCCGTAGGCTGAAGCGGGATGATGAAGCTGCCAGCATAGGGGTTGTTGCTTCGGATGCTGGAAACAACGGCGTAGACTTAAGGTCTGCCTTCGCGCCTCTGTATGCCTCTACAGCCCTAGTGGCAGAGGGATGGAAAATAATAGACGAACCCATATTCAAGGCCGGAGAGGCAGAGATCTGGTCAGACGAGTTTAAGGCTCAAGACAGAGAGGCTCTCCTCTCATCGAAGATCCAGATCGAGATTACGGAGGAAGCCGTGGAAAGATGGAGCCCAAAACTGGTCCTTTATGACGGTACGCTCCTCATTCACTTTTGGTTGTTGCCTTCAAGTACTTCGACAAGGGAGTACCGGGAAAACTTTGATCAGACACTGATCAACGCGATTGGACTGCTACATACATGTTACGAAAGGGATATACCCATCGCGGGCTTCGTCAAGAGAACAAGAATAAACCATATCTGCAGGAAGTTCGGCATGCCTAAGCTGAGGGATACAGCGCTCTTTGATCTAATACTGCGTCTTGGGGAATGTACAATCCCCGATTCTGAACATATGAAAGGCGATGTCGTCGATAGATACAGAGATAAAGCCAAGGAACTAGGAATCCCAGAAAGCAAGGTTGAGAAGATCACCAATCTCTATTCTTCCTACATCAGAACCGGATTGACGACGCCGTTCAGGCTTGAGATACCTGAATATTGCCTGGATCGCCTAGAGGATATTGGAACAGTTATATTCACAACCTCGGAAGAAGAGTCCGGGATCCCGTTCTCAATAAACGAGGCGGACAGGCTTACGAGAGTAACGACTAGCATCTCGAACATACGTACACTGATGCTTTACTCAAAAGCCTTAGACCTAGTGAAGAAGGGCGAGATGAACCCTGAAGACCTGAATCTCTTGGCTTTGCAGCACGGGGAACACTGGGTTCTAAGAGATGAGGGGTACATGTCTGACGTTCTCACAAGCAGAGAGTGATCATGAATGTCCAGGCCCTTCATGAAACCAATTGGGTACGCTTTGTCAGGCTGCACTCATGATTTCCTAAGTTTCGTCGTTATGGAAGACGAACGCGTGAGAGTCAACGACTTTTACTTTATCAACCATCCAACAAATCCAGATGTTCCTGTGTTGACAAGAGCCTTTAGGATCCAGCCCTACAATCCCGAAATGATAACCGGAAGAACTGGGCCGCTTGCCGGAAAAAGGGGGAGAAGAGCCGATTACGGGAAGAGGCTGGAGTACACGGTTGCCTTCGCCGAGATTCTTGGCTACTATGATGAGAAACGAAGGTGGAGGATGATGGAGGCAGCTCCTTCACCATGGGACTACGTTTATGAGCCGAGTGAAGAGGCCTTGAAGAGATTCTTCATCCCAGAGAAGGTGGCAACTGAGTCCTTGATGCTGGAGATAGGTAAGGTTAGGGGGACTGGTATACCAGTATATATCGACTTGAACTCCATTGCAAAGGGGCACATGTTCGTAGCTGGAATGACAAGATCAGGAAAGTCGAGTTTTGTTATAAACCTTATGGCTAAAGCTTCGAGATTGAAGCCCAGACCGCACTTCGTGATCCTTGATAGGCGTGGAGAATACGGGGAGCTGATAAAATACGGCGCAATGAGATATCCGTATGGAAAGTTTACACCCGAAATTACCGATCCCAAGACCATCGTCTCGAAACTGGAATTGAGGGGAAGAGAGAGGGAGGCCGTGCTGGAGGCCGTGAGGCTACTGATCACGGAGGGTTCGGAGACAACTCGGGAAAATTTGCTCGCCAAAGTTGCAATGCTTGTGGAGAAGGGACTAGTATACAAAGCGGCGGACAGCCAAAGGAAATCTTTGGCCAGCATCGAGTGGGCTCTAGAGAATAAAGGCGACTTTCTGGACCAGGTAACAGAGCCCCTCGACATATTAGAGCAGATAAATGACAATTTCACGTTGGTAATAGATTTCTCAGTCGACGTAGACATCGAAGCACAGCAGAGGACAGTAGCTCACATTCTAAATCAGATTCGAGAATACGCCATGAGAAGAAAAGACCAAGGAGACTTTGCCTGCATAATCGCCATCGAGGAGGCTCAATACTTCGCCCCTGAAAAAGGAGTGGAGCTCACGGAGTCGAGTGCCCAATCAGAGGTTAAGGCATCTATGATCGAGACAATAAGCCAAGGGGGAGGATACAACGTCGGCTTAGTAATCATGACACAGAGGCCTGCTTACGTCTTGAAGAGTTGCATCTCTCAATGCAACTCCGTTGCATGCTTCAGATTGAAGAGCGGAAACGACCAAGACGCGATCCTCATGTACACAGAGTACGGATCTGAAAGGCTACGAGACTACCTTCCTGGCCTAGCCGACCATGAAGCTATGCTTTGGGGGATCGCGGTTCCAACACCGTTCCCGGTCATAGGGGAGATCGAGGTTGAGGAGTACCCGCAGAAAGCCGTTGCATTCGCAAAGCAAGCTTGGGAGAAGATGGAGTACGCCGATAAATTTCGGAGAATATCTTGACTTTCGAGTTACGCTGTGCCAGCAAGGTGAAGTTTCTTGCTAGTTTTGGTGGGAACAGACTTTCACGGGGATGAAGAAGCCGTCCGAAACTTCGAGTCTAAGGCAGAAGAGGCGAAGGCAGATGTTCTGGTTATATGCGGTGACATAACTCACTTCGGTTCCATTCAAGAAGCAAGAGACTTGCTGTCGTTGTTAATCGGACTTCGACTGCCCATACTGTTTGTGCCAGGAAATTGTGACCCCCCATCTTTGGCTGGGGTAGATGTCGAGGGAGCCCACTGCATACATGGAGAATACAAATCCCGCGGTGACCTAACGTTTTTTGGCATCGGAGGCGGGCCAATCAGTCCATTCAGTACTCCTTTCGAGATGACTGAGGTAGAGATAAAAGACTTTCTCTACCGAGAAGGCGATAAACCATTAGTGAATCAGTTATTCGCAATGGTTTCGCACACTCCACCTAAGAATACAAAGGTTGATGAGGTTTATTCTGGTAGACACATAGGGAGCGAAAGCATTAGAAGATTCATCGAAGACAAGAAGCCTTCCGTAGTTTTCTGCGGGCATGTTCATGAGGCACGTGGGATAGATCAGATTAAGGAGACGACGCTTGTGAATCCCGGGCCTGCCAAGCATGGAAACTGTGCTTTGGCCTCTGTCAGCAAGGAGATTGAAGTTAAGCTAGACCACCTTTAGAGGTAAAAGTTTAAAAGGGTACGTTCGTAACTGTAGTCTTCCCGAGGAATAGCAAATGCCTTTCGAGAAGGGCGACTTCATCCTTATGGATTACGTCGGAAAGATCGTCGAAACTGGAGAAAGTTTTGAAACCACGATTGAAGAAGTCGCCAGAAGGGAGGGTACACACAGAGAAGGAAGCGTATACGAGCCTAAGCTTGTGGTCATCGGCGAGGGATGGGTTCTAAAAGCCTTAGATGAAAACCTGTTAAACCTCGAATTGGACAAGCCCGTAAATATTGAGATACCGCCTGATAAAGGCTTCGGGAACCGTGACGCCGGGAAGGTTAAGCTATATTCGATAAGACGATTAACAGCCCGCGGCATAACGCCGAGAGTTGGTATGCGTCTTGAAATCGATGGCAGGCTGGCAACCGTGAGAACCATAGGATCAGGCAGGGTCCAATTGGACTTCAATCCGCCCTTGGCAGGAAAAACCTTGGCATACGAGGTCACGGTAAGGAAGAAGATTGAAACGGAGATGGAGAAGGTTCAAGCTCTAATCCACAGAAGGATACCTACCGTTGACACCAGCAAGTTCGATGTGACCTTCGACCAAGGAAATCTTACAATAAGCATTCCGGAGGAAGCCTTCTACATTGAGGGCTTACAGCTATCGAAGAGAGGCATATTCGTGGACATACAGAAGTTCTTCCCAGGGATAAAAACTGTAGAGTTCACTGAAGTCTTCAAGAGGCCGGAGCCCACCGCAGAAGAACCCTCGCCAAAGGAAGCCCCTGAGGGCACTGAACGCTCCCAGTGACTTTAACTATCTCGCAACGATCCCTATCAAATAAGCCCTTTGGAGAGCACAGCTCAAGGTTCTCACAATCTCCCATGCGGCACTCTTGTTTCTGAAACGATATCAAAGCGCCTTCTATCGCTTGCTTAGACTGAATAGCGGTTTCTATCTCAGACTCAACAACCTCGACAACCATCATATCTGTTTCAGTGAGCTCGCATTGCACCGTTTTATCGCGCAGTCCAACAACTCTGTAAATGCGCCCGGGTACTAAGTTCTGGACGCAGACGTGGAAGTATCTGCATCCCTCACATTTCGGAGCAGGTCCGTTATGGAGGAATGTGAAGCCCTCTTTGGCCTGTTTGACACTCACAAGGGTGATTAAACTCCTCTTTTGGGGCATCCTCTCTGGCCACCTTTACTCGATTACTCCAGTGATCTTCGCCAATTCTTCAGCAGAATTGTAGGTCAATCGCTTCTCGGTCAAGATAGTATATCTTTCAGGTCGAATCTTGCGCGCTTGAACAAGAGCTTTTATGATGTGCTCAGGTTCTACTCCAATCTCGCTTGCCGTGGTTGGGGCTCCAATCGTTCGCAGGACATTCCTAATGTTTCTCCACTCTGTATTATGAAGGTAGGCCATCATGATGGTTCCTAGACCGCATTGTTCGCCGTGCATGGTGGGTTTCTGTGCTATCAGATCCAAAGCATGACTGAACAAATGCTCGGATCCGCTACACGGCCTGCTTGTTCCGGCTATGCCCATAGCTACGCCGCAGCTGACCAAGGCCTCAAATACCAATCTAAGCCCGTCCTCAGATCCCGGTGTGATGATCTTTGCGTTATCGGCTACGTGTCTCGCGCTCATCAGGGCAAGACTAGAAGTGTACTGAGCATAATACTCGCCCTTTTTTCTGTGTGCCAGTTCCCAATCACGGGTCGATGTAAACTTAGCTATGACATCGCCGCATCCACTCGCCAAGAAACGATGGGGCGCCTTGATTATGATGCTTGTATCAGCGATCACGACCATCGGGGACTGGGCCATAACGGAGTAAGGCTTGTCTAATCCTTTGAGGGAGGCAAATGGACTTGCCATTCCATCGTGAGACGCTGTTGTAGGTACGCTGATCAATGGGATTCCTTGACGCGCAGAGCTCAACTTAGCCAGATCTATTTTTGTACCGCCGCCAACTCCTAGCACTACCAGCGGCCTATATTTCTGAATTTCCTCTTCGATGATCCTAACGTCCTCGAGGGTGGGGATTCGGGTATTTGTGACAAAATACCTGACCTCTGTACCCGTATCCTCAAGCAGATCGATGACTTTCTGCCCCGCGATATGAAAAGTCTTAGACCCAGTGATCAGAAAAGCTGATTCGGAAAAATTGAGCCTCTTGCATACGTCAACAACCAAGTCCAACGTCTCATTTCCGACAATAACCTCTCTGGGCAGCTGGATACGATGAGCCTTGACGGTCAAGAGCAATCACAACTCGATGGGGCATCCTATCTTTCAGAAAGGATTTAAAACTTCTGGGTTAACCTCCCAATTATAGCTTGGTGGTAGCCCGGCAAATCCGAACGGTTTAAATCCAACTTCTACATTGTATCTCTCGCTCTCTTGTCCAGTAAGCGTTGCCGACGAGCATCATTTTGGGAGAATAAAGAAAGTGTACAATGAGATTGACAACCTCACCTTGAGAGGAACCACTACCATAGGAGTCGTAAGCAAAGACGGTGTGATCTTGGCTTCTGACACGCGTGTAACATTGGGATCGTTTGTAGCTCATAAAAAAGGCAAGAAAGTCTATAGAATCGACGATCATCTGGCTATGACTATCTCAGGCAATGTTGCGGACGCGCAACGGACCGTCGAGATTCTTAAAGCCAACGCAAGGCTATATCGCTTGGAAAATAAGCGTCCCATGCCTGTGAAGTCAGCAGCCCGTCTCGTCTCAAACCTGTTCTTCTCCTCTCGTTTCGCCCCTATGATAGCGCAGATTCTCGTTGGAGGCATGGATGATTCAGGGTCCCATATCTATGCTTTGGATCCCTTTGGAAGCTTAACAGACGAGAAATGCGTCTCAACAGGTTCCGGCTCTCCCATAGCATACGGGGTTCTTGAGGACAAATACAAGGAAGACATGTCGATAAGTGAAGCCTTACCTATAGTCGTTCAATCCGTTGTCTCCGCTATGAAGAGAGACGCTGCAAGCGGAGATAGCTTCGATATCGCTATAATAGGTAAAGAAGGATATCGAGAACTGGGTGATGAAGAAAAGAGGAGAATCCTGTAGATACTAAACGGTTCACGAGGATCTGGGAGGTGCAAGAGAGAAGTGTCCTCTATTGATAAGGCTGAGATTCGACGAACTATACTGGAGTATATACCCAAAGAGGCGGAAATAACACGCATCGAATTCGAAGGACCGTCTCTAGCAATCTACACCAAGAAGCCGGAGATCCTGATGGAACAAAGCCACATCGTAGCCGACGTAGTCAACATGATCAGAAAAAGGATAGTTGTGCGTTCCGACCCCTCCGTCAGGCTGCAGGAAAAAGACGCCGAGAAAATCATAACTGAGATAGTTCCGCGAGACGCGGATATCACCAATATAAACTTCGACCCGAGCCTCAGCGAGGTTGTTATAGAAGCAAAGAAACCTGGACTGGCCATCGGAAAGAACGGTGCAGTCTTACAGGAGATAACACAAAAGACACGTTGGAGACCAAGGATCCTACGGAGCCCTCCGATACCATCAAAAATAATGGCACATGTTACGCATTTCCTACACACCGAGAGCAAGGAACGAGAAAGAATCCTCAGGATAGTTGGGGAAAGGATCTTTCGTCCAGTCGTTTACGGGATCGGGGACATCAGAATTACGATGTTAGGAGCTGCGCAGCAAGTTGGCCGTTCAGCAATTCTTCTTCAAACCAGAGAGAGTCAAGTATTGCTGGATTGTGGCATCAATCCAGGTTCGGGCAGCGCACTGGAGGCTTTTCCGCGGCTGGATGCGTCTCAGTTCGACCTAGATACATTAGACGCGGTCGTCATGGGTCACGCTCACTTGGATCACTGTGGTTTCCTTCCTTTCCTGTATAAATATGGATATGATGGACCAACGTATTGCTCTTCGCCGACTCTGAGCCTCATGACTCTACTTCAACTTGACTATCTAGATGTTCTTTCCAAAGAAGGGTTTACTCTTCCCTACGACCAAAAGGACATAAGGGAGAGTGTTTTACATTCAATTCCGCTACGTTACGGCGTTGTTACGGACATAGCCCCAGATATACGTTTGACCCTTCATAATGCGGGCCATATTCTCGGCTCATCGATAGTGCATCTTCACATTGGAGAAGGTTTACACAACATAGTCTACACGAGCGACTATAAATATAGTAAGACCATGCTTTTGGAAGCCGCAGCGACCGAGTTTCCAAGAGTCGAGACGATAATAACGGAAAGCACTTACGGTGCGCCAACAGACATCATGCCGTCTAGGACGGAAGCTGAAGAGAACCTCGTTTCCATAATAAATAAGACATTCGAGAGAGGGGGGAAGGTTTTAATCCCGGTTCCAGCGGTGGGGAGAGCTCAAGAGATCATGCTAGTTATCGATAGATATATGAAGCAGGGCATGTTGAAAGAGGCCCCTGTCTTTATAGAGGGGATGATCTCTGATGCCACGGCTATCCACACTGCCTATCCCGAGTATCTCTCAAGGGAGGTAAGGGACAGCGTTTTGTACGAAGGGATCAATCCCTTCCAATCGGACTACTTTACCATGGTGGAGCATCCAAGCGCCAGAGAGGACATTATTAGTGGTGATGACTGCATTATAATCGCCACGTCTGGCATGCTTGAAGGAGGGCCGATCATCGATTACTTCAAGCGTTTAGCATCGGATAAACGTAATTCGGTGATATTTGTTAGCTATCAGATCGATGGAACTTTGGGTCGTCGAGTGCAAAAGGGCCTAACGGAAGTTCCAATGATGAATAGTGACAGAAAAATTGAGCTCATTAAGATTGGTTTGAACGTTGAATCCATTGAAGGCTTCTCCGGGCACTCAGATAGAAAGCAGATAGTAAGTTACATCCACAAGGTTTCACCTAAGCTTGAGAACGTAATTGTGTGTCACGGAGAAGAGGAAAAGTGCAGAAACATAGCAGAAGCCCTTCAGAAAAGGCATGGGATCAATGCTAGGGTACCAGATCTTCTGGAAACCATCAGGCTACGGTAGAATCGCTCTCAGATACGTCAGCCTTTTCCCGCCATATCCTAACGAATGATGGAGTTATCACGACTCGTTCTTCACCTAGTCGGGCTATGTCCCCACCCACCGATTCTGTGAAGTCACACAATTCGGTCACAGCCCGCTTAACGTCATCTATGCTCTTCTTTGCTAACGGACTGACCCTTACGATGAGAATGTTTCCTGCCTTGACTTCTTGCTTGATAAGATTGACGTCTTCGATAGACCTCAAAGGTAAGGCCTTAAGATAGACTTTTTCCGGCATGCTTTGAAAGGTTGAGCTAGTGGAGCTTTCTAGGCCAGTAGAACCCAGAGGTGAAATTGTCCTCGAAAGACTCTCTTTTGCGATTTCGGACCCCTTCTCTTTCCTGACCTTGCTCAATATCTTTTCAATCGTCCTACCTAGGGTAACATCTGGCAAACCTCACACCCTCTATAAGTAAATATTCAGCTCTCAAGCCTTAACTTTTTCGTTTTTATGTAAGCTTCCTCATTAAACTCCAAACCTCATCCCCTACGTGATGTACGTTTTTCACGATCTTTCCTCGCTTAGTCGCCTTCATGGTTTCTGAATCGAGCAACGCCTCACCTATTGCTATTGGCTTTCTGTACCGTTCGTCTATGATTAGGATGAAGGAATCCTTCCCAAATTCCCCGTCGATCTTAATAACCCCAGGGGCCATAATGTCAGCTCCATTGCAGATGTGCGGTATCGCTCCCATATCAACAACGATTTTGGGAAGCAAAGGAAATATATCCTCAAATAGCAGAGTAGGGAAGAGGTGTCCCCGAATTCCTGCCAAAAATGGTGTCTTACCGAAGATGAAGATCTTGATCTCTTGGGTCTCAACCAATTCGATTCGGGGCTTTGCCCCCAACTTCTCTTCAAAATCAATATAAATCTTTCCACGAAAATCGCCTAGAATCTGCTTTATCTCGCTTTCCTTGAGGAAGTGTCGCTTCAAAGCCTTATCCATACGCTTAATTCTAAGCGCAAGAGATATAAATTTGCATTTCATCTTAAAGAGACTGTGAATTCCGCAATGGGAGGATGCTAGACAATGGCGATGCAGATTCTAGAAGAGAGCCTTGGAAAGACCGTTCTCATCAGACTGAGGGGCGGCAAGAGTCTGCGGGGAAAACTACAGGGGTTCGACCAACACCTAAACCTTGTGCTTGAGGAAGCAGAAGACCTGTCAAACTCGGATGACATAAAGAAGTTGGGACTAATAATAGTCAGAGGAGACAATGTGGTTATGATCTCTCCGCCTCCGAGGTGAAAGCATGGGAAAAGGCACACCCTCCTTTGGAAAGCGGATGGGAAAAACCCTTCACATCCGTTGCAGAAGATGCGGAAGAAGATCTTACAATGTGAAAGATAAAAGATGCTCAGCGTGTGGTTACGGTGAGTCAAAAAGGATAAGAAGGTACTCGTGGCAGACGAAAAGCCTGAATAGGGAAAGACTTTTTTGATTTCGCTGTACTCCGAACATGAAATGTGAAGCTGAGATCTTCACCAATGACTCGCAACCTTCGAAAAGTCACTAAACAACCAAAACGTTTTTAAAAATCGTGTGAGTGGATAAGAACAAATCCAGCGTGAGTAGGATGGCTAGAAAAGCTCGAATAAGGTTGGCAAGCACCGATTACAGAAAGCTAGAAGAGGTATGCAAGGAGCTAAGAACGATATCGGAGAGGAC
>Ga0315314_1004645_pt1 | contig 10235 bp, 5 predicted proteins | sample TDP9_MG_FD_203631 | JGI IMG/M metagenome (GOLD analysis project Ga0315314, IMG submission 203631) | Freshwater sediment microbial communities from Lake Towuti, South Sulawesi, Indonesia - TDP9 | ecosystem: Environmental > Aquatic > Freshwater > Lake > Sediment | place: Indonesia: South Sulawesi... | reverse complement strand
TACGCAGCTATGCGCAAGGACTTGGCTCAAAAAGTAACGCAGTTGATGATTAACTCAAACTCATGCACATGCGCGTTCACTCAAATGGCAGGCGTCGAAGCCCTACGGGGTCCACAAGACGAAGCTAAGAAATTCGTTGAGGAATTCAGAAGAAGACGCGAAGTCATCGTCAACGGCTTGAACAAGATCAAAGGCATCACATGCAAGAAGCCACGCGGCGCGTTCTACGTGTTCCCAAACGTCAAAAGCTTCAGAATGGAATCTAAGAAACTCGCAGACATGATCCTCCAAGACGCTGGTGTGGCAGCGTTATCTGGAACTGCCTTCGGCTCCCATGGCGAAGGCTACCTTAGGTTGTCCTTCGCAAACTCAGTTGAAAACTTGAAGAAAGCTATGGAAAGAATTTCCGAATCTTTAAAGAGACTCGAAAAAACGCCGCTATTGAAGCCACAACAGCAGAGCAGCTAGAACCGCAGCTGCAAGCGGAAAGACAGAAACGGCCAAATTCGTAGCTCTTTTCATGGCTTTATCCAGCAGCGTGGACAGGGCTGCTATCTGCTGTTCACCTATTACCCTAACCTTAGAAACAGTATCTGTTGCCCAAGCCACCTGGGCTGGTTCCAAATCTTCCACCGCGTTCATTGCAGCCTTCTTAATGTAGCCAATTAAGATTTCATGATCAATGGCTTCGCCGATTGGATGATAGCCACGGGCATTCAACACTACAGCGTTGACCACGTGTGTATCTGTTGTGAAAACTTCTCCTCCGCTTATACCAGCCTCAACCAGCGTGGCAAGTATCTTCTCGCGTAGCCCCGTGATCATGTTGTTACTATCAATCGTGATGTAAGTGGTCGTCTGGTCTCCAGTTTTCACGGCGAGGGCGGTTATGCCTCCAGGTCCCATGCCTTCCTTCAGGCCCAATTCTTTGGGCGTCTCTCGTGCAACTCCAACTTGGAATTCAACTGCCTTGAGCTTTGAAGCTTGATCAACGCTGGCTAATGCGGCTTCCTGCAGAGGTTTAACTGCTTCGTCGATTCTGAACGGCCCGTTGATGCTGTTGTGGGCGTCCACGGCTATAGCTGACGAGAGCCTCTGGTTCTTTGCTGCGTTGACAATCAAGTGATTCAGGTCCGGAGGCAGGTCTTCCATAGTTTCAGGCGCTAGCGTTAATGTTATGAGAGCGCAACCATTGAAAACTTGGCATCCAACACTGGCTCCATTTCTCTTGATATGCAGGAAAGGCGTAACGCCTACACCGAAATCCGAGACCTCGGTCAGTTTCAGGGTTCGTTCCAGCACAAGTTGATTCTCAGCTTGAGTAGCAAGGTCAAGGTTATGCCCAGATAACCCATGAGGAACCATGACCATGGAGCCTTTGAACTTGTCTTCAACTGCTTTCTGGATTAGATATGGTAATCCGCTGCTGCCGATGTTCTTGAAAGGACCAGGATGAAATGCTGGAACAATCATAATGGCTTTTACGGCACCTTGACTGCTTCGAAAAGACAGAGCCGACAGCTGTATCTCGCTTTTCTGGCTGAATCGTTCAAACAATCGTTCAAAAGGCGCGTTCAAGTCTTCTGTCCAGTTAGCTGTGAAAGCCCTCAACACGGAGAACGAGCGCACACCCATGATGGCTACGCCAACGCGGTCGATTAGGTAAACATAGATGGACACCGCCGTCACCGTGACGATTATAGAGATTGCGAAGAAAATCAGCAACGACAAGTCCAGGCTGAAGGCACTTATGATAGACGCTGTGTAGATGACGCAAGCTGTGTACAGAACAGGTTGCAGTGCGGCGAAAATTATGATCTTGGCTAGTGATGCAAACGACACAGCGAGGAACACGAGAAGACGCAAAGCCAGTGCAGCGCAGAAGCCAAACACAAGGAACTTGAACCATAATCCTGGAACAAACTGGTTCGCTAGAGTGCCAGCGAGAATTAGGAGCGTCCAACCCAAGAGAGAATAAGCGGACAAGGCTGAACAACGTCTAAAGCTGAAGACTGGATCTGTTTTCAAGCTGCTGAAGTGTATCACAAAATCAGACGCGACGGTTAACACAAAGAATGTCACTCCCAAAGCTACGCCCAATAAAAGTCCGTACGGCTGTGTTGATCGAAGCACCATGGTTATCAGAATGCCGCTGAGAAGAGAGGCTGCAAAGACTTCGATAAGTAAGGTTCTACGCGATGGCAACGTGAAAACGGCTGAATAACGTTTCACGGTTTTGTCGATGTACTCGTTCATGGATTTCTTTGCAGCCAAGTCTTATTCTCCAGTTTGAAGGGTTAGTCATAGCATCAAAGGCTGTTGAAAAAGGTTACTGGACGTTCAGCGATGGCGCCATGGAAGTAGTTTGCATTGTTTGATCACAAGCTTCGCTTTTTCAACAGATTTTCTTGCATTGAAAAGCGCTAAGATCGAACTGTTCTTGGCCCCGTATTGCATAGATTTTGCTCTCAAGATATTCGTGTTCGCCCGCGTGTGTAGGGCTACAAAGGTTGAGATAGAGTTTTATGCTAGGTGAGTAGCACTTAATTAACTGCTGGTTGCCATGTCTGAAAGCGGCGCCGTCCCGCCGAGCGTGTTCCACATGCTCGAGAAAAACGTGGGACGCCGAGTACTGGTTATTGTTGAACCCCAGTACGGTTACGAGGGATTATTAGTCGCTGTTACGCATGAGCCGCCAGGCATATGGTTGTCCAATGCTTTCGCAGTTGTTTTACGTGCGACCATTGCGCAGCCTTTCCCTCAAGTGGTCAGCAGAGAGGACAAGAGCGAAATTTTCGTTAATGTACGCAATATTCAGCGGCTTGAGGTCTTGCACAAGGGCAAGTAAGGCTAGTTGAAAGAAAAAAGTGCGGGCGACGTTTACGAGACAAGTGAGAGGAAGCTGAAGAACATCTCTCTGGGGAATCCCGCACAGACTGCTGGATTTGGCATTCTAACAGCATAAAACGATTACGGTTCTTCGCTGAGCGTTGTCTCACTACGTGAAGAATACTCTGCCAATTATTGCCGCAAGGATAAGAGACACAGTCAACACGACAACAATCTCAGGTCTAATCTTGATTCCCTGGGTTTCTTCCTCAAAGAAGCGTAATAGTCCAGCGCTCGCTGCAGGCATCGGGGCACTTCTTTCGCGTCTCTTTTCTCTTCGAGTCAAGGCCTATCAACCATGGGTTCCACCATCATTGGCTAGCTTCAATTTAATTAATGTTGTGTCACTTCAAAACTAAGCCGTCAGTGCAAGCGACGATTTGCTTCATGCATTTTATTGGTAAAGTTTTATCTTGTTAGGCAATGGTGATTATAGATTTCCCAGAGGTGCCCAATTAATGTCAGCTCGTGAAGCTTACGACAAAGCTTTCACATTGTTGCAGCAACATCACAGATGGTTCCAAGAATCCATCCCATTAATCGCCAGCGAAAATGTGCCCAGCCCAGCGGTTCGAGAAGCATTGATGACCGACTTCGGCAACCGCTACGCCGAAGGCTGGCCAGGCGAACGCGTCTACGCAGGCTGCACCTACATTGACCAAGTTGAACTTGTCTGCATCGACTTGATGAAACGCCTTTTCAAAGCTGAATTCGTAGACGTCCGCCCCATTTCAGGAGTAGTCGCCAACCTAGTTTTGTACACAGCTTTCACCGAACCCGGCGACGTTATGATGGCGTTGTCCATTCCGGGCGGGGGACACATAACTATGGGGAAGAAGGAACTGGGCGGAACTGCAGGCGCGGTGCACGGCTTAGTTGTCGAGTACTTGCCGTTAGACTACAAAGAAATGAACATCGACGTTGACAAAGCTAAAGAAAGAATTAACAAATTGGCGAAAGAGGGCAAACCTCCCAAACTTGTAATGTTCGGAGGCAGCGTTTTCCCATTCCCACACCCTGTAAAGGAATTGGAACCCACTATCCATGGCATCGGCGCTTCAGTCGGCTACGACGCGGCTCACGTCGCTGGTCTAATCGCAGGAGGCGTGTTCCAAGACCCTCTACGCGAAGGCATCGACGTAATGTCAATGAGTACACACAAGACTTTCTTCGGTCCGCAGCACGGTGGTGTCTTGTCTTGGGATAAGTACGCAGACAAGATTAAACGCGCGACTTTTCCAGGCATGGTCAGCAATCATCATTTGCACGCTTTAGCCGGGGTGGCGATAGCTTGCGCTGAGATGCTGGAGTTTGGACCAGAATACGTGCGCCAGATCGTTAAGAACTCCAAGGCTCTAGGCCAAGCTTTGCACGAACGCGGCTTCAACGTGCTGGCAGAACACAAAGGCTTCACCGAATCTCACGTCATCATTGTTGACATAACCAAACATGGCGACGGCGGAACCCTAGAAGGACAATTAGAGAAGGCAAACGTAATAATCAATCGAAACTTGCTTCCATGGGACATCAAGGAAGGACGCCACTTCATGCATCCAGGCGGAATACGATTGGGCACATCGGAGATCACTCGACTGGGCATCAAAGAAAACCAAATGCAGGATATCGCTGACTTCATAAAACGAGTGATCATCGACAAAGAAGACGTGGACAAAGTCAAGAAAGATGTCGCAGCCTTCAGGAAGCAGTACCAAAAGGTGCACTACTGCTTTGAAAACGCAACCGAAGCATACAAGTACATCAAAATCCGCTGACCACCTGACCGTATGGACGATTGGACACAGCAGCAGATCGAAAGAAGCATTTACTGAATTGCTGCGAGCATATGGCATTCAGATTCTTGTTGATGTACGTAGTTTTCCAACATCGAAAATCGCACATTTCAAACGGGAAGAGATGGAGCGTTGGCTGCCAGAAAACGGCATCGAGTATGTTTGGCTAGGCGAGGGTTTAGGCGGCTATCGTTCAGGCGGATATCAAAGACACATGAGAACTAGACTGTTCAAGGAAGGAATCCAGGAGCTTCTTGAAATAGCCGCAAAGAAAAGAACTTGCATCATGTGCATGGAGCCAAACCCACGATACTGCCATCGCCGCTTCATAACAGCCCATCTAGAAAGGAAGAAAATCAAAGTAATCCACATAATAACAAAAGGGCAAACCAGTCTCTGACGCTCTAGATTCCGTTGCACATCCAAAACAGCAGTTGCTGTCTTACCCCTCTTCTTCTATAAATGCCAGAACGTAGATTCATTTAGAACTGCGGAGGGTTGGACATGCACATTGAAGAGTTTCAGCACATGATGCAACAGATCTACTTCCACCGCGATTCACAACGCGGCGAGCATGGAACATACAATTGGCTGAGAGAAGAGATGGAGGAACTAGGCGAGGCATTGGAACAAAACGATCACAAGGCGTTGGAAAACGAGTTTGCAGACGTTCTAGCTTGGCTTGCCTCACTCGCTAATGTAGTCAACGTGAATCTAGAGAAAGCTGCGATATCAAAGTATGACAATAGGTGCCCCAGATGTCAGCAGGCTCCATGCCAATGCTCTCTGTCAAGATAAACTTAGCCCCTGTTCTTTCGTGCTAGTCTCAGATTTAGCGCGGCTGAAGCTAGAATAACCGCGGCGCCTGCGTACTGAGTTGTAGAAATGTGCTCTCCGAAGAACAGCATCGCCCATAACGTGTGCAAAAGCGGATCACCTAAAAGGAGCAAGCCTTCACTGGTTGGTGAAACCTCCTTCACATGTACGTAGTTCAACAAACTGTAAGGAAGTACTGTGCTGATCAAAGCGAAGAAAAATAGCAAAGTCAATTGCCGCAGATCTGGCGTAACGACGCCAACCAATAACCTTTCAGTACTCAAGTTACCTAGAATTACCCAAGCTGTCAAGAGCACAGGAACAGCGAATAGCAAAGTATTGAGTAAAACTTGGAGAGGCGAGTATTCATCCGTCGGCGCCTGCCTCTTCAACCACAGATAAATGGCATAGAACAAGCCAGCGGCAACAGGAAAAGCAATGGCCCAATTGATCTGCTGGTTAGTTGCACTCAAACCCGAGACCAAGAAGGCGCCGGCAACACCAAGAAGAACAACTGCTGTACTGGCAATAGTCACCTTTTCCTTCCGAGTCGCGAAGGAAATCACCGCTGTGAAGATTGGCTGAGTGTAAATCAGCGCCACAGACACGGCAATGGGAACGTCAAAGGCTAATGCGGAGAGCCCGGAGAGAGCGAAGAAGGCGTACGTGAACCCAATCGCACCAAAGAACAGAATGTCAGCTCGTCTGGCAAAGCGCAGCTTGCGCTGATAAGTTGTCATCAACATGAGTATGAGAATGCTGAAGGTTAGACGGAAGAATAACTGCTCAAAACTCGACATTCCTGTGTTTCTCAAAACTCTGGAGAATATCAGGATGAAGCTGAAACCAAGAGTCGCCGAAGTGACATAAACTTGACTTCGATTCAATCAAAGCCCTCCATTGAATGTTCCAATCCTAGTCTAAGCATTCTCACTCTGGTTGGCATTTTGATCCTGATCGGCGGCATTGCAGGGGGCATATGATCGAAGCTACGCTAAGCCCTAGGTCTGCGATACCAAGCGTTGTTGACCCACGCCTGTTGACTGCCAAACATAGGGTTTCTTGCCGCCCTTTTTGAGAACAACACTCTCTTCTTCGAGCAGACGCAAATGGTGAACAACGACTCTGTAGCTGAGTCCGCTTGATCCCATCAAGCTTCTGACATCAGACTCCCTTTTCTCTAGAATCTGCAGTATTCGAGTCCTAGCAATTAGACCCAACCGCACATTACGTTTATGCGACAAAAAAGCTCGTGGATGAAAATCCCGCTTCAATTCATTGCACCTCTTCTTATCCCACGAAATCTTTAAGACTGATCTGCTTTGGCTTCTTGCCCTCAAACAGGGAATTTATCTCTTCTCGCACCATAACCAACCGCTGCGAATAGTAGGGCGGCAGATTGTACTTGCGAATCAAATGCTCAGCCGCGTCCAAATATTTCTCAATGCCACCTCGATAGACCGTCAAAGTCAAACCGCCTCCGCAGTCAGGGCATTTGCCCTTTAGCGGTATACGTCTGAACTTCTTGTTGCAGTTTTTGCAGCGGAAGCCTTGCGTTGAGAAAGCACGGAGGTTCCCTGCAATGTCGCGCATGAAATGGGTGGTAAGAACCTTCCATGCAACTCGTCGTGCATCAACCGCGTCGATTTTCTCGGCTAGACTTAGTTGAGCGTTTAATTTGTCCAGCATTCTGCTCAGTTTTTTGTACATGCTTTCCGCGTTGCCCATGTTAATGTCAGAGACGGATGTGGTGAATCCGTAACCTTCAAACTGGCTTTCCAAACCTAAGCGATGCTCAACTATGTCAATCAAGTCACGTACACTATGAGGGGAAACACGCTGCAATGTTTTCTCATAAAACTCCAAAGGATAGACAGAAGCCACATCAACTTCATGGGCTTGACGCTGAACCTCAAGAGGATTCACAGCAGGGATAATGAACAACGGCGCATCCATTATTCCCCCAATCTGAGCAGGCAAGTAGACCTTTGAGAAATTCAAAATCGTGTCCAACGCCAACATCAAAGTGTCTTCGTCGCCGTCACAATCGCGTCGTTTAGCTGAATGCCAAAGCGGATGGGCGTAACAGAGGCTCAAATCTGTGAAGCCGATCACTCTGCCCAGAATCCCCACTGATGTGTGAGGTGCCAAGCCTATAATCAAATGCCCGACTAAGTCATCAATGCCTTTAACTTCATAATACGCCTGCAGCCCGTACACTTTTTCCAACAGCTCGTCCACGAAGCTAGCTACGTGAACGAAGTAATCAGCACATTTTCTCGGCATAATGACATCCTGCACTTTCAACTCGCAGATTTGAGTTGATTGAGTTAAAGGCTCGCCGTGTTGATCGTGTAGATAACCCAACTCACGCAGCTTCTCAACTGTGACGCCAACCTCTGAAGGTTTGAAGTGAGTTAATGGCGCGTTCGTGGCGTCAAATCGTATTGTACCATCCTTGTACACGGAAAGATCGTGTCTTGCTCTCAGGATTCCTTTCTCCAATATTTCAGAGGTTTTGGTTTCATTCATCAACCCTTTGACGCCTTTCACTAGCTCTGGGAGCGAAACATTCAATCTTTCACAGGCATCGTTCATCAGGTGTCTCAGATCCACTGATTGCCTTTCATAGCTCCTTGCGGAGCCTCCGCAGGCCGGGCACACATCTTCTTTCACGACTCGCTTGCACTGTGGGCATATTTTTTCAGTCACAGTTTCAACATTGCACTTTGAACATAATTGTCTAAGGGTCAACTCGTGGCATACTGGACATCGCCGCCTAACCAGATCCACAGAAACGCTGCCTTTTCCCATAGCGTCAATCAAATTGCGATGAGTACCGCCAGACAATCCAACCGGAAACAATGCATGAACTACAGGACGCATCTCCCGTCGCTTTGCCTTTTCTGGACGCCCCATCCTTGCCCCAAGAAAAACTGGTGCCTTTTCCCTGACAACTATGCCTGAAAGCTCCTGAATCATTCGATGAACATCTGAAGACTCGTCACACTTCAGAGTAGGGGTATTCAAACCCAAGCATGCCGCGAAAACCTCGGCGTGATCACCTGAAATCGTTATCTTGCCGTCCTTCAAACAATGGGGAATACAAAGCTTCTCCAACAGCTTCTTCACTGGCTCTTCATTGTTACCAGATATCCCATGGACTGCGTTGTTTTCGACTTCATGCGCTGAACCTAGAAGCCAAGCTCTAAGATCATTAAGCTCTTCTGGAGAGAGGCTTTCCCACAAGTACGTGTAGCAGGGATGAAGCGGAACATGAAGAACTGAGGACAATGTCAAAGCTTCATGACCGCTGATAGATGTGGCTGATCCGTCATTAATCAAGCCGTTAAGCCTTGTTGGGGACATCTGCAGTCTTGAGGCTGTTTCTTGTAAGCTGCCGTCAGACGGCTGCTGAATGGCAGCCTTTAGTTCTTGAGTCCACCATTCTTCAGTTATGCCCGCGGGATAGAGAGGCATGTTGTTGTACAAGAAGTCGCCATAACTAACCAGGATGTCGCCAACAAACAATACGCGATCAATCTGATCTTTGATGCTCTCGAAATTTTCCAGTGAAACACGGACAACTGAGCCATCTTTGAGGCGTACAATAGGCGTTTCAACACTGTCCACGGGAAGAACAACTCCTGCCTTGCCCGGAGCCTCAATTCGAAGCTGGGTTCCAGCCGCCATAAAGCGCTGCAGAACCAGCATTGTGGCAGGGTGCACGCCTAACGCTGCAAGTCCCGTGTTTCTGGCTCTCCCGTAACGTAGTCTAAAGCCGCCGAAACGCGATGGAAACGAAAAAACAGGTCGTCCGGCGATTACGTCTTCCATGAATCCTACGCTTTTCTTCTCTTGGATCTGCCTCACTTTCGTGAGCCAGTCCCAGCCTTCGATACCAAGCTTCTCTATTACAGTCCAAGCTTTTGTAGAGCGTCCGATAACCCCGTCGTTGACAACTCTCAGAGCGCCTCCTCGAACCCGGTTCGTCTCAATGCGGGGCAAGTTACGAAAAGAAGAAACCTCAACCTGATCCGACTCGATGCCTGTGACCTCAACTGGGAGCAATTCCAAAGCATTCTTCAACTCATCGTCCGAAACCCTGTACTGAAACCTGCCCACAGAACGCTCGTAGAGCCGCAACTCCTCTAGGAAACGCGCGATTTCGTCAGACAAAGGCTTGTACCGATCTAATCCCAGCAATCGACGAACAAAATCAGCAACGACTAGAGTCAATGCCTGATCGGTTCCACCAGCCGAACGTATCGGACCTGCAAAATACACAGCGAGATACTTGCTCTTATCCAGATTCTCCTTGATCGCAACGCGAGCCACACCCTGAAGTGGCGCAGCAGTTATTCCTTCAGTTAATATGGCTAGAGCTGTTCTCACAGCCTGTTCAGCCGCAGCCTGCGCTTGGAAATGACCGAACTTCCCGTACACAATTTCCTCTGCAATCTTGAAGGCCAATTCCTCTCGTGGCATAGTCTTGCTCAGCTGCCGTATGCTTTCCGCAACTCCAAGCGGACCTACAAGACCTTCAACCAGCCCAGCTAGGTCTCTTGCGACGTCTATTTCTGGGTGGGCTACGGGGTCGAGATGTTTCCCACGTGCTTGTTTGGCGATCTCGTGGAGTTGTTGCAGCCTGTTCTCTAAAGCCGCAGTGTACGCTCGGTAGTTTTCGCTCATTATAATGTTCAAGCCCCTCCAGAATGAAGCCTGTGAACTACCTTCTTT
>Ga0315314_1004644_pt1 | contig 10235 bp, 13 predicted proteins | sample TDP9_MG_FD_203631 | JGI IMG/M metagenome (GOLD analysis project Ga0315314, IMG submission 203631) | Freshwater sediment microbial communities from Lake Towuti, South Sulawesi, Indonesia - TDP9 | ecosystem: Environmental > Aquatic > Freshwater > Lake > Sediment | place: Indonesia: South Sulawesi... | reverse complement strand
TACTGGCATGTTGAAAGGGGCAACGGCATCAAGTTAACCGTTCTCAACCCAGCGGTTATGGGCATAAAACTAAGCGAGAAAGACGAGGTCCAGCAGTATGTCTATCAGCCTGAGTTTGGCAAGGTCGTACGCTATAAGCCTGAAGAGATCATTCACCTCAAATTTAACGCTGAGCCTTGGAAGGTTTTCGGCGTCTCAAGTTTACGGCGATGTCTCCCAACCATCAAGGCTCTGCTTTACATGGAAGAGAAGCTGCCTCTCATCGCTCGGCGAAGAGCTGATCCGCTTCTCCAAATCCAGATCGGCTCATCTGAAAACCCTGTGGATGAGGCAACTTTCAACCGGCATAAAAACGCGATTCTAAGCCGTAAACCCGGCGAAGACATTTTTCACGACGGCCTATTAGAGATCACCGAGGTTTATCAGACCGGTGGAATAGGGGCTAGGCAAACCCTTGAGCCTTTGCTTGCTCATTTCCGCCAGAACCTTGTTGCCGGTGTAGGCGTGCCCGACGTTGCTTTAGGCTTCGGCGGAACCACAACCATGGCTACGGCAGAGTATCAGGAACGGCTTTTGGAATCTGAGATCCGAGCGTATCAGCGGGCTTTGAAGAGGCTCCACGAAAACCAATTGTTCACTTTTGTGCGGACCCGTAGCCCTGTTAAACTGAATTGGAGACCCTTCAAACCTGAAGATATGGAAGCCTTAAGCAAGAAGATGCAGGGCGAGATCCAGCATGGCGTTGTCGGTCCAGCCTATGCTAGGCAACGTTTAGGTTATCCAGATGAGGCCGGCGAGGGCACAGTCATCAATTCACAGTTGATCCCGTTTTTGACAGTCAAGAAAAAGCCTGAAGGAGAAAAGGAAAGTTGACGATTCAGATAACTGAGCCGATGCATCCAGATTTCGTGAAGATCTATCGACAATTTCTGAAGCGGTACTGCGGATCAGACGATGAATGTGAGGAAGGCAAATCTTTCTATTATGGGTGGCTTAAGAGAAAGGGTCTCGATGATACGAAGCCATATCGAAGTCCCCAAGAGGCTTTCAAATGGGCTCAACCAATCTTTCAACTCATCAAGGAAGACCCAGACTATAAATATCACAAGGTTTGGGCCGCTTTTCCGCTAAGCAGCATGAATCTTAACGTGTACACAGAAGATGAGCTTCTACGAGGAGCCCGCACCATCATCGGAAGACCTGTTAACGTAAATCATAATGAAATATCTTTAGTCGAAGCATCAATCATTGATGCTGAATATGAAGATGGGGCAGTCGAATGCGTTCTTAAGGTTCAGAAAAATTCAGAGTTAAACCGCCAGATTGAATCTGGTGAAATCGCTGAAGTAAGTATTGAAGCTTCTTGTTTACGTGGCGTTGAGCCTTCACCTGAAGGATCAATCTGTCAAGGCTTGGTTTTCACGGGCTTAGCCTTGCTTACGAAAGACGTTTTGCCCGGTATTCCGTTGACGCGGATTGAGCCGGTTGAACGACTGTTTGAACGTGTCATAGTCACGGAGGTTGAAAGAATGAGTGAAAAAGTCGTGACGGAAGAGGAGCAGTTTGCGGATCTGCCTGACAGCGACTTCGCGTGTATCATACAGCAAGGCGACACGAAAGTTAGGAAACTACCAATACCAGACTGCGATCACGTGCAAAACGCGATGGCAAGATTCAATCAGACGGAAGGCTGCCAGACGCCTGAGGTGAAGGCGAAGATCTGCCGTAAAGCGAAAGACTGTGGTATGGACACGTCTTTTGCGGAAGGCGGATTCTGCTATGAAGAATCCGTGGAGAAAGGTCCCTGTGAATCTGCCAAAGAAAGCCTGTTAAGAGACTTTGCGGCTTTGAAGGAAGAGATCAAGGAATTTGAGGCAAATGTAACAACAGTGATGCTGAAAACAGTCGCTGACGTTGCAGACTTGGCGGATCGCGTTGAAGCTTTAACCGCTAAGCCTGAGGCTCCGGTGACGAAAGAGCAGGCTATGGCTCGGTTCCGTGAGCTGCGAGGGGAAGGAGTAAGCAAAACCGACGCCTATCGACTGACCCTGTATGAGATGTTGGAGAAGGCTGCACAGTCCTCTAAGGACAAGGGCTAGTGGACTTTGCCCATGCCCGGATCGGTGAGCCGAAACGGGAAATGTGGTCTTAAAACTCATGGAGGAAAAAAACCGTGAAACGCGAAGAAATCATGGAGAAATTGAATGGATTCCGAACAAGCGAATACGCTGGATTGACGGTCAAAGAACTTTTGACGGGCACTTCGGGCTTAGCCTTGGTGACTGCGGTGCAGACAAGAGCAATCTTGGAGCTAAAGAACTTTCTGGATCTCAGGGAAATAGCGATGCCTTACGTAGTTCCTAAGGGAGGAGGCAAAACTATTACAACTCAAGTGATGACCAGACCAGACTATGACACTTGGACTGAAGGCTCCGCATTGACCGCTGCAGATCCAACCTTGGCAACCAAATCGATTACGCTGGTACCTTTCGGCAAAAGAACGCAAATAAGCGATCTGCTTGCCAACACTTCGCCGATAAATTTCGTTGAACAAATAGGGCAATTACATGGGGCATGCGTGAGACAGGGCATTCTCGACAAGATTGTGGATGGAATGGCCGGTGCGGGAACAGGTGTAAACGGTGTAAACGTTGGCACGAAGGGTGATGCAGCCGAAGCAAATATCACATTTGGGAATGTTGCTTCCGCGATCCAAGAAAACCTTGTTGACGGCTGGGTTCCAGACTTCATATTGACGGCCCCGGACAAGTTGTGGAATGCTTTCACAACAAGTTATGCGGTTGCCCAATTCGAGGGAGCCCTGAGCGACTTCTTGCTTTCAGGAAGAGTACCAAACGTGCTCGGCCTTAACTGGCTTATGGACCCATATTTCGAGCTTGCCATCAACGCCGGAAACGCGTGGAATGGCACTGACGGCGAGAAATATGCGATCGTTGGCACGAAAGGCATCTCAGCCATCTGGGCTGCCCTGCAGGATGATCCCTTGGTCGAAGTCTACCGTGAACCAGCAGAACTGAGCAACTACGTGCAGACGCATATTGATGGCGGAAGTGACGAGGGACCTGTAGCAAGCATATGCATCATCAAGCATGCGGCTTAAACCCCCTGAAGAGTCTCTCCGGACGAGACGAAACCCACCACGGCTTTAATGGGTCGTAAAGCCTGCCGTGGTTTTAATGGGTTGGGGTGAGAAACGTGAACCCAATTGAGATAAAGGAAGTAGTGCTTTACGAGGCCACTTGGCGAATCGACAAGTTCAAAGACCCGACAGATGAAATAGCGGATCTTCTCCACGGCGGAATGAGCGTTGAAGAGGTCAAGAAGCTGTTTCCAGAAGCATTCATCGGCCACGAAGAGTGGAAGCGTAACATTGCCCTTCACGAAGGATTGTACCTTGCAACCCGAATCTTGGCCGGCATAGACACGACCTCGAACAAATGGGATAACACGAACGCCCGGCTAGGAGTCGGCGATTCGAACGTGGCTCCGGCAGACGAGCAGACTGGGCTTCAAGCGGCGACTAACAAGGCTTGGAAAGGCATGGATGCGACTTATCCGCAATGTGCCAGTGCTGAAACTGATGAAGACCAGTTTATCGAGTGGCGTGCAACCTTCGGCAGCACGGAAGGCAACTTCGCATGGGAAGAATACACAGTTGTCAACGCTTCAAATGACGCAGGCAAAAACTTGAACAGGTGTACAGCCTCGAAGGGCACGAAGGCATCCGGAGAATCATGGACTCTAAGCCTGAAGATAACATTCGCCTAAACCCGAAATGAAATGTCAGAAAAGAGCCAGATGGTGCCGAATGGACTATCTGCTCTCCCCCTCCTGACGTTTCACGGGAGATGAAGAGCTGAAATCGTATGCTCGTTAAGAGAGGTCGATGTTCACAGTGCGGATGGATATGCTGTCCACCATGTGAGCATCTGATCTCTAACGGCAAATGTGCCTTCCAAGTTTACGGTGGAAGCAAGCCTGAAGGCTGTAAGATTGCCCCACATAACCCGATGGCTTTGGAAAAAGGCTGCACATACTACTTTGAAGAAGTTGACCCTGTCACCAGAACCGTTTTGGAAACGATAAACGCTGAAAACCTCGGGTCTTTCAGCGAAGAACAGAAGCGTTTCTGGCTGACCATGACCGTCGAAAGGAGCATTGACGAATAATGGTAACGAAATTATATCTACTGCAAACGGCTGCGGCTGAGCCGAAGCCGAACGTTAAACAGTCGCCGACGTCAATCAACCAGTGGGTTTATTCTGTTTCTTTTGGTGGCGGACAAGACAGTGCAAGTGTAATCTATCCATTAGAGATGAAGACTTCTAAGGGTTCTTTAACCTACGCTATTCTTGAAAGCATCACCGAACCTGGCTCACCGCATTATGCATGGTTCAAGGCTTGGGTAAGCGAAGCCCTTAGTGCTGATCAGACAATAAGCGGTACATTAACCGTCGTTTTCGATTTGAATGAAGGTGCCACCGCACACAACATGATGCTTCGTATCAGGGTTTATGTGTGGAAAAGTGACGATTCTGGTGTAAGAGGAACATTACTCGCCGACACGGATTCAACGGTTGAAGCAGACACCACGGATGGAACAAAGCAAACGCTGTTTACTGGCGTGAGCTTAACTAGCGTGAACGCACTCGCTGGCGATCGCATAGTCATTGAGGTCATGGCTTATGACAATAACACGAAGACTACTGCTTATCTACATAAAATTGCTTTCGGCGATTCTGGGACCTCTAGTGATAGTTACATAGAGTTTAGCCAAGATATCACTTTCGGTGCTATATTAAAAACGGTCACAGATTCCTTAGGCTTATCGGATGTCGTTTTACGTGATAAGCCTTTATGCCTAGTTTCAGATTCACTTGGCTTAGCGGATTCGCTTCTACGTGATAAGAGTTTCACCGTAAACGACTCGCTTGGTTTATCCGATGTGCCACGTAAAGACTGGACTCCACAAGTAATGGATTCTATAGGCCTCACCGAAACCTTATTCCTAGCGAAACTAAAATCCGTGTTAGATTCTCTTGGACTTTCAGACGCGGTTTTAAGAGATAAATCCTTCACGATTCAAGATTCACTAGGGCTTTCTGATGCTGTTTTGAGAGACAAGATCTTGCAGATCCTTGACTCCCTCGGCTTAACTGATGTGCCATATAAAAATTGGACACCTAAAATAACAGATTCAGTTGGACTATCAGATCAGGTGCTAAGGGATAAAGTCCTTCAAATTTTTGATTCCTTAGGTCTGATCGACAGCATTTTACGGGATAGGGTTCTCTCAGTCGCTGACTCGGTTGGCTTAAGCGAAATCGTCGATGTCATAGTCGGAGCCATAATAAAATATGTCACGGACAGTCTCGGACTTTCAGATGTCGCCTTAATAAACAAAACGCTTCCGCTCGCCGACTCAATCGGCTTCACTGAACAAGTTCTCCGGCATAAATCTTTCACGGTCCCCGATCTCATCAATCTATCAGACAGCATTCTACGGGATAAAGTTCTTGTGGTAACAGATTTACTGGGGCTCGTTGAGGCCGTAGTTATCGGTAAGATGCTCCTTGTTTCAGATCAAGTTGCCTTTACAGATCTTGCTCAGATACCTAGTAAAATCATGTTCATCCTCGATTCGGCCACGCTTACGGAGCTTGTTTACCGCGTAATTCCTCAGGCCGGCAAGATAACCACTCTCTATCAAGGAGGAAAGATCACTCGACATATGCAGGGTGGCAGCGTGACGAAGTATACGCAGGGTGGAGGCATCATAGTTCTCACTCAGGGAGGAAAAATAAAGCATTGGGTAGGAGCTGGTTAGAATGGCGATTTACCGCAACGATGTTGTAACCTTTGAACGTGAATGCAAGGATACGAGTGGAAACCTCTTCGACCCAGACAGCCACAGCATCAAGTTTTACAAGCCGAATGGAACCCAATATGGCTCGGAGATAACGAATCCAACACAGCAGAGCATGGGCGTTTACCGCTATGTTTTCACAGTTCCATCCGACGCGGATTACGGGGTCTGGTGGGTGACTTGGGCAACAACTCGGACGACGCCCTTGGACACGAAGACGATTATCGAACATTTCATAGTGGAGCAGAAGAAATGAATGTAATATTGCCGATCCCAGTCACCTTTGAGCAGTGGGTTTGGCTGGGTATAGGCTTAACCTTCGGCCGAGCCTTCGGTAAACGAGTGGACCAGGAGATTCAGGCGACAGAATGGTTCAAGACGCTTAACCCGTTCTATCGATGGTGGGTTAAACGACTCTTGGATTTTCTGCATCACTGGTGGATGGGAACCCTGATTATGCTGTATTGGCAGGGACCTTTAACGTTGCCGACGGGAGAGGTCATCAACTTCTCGGCTTACTGGTTCGGTTACGGCGTTTTCCTTGATGATCTGCCGGATATTCCGAGACGAATCAGAGGCCTGTTGACGGTTCCACTCTTCAAAAAGGAAAATGAGAAAGAGGTGAACTAGATGGGAAACTACATAGTCGTTGCCGACGTGAAAGACCATGCGAAGATAGGGTATAAGGATCTAGGCTTCAGCGATGACCCTGACTATGAAGCCTTCATAGGCAAAGTCATAGACCAGATTGAAGACCTTATCGACCGATACTGCGGTGTGCCAAACGGATTCTTCAAGGCCGGTGGCTTAACCTTCACAGAGGAGCTATATGATTGGGATGATGAAGGCATCATATACTTCTCAAAGTATCCGGTGATAACCTTCACGAAGCTTGAGCTAGATGAAGCCGGCGTCAACCAGACGGCAGATTGGACGGAAATCACAAGCCTATATTATTATGTCTACAAAACATATGGCTACATTAAAGTGGTAGGCAAATATCCGGGACATTATGATCAATCTGTCCGCGTCACGTATACAGCAGGATACTCAGCGGTTCCAGACGACATTAAGCTTGCAGCCGTAACCTTGGCAAGCAACCTATTGCACAGCATTCTTCAACGCAGGATCAGTCCGCCTGTTCAAGCTGGAACCATTAGGCTTGCTTTGGTTGTTCCAGCCATCTTCAGCGATGACGTTAATCGCCTGCTGGCCAAATATCGGACTAGATCAATCGAGGTGATCTAAATGATTTCGGTGACCGTGCAGCAGAGAGGTCTCCAACTCCAATTGGTTTCGCAGGGCATTGATGAGGCAGCGAAACGGCTGATTCAACGGCTCGCAGACTACGCTGAAGCCGAGATGCGAAATCGGGCACCCGTCAGAACCGGGGTTCTCAGAGCAAGCATCCAAAAAACGGTAGGTGAGAAAGAGGCTCAGATAGGTCCTACAGTACCTTACGCTATGTTCGTGGAGTATGGGACTCGACCTCATGAGATTCGTCCGGTGAACGCTCGGGCATTACGCTTCGAGATGGGAGGCGGAACCGTCTTCGCAACCTTGGTTAGACACCCGGGCACCCGTCCACAGCCGTTTATCCGTGAAACCGCTGAAGCTGTTAAAAGCCAGGTTGAGCCGGTTTTCCGTGAAATCTGGGGTGAACAGACAGAATGAGCAGTTACTATACGACGTACAAGGATATTTTCGATCGGGTTAAAGTTGATGTTCAGGCGATTACGGATATAAAACAGGTGGTTACTGGCGAGCCCTTCAGACTTCAAGATCTGCCATGTGCCATAATCAATCCTGAGCCGGCACGATTCGAGAAGGCCGTAGTCGGCCCATATTTTCATAATTACGTGGACTTCTCCGCGATTCTTATTGTCCGTGAAACCGAGCCTGAAAACTGGTTCACCGATGTGATTAATCCACTTGGACAGATCGTTGACAGGATTTTGGCTGACAGAACCTTGAACGGTAAGGTCAAAGATGTGGCCCCAACCTTCTTCTCCCCAGGCGAAATCCGATTTGAAAACCGCTTGTATTATGGAGGCGTCGCAAGATTCACCGCTTACCTGATATATTGACCTTGAGAGGGCGAGAGAACTTGGCTATACGCCATGTTCCTCGAGTCCCGTTAAGGGAGAATAAAAATGAGGTGGTAGATGAGAAATGTCGACTCCGCTGTTAGGTGTAAACGCCGTCATCCTAGACGGCGGCGTAGAAGTAGGCTACTGCAAAGGCGTAAACTTGGGCATAGATACAGAGATGATCAAAGAGTATAAGATAGGGTCTCAGACGCCGGAGGTGCTTAGCATGGGCAACAAGAGCTTCAAGGTTTCAATAGACCGCATGTACATCGATAAAACCTATGGCAACAAGGTCCTCGCTGGCACAGATGTAACGCTTGAGATAAGGCCGGCTGGCTCAGGTGCAGGCAAAGAAAAGATCACGTTAACGAACGTGCTACTGAACAGTTGGGAACTAAGGATTGCACAAGACGCCATCATACTTGAATCCGTGAGCGGTGAAAGCAAGAGCCTAGCCTTTGGAACACAGTGAGGTGAATGAGAATTGGTAGAAGCAGATAAAACTTTAGGCCATATTCAGCAGGCACAGGCAACGACGTTCAAGCGGAAATACCTGAACTTTGAGAGCTTTGCGACTACGAATGAAACCATAACAGTTTCCTCTTTAGCGACCATTGACAACGCGTATCTTGCGAAGGCCAGCGATGGTTCCGCTGTAACCTTCACGAAGGCTGGCAACGTGTTAACCGTGACGAGTGCAGGCTTGACGGATGAGCATATAGTCGGTTTTGCGGTTGGAACGTGATAAAGTGGCAAAGTCCGGTGAAGAATACAAACGGAAACTCGAGGCATACGAAGCCGAAGAAAAGGCGAAAGGAGACCTCTTCGATCCCAAAGCCCTTGTTGAATCAGCGAAAACCATAAGAACCGTAAACGATCCGGAGTTAGGCGTCATTAAATTCGGCGTCTTAACAATGAAGGACCTCCTTGACTTGAACAAAGTGCAAGACGACCAAAAGAAAAGCATCGTCATGCTACACATGATGCTCGTCAAAGCATATCCAGATTTAACAGTTGAAGACATAGAAAAGATGCCTGCAGCCGAATCCGCAAGACTCATAGCGATTCTGACGAAGCAATCCGGTTTTTTAAAGCCGGCCAGATAGGTGAATGGCTTAGAAACAACGTGCAGGCACAGATGATCGGGCTAGTTGCACGTGAATACGGTTACAGTTTCGAGGTGATCGGAGAGTTAACGGCGTTTCAATTCATGTTCCTCGTGGAATGGTTGAACTGGTGGGGTAGGAAGATCGGGAAATGAGCGTTGAAATCGGCATCATGCTTAAGGCGGTTGATGAGGCTTCATCCGTTGTCAGCGGAGCCTCTGAAGCCATGACGAAAAGCCTCGCCGGCGTTGAAGAGGCTGGTAAAAATGTTTCCCGGTCTTCCGCCGAAATCACGAAGAGTGCTAAAGGTCTTGTCACGGGTTTAAGCGGTGTGGCAACCTCGGCTTTCGCCTTGTATAATGCTTGGGATAACGTTCAGGATATGCAAGTTTCGGTTGACCGTGCGAATTTGGCGGTTAAAAGCAGCCTTAATGCTTTGGAAGACGCTCAAAACCGTTATAACTCCGTTGTTGAGAAATATGGTGCGGATAGTTCTCAAGCTCAGGCTGCTCTTGCCGATTTGAATCTTGCTCAAGAACGTTATCAAGTGGCAGTTGAACGAGCCGACATGATTCAAGGCAATTACAATGAGACGATCATGCGGTCTGCCTTAAGCATTATTCCAATAGCCATAACCATGATCGACAGCGTTGCCAAAGCCACAAAATCATGGGCTGCAATACAACAGATCTTAAACGTTGTTATGAATGCGAATCCGATCATGCTCATCGTCACGGGAATCGGCCTCTTAATCGCGGCCTTAGCGATAGCCTACACAACCTGTGAGCCTTTCCGCAACGCGGTTGACGGCCTCGCAAAGACGTTAGGCGACTTCTTCAAGCCGATCTTGGATAAGATCGTTGAAGGCTTAACCTGGCTTGGAAGCGTTATTCTAGGTGCCGGGAAAGTTCTCAGCGACCTCTGGAACATCGTAAGCACCAATCCAATTCTTTCGGCCTTGCTGGGACCTGTGACGATGATCGGATACCTCTTCAAGAACTGGGAGCAGGTTACACGGGCCGTCGGCGATGCCCTTTCATGGTTTCACCGTCATGTGATCGAGCCGATTACGAATGCAATCAACGCTTTTGCCAACGCGGTTCGAGGAGCCTTGAACTGGCTTGGAAGCCTTGTTAACAAGGCGAACACCGC
>Ga0315314_1004643_pt1 | contig 10237 bp, 7 predicted proteins | sample TDP9_MG_FD_203631 | JGI IMG/M metagenome (GOLD analysis project Ga0315314, IMG submission 203631) | Freshwater sediment microbial communities from Lake Towuti, South Sulawesi, Indonesia - TDP9 | ecosystem: Environmental > Aquatic > Freshwater > Lake > Sediment | place: Indonesia: South Sulawesi... | reverse complement strand
AAGCTCAGTTTTTATGGAAGTTTCCACCCCATAGATTAGCTTTAGGGCCACGACGATTTCTTCAAGGGCGGCGTTCCCAGCCCTTTCTCCCAGGCCGTTAATGGTGGCGTGAACCTGATTGGCGCCGGCTCTGAGGGCTGTAACGGAGTTGGCCACGGCCATGCCGAAGTCGTCGTGGCAGTGGACGCTAATAGGAATGTTGGCAAATTTTTCCCTCAACTTTGAGAAAAATTCGTAGGTTTTTTCAGGGGTTAAAACTCCAACGGTGTCGCAGGGGCATAGTCTATCTGCACCGGCTGAGATTCCTGTGGCAAAGAATTTTGCAAGGAAATCGAAGTCGCTCCTAGTGGCGTCCTCTGATGAAAGTTCAACAATGAGGCCGTGATCCTTGGCGTATTGGGTGCAGTCCTCCGTGATTTTTGAGACCTCCTCCCTGGTTTTCTTTAATTTGTACTGGAGGTGGAGGTCCGAGGTGGGAATTACCAAGTGGATGCTGTCCACCTCGCTTTTTAGCGCGGCGTCAATGTCCCCCCTCACTCCCCTAGCAAAGCTACATACTTCCGCCCTGAGTCCCTCCCTGGCGATGCGCCTTATCGCCTCCATCTCCCCCTCAGAAACCACGGCGAAGCCGGCCTCAATGACATCCACGCCGAGCTCGTCTAGGCGCTTGGCTATTCTGAGCTTGTTTTCAGGGGTTAGGGAGACTCCGGGGGTCTGTTCACCGTCGCGTAGGGTGGTGTCAAAAATACGAACCTTTTCAGGGAAACCCTTAGATTTGGCGATCCCCCATACTCTCATTCCTCAACGACCCCCTAGTTTAGCAGGCGTCAAATATAAAACTTGCGGTTGGTGTGCAGCTCCGTATGCTACATCCTAGTGCACGTCACAGCGAAATTTGAAGTTACTTCTAGAATATGTATTCACGGGGGTTCCGTTTTTCGTCCCTTTTGATTGCCTCCCGATACAGGTCGGCTTCCATGTGCCAGATTATGTCCTCATCTCCCGGCTTCCTTTTCTTAGGCCGCCGCCTCTTGTTTTTCTTCTCCATGACACCCATGCGCTAGTTCCCTCCTTTTCCAACCCACATGGATATAGTCTTTTGGGAAATATAAATATGCTGGGTAGGAGACATCAAATAATTAGTAAATGTAAGCTGTGCCTGTTGAGGGTTAACCCTTGAGAAGCGATGTGATAAAGTATGGGATGGAGCGGGCCCCCCATCGAGCCCTGTTAAAGGCTTTAGGGGTCACCGACAAGGACCTAGATAAGCCCTTCATAGCGGTGGTTAACAGCTTCACCTCCGTGGTTCCGGGCCACGTCCACTTGAGGCGAATTGCCGAAGCCGTTAAGGCAGGAATATTCTCTGCAGGGGGGGTGCCCTTCGAGTTTAACACCATCGCCGTATGTGACGGCTTAGCCATGGCCCACGAGGGGATGAAGTACTCCCTGCCCTCCCGGGAGGTTATTGCCGACTCCATCGAGATCATGGTTCAAGCCCACCGATTTGACGGCATGGTCCTGATCCCCAACTGCGACAAGGTGACCCCGGGCATGCTCATGGCTGCGGCAAGGCTTAACCTGCCCTCCATAGTGGTGACGGGGGGAGCCATGCTCTCCGGTGTCCTACACGGAAAAAGAGTCGGTTATGCTTCTGTTTTTGAGGGTGTCGGAAAGGTTGTTGCGGGGCAAATGAGTGAAGAGGAATTGGGGGAGTTGGAGAGCGCCGCCTGCCCAGGTTGCGGATCGTGCAACGGCATGTTCACCGCCAACACCATGGCCTGCGTAACAGAGGCCATGGGAATGAGCCTGCCGGGCTGCGCCACCGCCATGGCCGTCAGCGCCCTAAAGTTGAGGATCGCCAAGGAGAGCGGAGAAAGGGTCGTTGAACTCCTAAAGGAAGGCTTAAAACCCTTAGATATTATGACACGAAGGGCTTTTGAGAACGGCATCGTGGTGGACATGGCCCTCGGCGGCTCCACCAACACTGTGCTCCACGTCTCAGCCATAGCCAACGAGGCTAAAGTTTCCTTACCCTTAACCCTCTTCGATGAGATGGGCAGGCGGGTTCCCCACCTCTGCGACATGGTTCCAGGCGGACTCTACGCCATGGAGGACCTAGACGCAGCGGGGGGCGTACCAGCTCTCATGAAGGAACTAAGCCCGCTTCTCCATCTGGACGCGATTACCGTGACGGGAAAAACCCTTGAAGAAGACATTAAGGGGGCTAAAGTCCTTGACGCGAAGGTAATTCGTCCCTTGGGAAACCCCGTGCATAGGGAAGGAGGCATAGCTGTGTTATGGGGCAACTTGGCGCCTAGGGGCGCTGTGGTAAAGGCCGCAGCCGTCTCGCCCAAAATCCTCGTTCACCGAGGTCCAGCCAAGGTTTTTGACTCCGAGGAGGAGGCTATGAAGGCCATACTAAACAGGGAAATCAAGGAAGGTGACGTGATCGTCATTCGGTATGAGGGGCCCAAAGGGGGGCCGGGCATGAGGGAAATGCTCTCCCCAACGGCCACCATCACGGGCATGGGACTAAGCGAATCCGTCGCCCTAGTCACCGACGGCAGATTTTCAGGAGCCACTAGAGGCCCTTGCGCAGGCCATTTGTCTCCAGAAGCCGCAGAGGGCGGACCCATAGCCGCCCTAAAAAACGGCGATGAAATCGAAATTGACATACCGAAAAGGACCCTAAACGTGAAACTAAGCGATGATGAAATCAGGAATCGCCTAAAGGCATGGAAACCGAAGCCGCCGAGAATTAGCGGAGGCTACCTGGCCCGCTACTCCTCCCTTGTGCAATCCGCAGACTCTGGCGGAACCCTTAAAACATCACAGTCCTAAGCGCACGATTTAACCCAAAACTAGTAAAGGTTATCAAGTAGGATGTTGGAACCACACGGTGTCGAAGTTGCGTCTTGAAAAATTGCGAAACTTCTTCGATCCGAACCGTCGTCAAAGAAGAAACAATCAAACTAGCACGATACGTTGGGAGAAAAAGTCGTTTGGCTCCTTCGTAAATATTGTAAGATGGTGAATGATTCTAATTATTATGTTCATCGACCAGCGTTATGTTTATGCTGTATATACATGCAAGCCAGTTGCATAGAGAGGGGGAAATTATTATACTGAAAGCGTCACCTGTTAAATATCTTGATGTTGTCACTTGATATTTTCCGTCCAATGTTACCACTATGGTTGTTTCATTAAGAACAGTGTGAAAGTTATGCCATTGAAATGGTGTCAGTTGAGTTTTAAGCGACGCTATGTATCCTTTGCATTGTCCATCCATTTTTTGTGATAATTCAAGAATTCCATCCTTGTGGAAAACAATGTAATAATAATTATCTTCATTTATGTAGTCGAAGACTATCCACGGTACGTCCCAACTGTTTTTTCCTGCTATTATAGTTCTGATTCCTAGGTCAAAGCTGTAATTTCTTGAGCTGACTACGACTTTTGTGCTGATTCTTACTGTTTGAAATATAGCCAAGACTAAGAGTGACATAAAGATCATAACTTTTATTTCTTTTTTTCTGATTAAATAAAACGCATCTATGCGTTTTTCGTTTAATGCTTTTATCAGGGGTTTCGTTAGGTAGAGACCTAGTGCCAACGCGGGTATTATATAGAAAGGGATAAACGTTTTATTGATCTGAATTGGAAATTCGAACGTCCTGTTAAAAACATATGAGGCTATAAATGATGTAACGAAGATTATGGAAATAATCATTATCAATGATTTTTTAATTCCTAATAAGGAGACGGTACTTTTGCTAAGATCTTTACTCCACCTTAATCCTGCAAGGAGTTCTCCTACTAGAGAGAAGAGAGCTATGGTTAATAGAGCCAGTAATGCTGTGTCATCGTTGAATGTTTGTTCACCGTATCCTAGGGTGAAAATGAGGACATATCTTATGGCATGGTGTATGATGTCAAAGGGAGCCTTCCCATCACTGATGGGATAGAGGGAGTAAAGCATTAGGATAAAAAATCCTATGATCATTTCAAAGGATGAAAGTTCCTTGAGAAGAGGAATGGCTAAGGCTAAGGCTATTGTTGAGTAGATTTTCGTTTTCTTTGAAGCATTCCTATCTTCTGCGAACATTATTGCAAAAAGTTTCGAAGTTACCGCGAATACAAAGATTAAAGGGTTTATCGTTGGTTTTAAGGAAATCAAGTAGCCTAAGAATACTGTTAATAGTACATGTGTTATTGATGATACGTAAAAGATGAGTCTCATCAAGGGATTAAATGAATACGCCATCTCTATATGTGACATTCCCTTAATTTTCATGGGTTCGCGCACCTTATCATATGGCTCTCTCAACTGTTTTGATGTGGAATTCACCAACAGCTAGCCTGTGATGTGCTTAAATAGTTTTCTATACTCAGGTCTTTTAGATAAGTGAATTTGAGAGCGGAGGTTAACCCGGCCCGCTAAAATCTGGTATGCTGAACGAGTAAAGCTCAACGATAATCTTAAGTCTTGGACATAAATCTTTTATTGCCAAATTAAGGTCTTATGTTGGAGGCTTGAAATGAAATTCGACCTTACTCTAGGATTATTGGATAGGCCTGGACAGCTGCTTAGGGCTTTAGAGCCCATAGCCAAAAATGGCGGAAACATTATCTCCATACTTCACGAGCGGGAGAAGGTTGCAGGCGACTATGTCCCCGTAAGCCTGGTGGTGGACTTTCCAACCGGCAAAAGCTTCGAGAGGACCAAGAGGGAACTGGAGGAAATGGGCGTCTCCATCATAAAGTCGGAGGAGATCATCGAAAGGTTAGGCATCACCTTTATCCTAATAGGCAAGATGGACGTGAGGAAAATAATCGAGACCGGAATAGAGGGTGTAAAAATCACAGACTTTGAAGTTTCGTCCCCCACCTCCAAGGAGGCCTGCATCAAACTAAGCGTGGAGGCACCCATTGAAAAGGTTGACAGGATCGTGGAAAAGCTAAAGGAAACTGTAAAAGAGAAAAACGCTGTGCTTATCTCTTCTGTGTGAGCTATGTCGCGGATAAGGTGGAGAGGTCTCCTCTATAACTTTAAAGAGGATCTGAGGCGAGTCGTGGTTACCTCAAATCAAGATTATGGGGCAATCAAGACAGCATATCACATTTTTAAAATGTAGCAGATCATAGGGTCTTCACAAAAAGCTCTCAATGTCTATTCTCCTCGATGACTTGAGGAAATGGAAATCGGAAAATGAAGTAAAAAGGAACAAAGAAAGATGCTGATTAGTATTAAACAGCCTAACTCAGGAGTCATCGGCTGATTTTGCAACTATAGGGATTCACCGTGATATCATGAACCTTCGTGATCTTTGAATTCAAGTTTACCGCTATCTCGTATGTTTTGTTGTCTACCCCAAGAATCTCTATGACGAAGACTCCATTTTCAACAGTTTTTATAGAGGGTGCTCTGGGCGGCTCTGTGTGAGGCACGTCGCAGCACAGGGCATAGGCCCCTATTCTAACGGTTTCGCCGTAGTTAAATTGATGTTCTTGGCGCGTCACAGGATGTGCCACCCAATCGATAACGCTTGAAGCCCAAGGGGCGGTCCTTCTGTTTTCGTCATGGTAGATCAGCCTCCACCCATTAGGAGCAGTTATGGTTATCATGTCGTCCACATTGATCCAATTAGATTTCAGTTCAATGTCTCGGGCAGACCCCCCGTATCCTTGCACTGTTTCGGTTCCCTCCGCGAAGAATATGTTACGTTTGTTATCATTCAAGATGTCGTTTTCCAGCGTATACATGAGACCTAAGTTATCACTGATCTTACAGTTTTCCGATGCTTTAACGTAATCGACGATTAGAGCTGTCTTTTCGTCGGGTAGGGTGGCAAAAGCCAGACAGTGTTTTGTCAACCATCGGTCTCCCCTTCTGCCCTCCAAGAAGAACCCGGTTGTCGTGAATCCGTTGTGGAAGTTTTGGTCATTGTGGGTGATCACCTTCTTGCTTGGCTCGGCGTCGACAAACTCCAGCCAGCCTGTCAGGGAGTGCCATATCCAGCCTCCGAAGGAGTCCCCGTTCCTTGGGATGACCAGACCCATGGGGGTCTTTTTGAGGCTTTTCCACGTGAAGCTGGCGAACATGTGAGGAGTTCTACAAGTCTGGAGTTGGATCCAGCGGTAACTATAGGTGCCCAAAGCCTGTTTTTCCATCTCAGCGGCTGATGCCAGTTGGCCAGTCAGATTGAATAGATACGCGGATGCAAAGAAGGACGCAGCGTCGGCCTCCATGTAGTAGGAGCCTAGCGTGTCACCATAGATTCGGCACAATGTTTCCGTGTCTGGATGGATGGAATCTCCGTAAAAGCTGCCGTCCATCCAGTGTCTTTGAAGTTTGTCTGCGTAGTTGAAGCTTAGCCTGACCAGTTCAAGGCCTACAGGATCCCCCAGGGCAGCCGGGAAGAGGCCTGGATGTGTGTGGAGGTAGCCGCCCAAGGGTCCTCCTACCCACGGCCAGTCGTCCCCGTTGGTGAACGCTATCCTCCCCTTCCATAAGATAAATCTCTTAACTACCTCGAAAACATCCTTAACCTTCCAGAGCATGTGGGGCGGTGGTTCAGTATTGGTAAGTTTATAAGCCAAGTATCCCTTGCCGACATGATCATAGCAGTGATGGTAGATGGGTTGGAAGCAACCGTGGTTCTCGAGAGTTAGATCCGGAAATACATTAATTGTCTTAACCCAGTCTCTCACTGGTCTATCCACGAACCAAGAATAATCTACATGATCCTGATACGTGCTGTAAACGTTCATGCAGAATTCTTTCATCTTCTCTTCCCAAGCCTTTGCGTGAGGACTTTGGGGGTAGAGACATCTCGCCCAAGCGAGAATCGAGGAGTCCCAAGCCAGCTCTTCCGCTTTTGTATCGTCCCAAAGCCCACTAGGAGGGGACACGTCGAGAAGTCGGTCCGCCTCAAAGCAGATAGTCCTCTCCACCCCCTTTTTCAAATCCTCCGGGAGGATGCCTTGCGTTAGGAACGCGATTCTGGCGATGTCTTTTGCCCATAGGGAGGATTGCCAATCGTCTCCCCACGAGGGGATCAGGTGCCAGTCGCGGAATTTTGCATCAGGTTTAGGGTTTGAGATATGCGACTCGATCACCGCGTAGAGGCCCTTGAGAAGATGTTGTCGTATTGTTTTCAGATCGATGCCTGAGACTGAGGGATCGTAAAGCCCTGAACTCAAAAGAACTGCATAGGAGAGCAGGGTTTTAGTGTGGTTTCTCACAGTGACTATCATCAACAGTTTGCCGAAACCACCGAAGCCTCCAAGGTCCTTGGTAAAATCCTGCCAAGTAGACTCGGCGAAAAGCGGAAATCTCTCAAGGAGAATGATATAGTGTTCTTTTCTCGGCAATGCCCCTTCTGGAATGGCTATATTCTTGATTTTCTTCAGTCTTCTCATACGTCATGAACCTCGTATCTTTTTGGTATTATAGATTCTGGCCACCATTCTAATTCTTCTGTTAAACCTATTATCATCTTTCCCTCTTTCATGCTTCTCTTGAGATCTCTTACCATTTGACGGGACTTGATGTTGTCCCACAGAATCATCACGTATGCGGGCGTCGATTCTAAGGTCCTAGTTGCGAATTTCGTTTGGTGCTTGTTGATCAATTCCTTTACTTTTTCAAGGTACCCCTCTGGAGTATCTACGAGACAAATGAAAAGAAACGCCATACAGAATCAACCTCGCCTCTGTCAATATTTGATTGAATTCTACTTCGGTGTATTTATTTTTTGTGATGCCTTCTGTTCTGCGCATTTCCAGCTTAAACCTTTTGGCTCGAAAGTGTGTGACCATAGCCTTATCTGGGGAAGAGGTAGCATCTTTCAAACTTCTTGTGAAGCCTCTTCAACCACTTGAAAGCCCGGGTTCTTGTCCTACGAACCCCCTAGTATCTTGAGCAGCAACAACTCCCATCGCCCTGACCCATAGAACGAGGAGAAGTCTCTCCTTTACCGCTGAATCATCCACACTCCCATAGGCTTGCTCTAAGAACTTCCTTGACGGTAATTATGTCATGCACGACCAGAATCGGTAACGAGAAATAAGCTTCTCTATCTAGAATCTCATAGTAAAGAGTCAACGAACTTATATCAGGTAAAATATAAATTTTGGTAGGGTCAGATTCCTAGTGGTGAAAACCGAATGGGAAACGTAAAGGAACTGACTCCTATTCAAATCGGAATCCTTATCGGGGACCGGTATATTAAAGGAGGATATAAAGAAAACTGGGGAAAAGAAGGGTATCCTCGCTGGTTTTACCCTACTGGAGTAACACTTTGGTCGCTCTGCCTTTTGACAGACAGAACTAAAGAGAAGAACTATCTGGACTTTGCAAGAGACTGTTTCAGATACTACGTTGTAAACGACAGGGTAGAGATAGATACAGGTCAGGCTGACCCCATGGATCTAACTGGAGCGATGGGGCATGCAGCAGTAGAAGTCTACAATCGAACTAGGGAACAGAACGTTCTAAACCTAAGCAAACGTATCGCAGAGTTCATTGTGAACAAGCAGCCGAGGCTTCTAGACGGCACATTCTGCTATTTCAAACATCCAGAACTGAGGAGAATCTGGATAGACTCACTATTTATGGTATGCCCCCTCTTAGTGAAAATTGGCAAGATAACTGGTGAGGAGAGATATTACGACGAGGTTATCAAACAGCTCTTCGCATTCACCGTGAGACTCCAAGACCCCCTAAAGAGATTGTTCTATCAAAGATGGGGTTGGGAGATTTACAAGACCACTCATTCACCTGGCTTCTGGGGTAGAGGAAACGGATGGGTACTAATGGCCATGACCGAGGTTCTAGACACTTTACCGGAAGGTTACAAAGCGCGCCAAACATTAAGCGATGTGTATAAAGTCTTTATGCATGAGATTATCCGGCATCAAGATAAGACGGGCATGTGGCACCAATTGGTGGACCTTCCCGATTCATTTGAAGAGACCTCCGCCACGGCTATGTTTACTTACTGTGTAGCGAAAGCCGTGAAGAAAGGATGGATAAATGAAAAGTATGATAAACAAGCTAGGAGAGGGATTGAAGGACTGAAGACGATGATAGGCGATAACGGTGACATTCACGGAATATCCTTCCCAAAGAATCAGTACACGCTGCAGGACTATTACCGTGGAGACATCATACTTAATGATTGGCATGGCATCGGCCCCGTCATCTTGGCAGCCTGCGCAGTGGACGAACTAACTAGACAATGACAATAACGTAGCACAATTACCATTTCTATTTTTATTGTTTCGATGTATTTAACACAGCCTCTTAATGGATTGATCGAAGTACATAGCGGAGTTAACAGTCTCATGAAGATAGAGGTCATAAACGCGCTAATAGAAAAAAATAAATACGCTAAAGAACACAAACACAGTACGGTGAATTTATTGGATCGCGTGAATGTCGGAATAATAGGGTGTGGATATCAAGGCACTAATCATGCCTTAAGCTACGAAAAGGTTCCCGAGGCAAGGATCATTGCAGTCGCGGACGTTCGCGTGGAGAATGCTAGAAGTTTTGCTCGACGGTTCAATGCAGAATACTGTTACACCGACTATCGTGATCTCTTAAACAACAAAGAAGTCGACGCCGTGAGCATCGTCATTCCAACGCATTTGCACAAAGAAGTCGCAATCGCCTCTGTTAAGGCAGGGAAGTGTGTCCTTTGCGAGAAACCCCTCACCCTAACGTTGGAGGATGCCGAAGAGCTCGCGGAGGAGGTAAAGAAAACAGGCGTTATATTCCAGTACGCTGAGAACGTGAGGTTTGCGCCTTCCATGGTAAAAGCTAAAGAATTGTTAGAAAGCGGTGAAATAGGAACTCCTATGCGTTTCTATACCAGATGGAAGCTATCTCCTTATTATAGACCGGAGGCAAAGTGGCTCTTGACACCTTCAGAAAGTGGTGGGATTCTACTAGAAAGCGCGATTCATGTCTTAGACCTTTCAAGATACTTCTTCGGAGAGCCTGAGAGAATCTATGCTGAAATGTACACTGCACTCCTGATGGATACTTACGGTGATGTTTTAGATACCATCTGGATAATCGTTAAATTTAGAAATAATGTTACGGCAACGATAGAAAGTGGCGCCACGATGTATATGCCGTCTGAAAAGGGATTTTGGAAGTATCAATGGTCCATAGCAAATATTGTAGGCGATAAAGGAGAGATGCTCTCCGATATATATAATACATTAA
>Ga0315314_1004642_pt1 | contig 10238 bp, 10 predicted proteins | sample TDP9_MG_FD_203631 | JGI IMG/M metagenome (GOLD analysis project Ga0315314, IMG submission 203631) | Freshwater sediment microbial communities from Lake Towuti, South Sulawesi, Indonesia - TDP9 | ecosystem: Environmental > Aquatic > Freshwater > Lake > Sediment | place: Indonesia: South Sulawesi... | reverse complement strand
AGATCCACAGGAGCGACTCGGAGGCGGGCTACAACGGCGAGCTCGCGGGCCGGCTGCTGTACTTCGAGGTCGAGATAATCTCCGTGGAGCCAGCGACCTAGTCGGGGTTCTTCGCGGGCACGGGCCCTTCTCTGATAAGCCTCTGTGTCATCGCTCTTACGTACCTGTCCACGGTCATCTGGACCTTCTCGCTCCTCGATATGACAGTCGCGGCCACCGCCACGAGGAATCCGGCGAAGACATCCGCCGGCCAATGGATGCCGAGGTAGAGCACCGAGAACACGACGGCGATGTTCACGCCTATCAGGAAGTAGTAGAACCGACGGTACTCCCTGCCCTCCCAGGCGAACACCAGCATCGATGTCACCGCCAGGCTCACATGGCCGCTGGGGAAGTCATTGTTAAGAGGGTCGACGCTCGTCACCATCTTGCCCCAGTAAGTGTCGACGTACAGGAGGGGGGTGATGCCCGATTCGGGGTGCGATCCGCTCACGGAGACCGGGAACAGCAGGTAGAAGGGAATCAGTATGATGTAGTTGAACATCATGGCGATCGCGTACTTCCTCAGGTTCACCCTGTCGTCCTTGACAAGCAGGAGTATTGGTACGAAATACAGAAGGAAAGTGAAAAGCCAGGCGTAGACGACCGCGAACACGTCCACCACGAAGCTGTAGTCCAGGCGGTCTTGAAGGATGCGTATGGCCCCTCCGCTCAGGCTGAAGATCCAGTTCGTGTAGTTGATCTCCCTCGTGGACTCGTCATCGCCCGCAAAGTGCCTCTCCAGGATATCCTGGCCTTGGATCGACAGGGGGAATGCGGCCAGGAGGATCACGTACACCGCGTTGTACTTGACGGCGGCAAGTGCCTTCCGCCAGTACATGTCCTTCCACCCAACCAGGAGCAGCAGGGCTACGAAGATGCCCGCGACCATCGTCGCGGAGTATATCGCGAAGAAGGCTGGGTACGATAGAACCATCTGCTCCCCTCGATTGGATGAGTCCTAGCGATAGAAATACTTTCTGGAAACGATGCACGTGTCTGCAGTCAGGCCTTCCCGGCAAGGACATCCGCCGCTGAGGAGTAGGCCTTCTCCAGCATGGCAGCACAGCTGTCGACAGAATACTGCCTCGCGGACGAGACAGCGCTGAGCATCATCGAGTCCGCCCTCAGCAGGCATCTTTGGATTGCCTCCGCGCATGTGTTCTCCTCGAACAGGCATCCGTTCTTTCCTTCGTGCACGAACTCTGGAATGGCACGGTGTTTCGCGCCAACCACCGGAGTGCCCGAGGCCAGGGCCTCGAGGACGACGAGCCCCTGCGTCTCGAAGGCGGACGCAATGACCAGCAGCTCGCTGCTGGCATATGCCGCCGGGAGTTCCTCGTCCGGCAGGAACCCTGCGAAGACCACTTCGTCCGCTATCCCGAGGTTCTTGGCGACCTCCTTGTAGTGTCCTTCTGCGGGCCCCTTCCCGACGACGAGCAGCCTCAGGTCCGGTTCCTTCGGCGCCAGCCTGGCAATCGCCTCGAGGACGATCTCCAGCCGCTTCTCGCGAGACAGCCTTCCGACATGCAGCAGCACCCGCTTCCCGAGGAGCCCGTACCTCTCGAGGAACGTTCTGTCATACCTCTCAGGAGAGAACCGCGCGCAGTCCACGCCCGTGGGGATCACCTCGCACCTCTTCATCGCTACTCCGTTTGCCGTCAGCTCGGCGCGGACGGGCTCCGAGGGCACGATCACCACCTCTGGGCGCTTCAGCATGTTGCGAAGATAGAGCCACACCATCTCGTTCATGAGGTCGTGCCTTATCGGGAGGGGAGAGTAGTACTGGATCGCCTCGTTCGCCATCGTGTGGAACGTGAGCACGTGTGGCACCTTCAGAGCGCGCGCGGCAGTCAAGCTCAGTATCGCCATCGACGCGAGCCCGTGGGAATGAATTACGTCCACCCTCTCCCGTCTCAGGAACTCGAGCATGTCCGCGGGGGACACCACGATCCTGTACCCGGCGTATGTCTTGAGCTCCCTCGCGGGCAGGTAGTGGACCTTCCGCGAGGTCCTCGGCCTCGGCTTCGCGTCGGGAGCGAGGACGACGACCTCGTGGCCTCTCTTCTCCAGGCCTGAAGCGTTGATCTCCATAGCCACGACCGCTCCGTCCACCGTCGGGTAGAAGGAGTCGGCGAACATTGCGACCTTCAGAGGCTCACTCCCTGCGCAGGTTCGATCGGAGTCTCTTCAGCTTCGATATGACGTCGTCCGGGGACCTCCCGAGCAGCCTTATCATCGGCTCCTTCCCCACTCCGCCGAGGTCGTAGATGGCGTCTGGAACAGAGCCGTGGGATCCGATCGCCTTGTGGACCCCCCATGTCATCGATGAGACGCCCTTGGGCTCCTTCCTCCGGTCGAAGGTCGACATCCTCAGCTTCGCCTTCCTGCAGGCCTCGAGGTTCTCTTCGGAGTACTTCAGATTCATCGCGCAGCGAACCTCGGGGTCGTGTGACGATGCAGCGAGAACGATGCGTGCCACATGCTTCGAGGCACCAAACCTGGCGCACCCGACCCTCTTCGCACGGTTTCCTACTCTGACCACTCGTCCGTCAAAAGCGGCAACCTCGTCCTGCTCCAGGGCGCCCAGAATGCCGTACCCCATGTTGAGGCCGACTTCTGGGATGAGGGCGGGAGTGAGCATGCTCTCGAGCTCGTGGGCTGCTTCCTCGAGCTCCTCGAGCATCGACGGTTTCGCAGCCTCAATCCTGAGGATCGCAAGCGGGTTCGCGCACGGGACTCCGCGGCCAACGGTCTCTCTTGCGACAATCGCCTTGTAGATCATCCCCTTGGCCCGCTTGACTGAATCCTCCAGGTCGTGCCCGAGCGCCATGTTGGCAGCTATCATCGAGGCGAGGGCGCATCCCGTCCCGTGGACCTCGACGTCTATCCTGGGTGAGGAGAGCTTCGTGACGGCGCCGTCGACGCACAAGTAGTCTGCTGCCTCCGCCCCTCTGAGGTGACCGCCCTTGACGAGCACCGCCTTCGGCCCGAGCTCAAGTATCTCCAGCCCCGCCGCGCGTGCGGACCTCTCGTTCCTCACCTCGATCCCGGAGAGCCTCGAGGCTTCGCTCAGGTTGGGCGTGAGAAGCGTGGTCATTGGGAGCATCTTCGCGATGAGCGCCTCAACGAACCCTCCGATGTGCAGATCGCTTCCTGTCGTCGCCGCCATCACGGGATCCACCACGATTGGCGCATCCGTGCCCTTGAGCAGCTGCGACACGGTCTTGATGATATCGGGGCTGTAGAGCATGCCCGTCTTGACAGCATCCAATCTCACGTCTTCGAGGACGGACCTTAGCTGGGAGGCGACCTCCGAGGTCGGGACGGCATGTATCGACGCAACGCCCTTCGTATTCTGAGAGGTCACACAGGTTACGACCGAACAGCCATGGACGCCGACCGCCTCGAACCCCTTCAGGTCGGCCTGCAGGCCCGCGCCACCGACGGAGTCGGAGCCTGCTATAGTGAGGGCAATGGCCATCAGGACGGCCAACGACTACGCCCGATAAATGACTTGTGCCACTTGCGCTCAGGAACGCTGCTGGCATTACAGTTATATACGCGGGAACCAATCCGAACGGCCGCATGAAGGCGGAGACCGGCCACATCGTTTTCAAGGAGAAGTTCAAGTACAAGGACCTCCAGGAGGTCTTCGAAGAGCTCCTCACCACCTTCCTGGAGGAGACGGACCAGATGCCGGACGAGGACGAGATCCTCCAGATGTTCTTGAGGATAAACCTCATGGACATCGAGAAGAACAGAAAGCCCGAGGGTTACAACAGGCGGGGCCGGATGCGGATGATCTTCCCCACGACGAAGGGCAGAAGGCAGCTTTATGTCCGAGCGGACTCGAAGACCGCGGAGACCGTGAGGATAACGGAGAGGCTCAGCAGGATTCTGCGGAAGGCTGGAGTACCTCACGTCGTCGAGTGGGACAAGCTGCAGACGGTGCAGCACTGAGGCTGCGCGGGAAGGAACATGCCCTCGGACCCTGACGCACGCAAGACCGATGACATCCAGGTACGTGTGCGTCAGGCCGTGAAGGCGAAGGCATCTCTGGAGGGCATGCGGAGATCGTTCAGGACCATAATCGAGCGACAGCTGGAGAACGCGGCCAGGATTCCGGACATCGAAGCTCGGAGAGAACGTCTGCGGAAGACCAAGGAGGCGTGCGTGGGCGACGAGGAGCTGCTCGGGGCCGCCATCGCCGCCCTGCGAGGGAACGGGTTCAGGGTGATCCTGGCGAAGAACTCAGAGGCTGCCCTCAAGGTCGTGAAGGAGGAGGTCAAGGGACACGACCTCGTGGTCAAGTCGAAGTCCAACGTGACCAAGGAGCTCCATCTGTCAGAGGCGCTCGCTGACGGCGGCATCGAGGTCATTGAGACGGACCTCGGCGACAGGATAGTGCAGTTGGCGAGGTGCATGCCAGTGCATCCGACAGGGCCTGCGTGTCATCTCACACGGGCCTCGATATCCGAGCTGTTCTCGGACCATTTCAGGAGGAGGGTCTCGGAGGACCCGATGGAGCTCACGAGAGTGATGAGGGACGAGATAGCGGACTATCTGTCCAAGGCACAGATTGGCATCACCGGCGCGAACGCGGTCACAGCGAACGAGGGCGCAGTCGTGATAGTCCACAACGAGGGCAACGCCGCGAAGTGCGCGATGGTCCCAGGGAAGCACATCATCATCACGACCCCGGAGAAGACCGTGAGGTCCCTGGAAGACGCGGTCAACGTGACCGCCCTTCAGACATATCTCTCCACTGGGAAGATCATCAGTTCATACGTGAATGTCGTGACAGGTCCAAGCTACACTGCGGATATCGAGAAGAATGTGTACCATGGAATGCACGGGCCGAAGGAGGTCGTTGTCATCTTCGTGGACGACGGCCGTTTGGAGGCCGAGGACAAGGAACCGCAGTACTGCATCGGCTGTGGCATGTGTCTGCTCCATTGCCCGACCTACAACATGATAGGCCCGGTGTTCGGCAGCGCGGGGCACATGGGCGGAATAGGGGTGCATTTGGCCGGCTCCCGCGGCAGGACCAGGGAAGCTGTGGAGGCCGGGCTGTACTTGTGCCTGACGTGTGGCGCCTGCAAAGAGGTTTGCCCAGCTAGCATTGACACGAGGCAGGGCATTCCTCGCGTTCGAAAATCGGCTCGGGAGGCGAAGGCGGGGAATCTCCCCGAGCATTCGGTCCTTCTGTCAAGCGTCCGTAACTACGACAATCCGTGGCAGGTGCCGAGGAAGCAGAAGGCGAAATGGGCCATCGGAGCGGATCTGCCGCGCAAGGGCGAGCTGCTGTACTTCGCAGGCTGTTCGACATCTCTCCTCTTCCAGGAGAACGCATTGAGGGTCGTCCGGATTCTGAAGGCATTCGGAGCTCAACCAGCGTATCTTGGCGAGGGGGAGAGGTGTTGCGGATCCACCGCAAGAAAGCTAGGTGATGAGCCCCTCGCGAAGGCGAAAGCGGAGCAATGCTTTGAGGATTTCAATGGCGCAGGGGTGAAGACAGTCGTCACGTCGTGCCCGGGTTGCTCGTCAGCCCTCAACCACTATCGCGACCTGCCCGAGAAGTACGGCGTGAGGGTCCTACACCTGTCCCAGTTCCTGGGCGAGCGCCCGAATGGGCCGATGATGAGGTCCCTCAGGGGAATGGGTCGAGGAACATACCATGATCCCTGCGATCTCGGGCGGGCACAGGGCATCTACGATGAGCCGAGACGGCTGCTCCGCGCCATCATGGGGGAGAATCTCGTCGAGATGAGTCGGAGCGGGGCATATTCAGATTGCTGCGGATCCGGCGCAGGCGTCAAGAGCGCCTTCCCCGAGCTTGCGGAGTTGATTGCCCTCGAGCGTGTGGAGATGGCCCGAGATGCTGGCGCTGATTTCATCGTCACGACTTGCCCTTGGTGTGTCCAGAGCCTGAGGGACTGCCAGAAAGGGGAGGACAAGATCGAGATCCTGGACCTAGCAGAGCTTGTTGAGAAGTCGCTGTCTCAGGAATCGCGGTCCTGATTTCTCATTGTGCATCCGTGGCGAAAGGCTGCTCTCTGACGACGGAGTATATTGGCCCATGAGGGGTCAGGACGCTCTTCTTCAGCCGCAAGCCATCAATGAGATAGTCTCCGTACTCGGCCGTGGCATTCGCCCTCAGGAGCTCCTGGACGTTGGCAATATTCCTTCCGCTCCTTGCCCTCGCGAGGGTAAGATGCGGAACGAATCCCTTCTTGTCCCTCTCGAACCCGAGCTCGCCGAGCGACCTGTCGAGCCTGTCGGCAATCCCGCCCAGCCTCGAGCCGTCCTCAATCCCGACCCATACTACCCGAATGTTCGAGAGGGACGGGAACGCCCCCATTCCCAGCAGTCTGATTCTGAATGGCTGAACGCCCTCGCAGGCCGTCTTGATCCTCTCGTGGATGCCTTCGACAAGCGATTCGTCTGTGTCGCCGAGGAACTTCAGAGTTATGTGCATCAGTTCCGGCTTGACTATCTTCAAGTCGGCTCTTGAGCGGGCGAGATCCATTAGCGCTGTCCGAAGGCTTGCCCCGGGCTCGATGTCCGCCGAGATGAACGCTCTGAACTTCACAGCGACCTTATTGGCGGTAGGCGCTCATATTCTTTTCATCGTGCTGTCCAGGTTCATCTATACAAGGACGTTCGGAGCGCTGACCGCTTTCCCTAGCCCTCTTATAGGCTACCAGCCAGACCTTCTCGGAGCGGCCTCGAGCCGCCTGATCTTGGACCGAGCCAATGAGATGCCCCCGATGGCGATCACGAAAGCCGCAACCAGCCCGACCAGGTACGCGGAATCGCCGACGTCTTCTGCGTAGAGCGCGCCAAACGACGCGGCGAAGTTGAAGGCTGAATGCATCCCGACGCCGACGAGATAATAGGGGAACCATGACTTGCGCTGGCGCGCGCTCCTTCCGAACCCGAGGCCCACGACCGATGACGCACTTGCGTGGAGCAGTGCAGACGAGAGGCTCCTGACCACGGCGACCGCGACGAACGCCTCGGCACCGTCCAGCAGATAGGCGTCCGCTTCGTAGAGCAAGTTCTCCGTTGCGGCGAACCCCAGCCCGACGGCGGCGCCGTAGACGATGCCGTCCTCGACCTCAGCCATGAACCGTCTCGTGCCAGCGATTCCCAAGCCCTTTGTGGCCTCCTCGACGAGCGGCGCGATCACGCAGGCGAGGACAAGGGTCGGTACGCTCGGATCGTCGCCTAGTATCTCGTAGACCCTCTCCGCGTTCATGTCGAAGAGGGCGAGCAGGAGGACCTCGAACACGACTGCGATGATCACCGATATGGTGGCGCCGAACACGAACGCCCAGATGAGCCTTCTGTACGGTTCCCTCGAGTAGTGTTCGGTGTTCCTTATCCAGACAAGATACGCCAGAGATGGGACGAAGGCCGCGAGCAGAAGCACCAGAAGGATCACAATCTCGTCGGCCATGGGCTCACTTCGGATGAGAAGTCCTGCGCGCTATTTCAGTCTTTGCTGCTGGGACCTGATGCGCGAATGCAGGAGGAGTCGGGCAGGAGGCTTCAGAATGATGCGAGGGCCGAGAATGTCGAGTCAGATGACGGAAGTAGCGAGAGCACCAGAGTACCTGCTGCCCAGAACACAACAGAAGGAGCTTGGGAGATGTCCTACTTCTTCTCCTCGAGGGTGATGGATCCATTCGGGCACTCGTCCACGCAGGCGCCGCAGTCGAGGCACTTCTTCTCGTCCACGACGGCGACATCCTCGACGGTGATCGCGCCCTCAGGACAGACGTCCACGCACGCGCCGCAAGCGACGCATTCATCCTTGTTGACCTTCGCTGGCATCAGAAGACCTCAGATTCCCTGTTCTTCGTGAAATACTCCAGCCATATAAATCTTATTAACCGAATCGCTTTTCCTACGATTTTAAGAAGAGCAGGTCTATTAAAATCTGGATGACGGGATTGCGCCCTGGCGATCATCTCTCGTCTGCCTCCCCAGACGGGCAAACTATTAGATTCAAGTCCTCCATGGCTGGACCGCTGTCCATGAGATCCGATTGCGTTGGCAGGTGGCTGCTCATGCCTGATGGAGTATGCGACGGGTACGTGAGAGTGGTCGACAGAGCAGTCGAGGAGATATGCTACGGCGATGTGCCCAGCGACGCAGAACGGGCGCTAGTCATTCCCGGTTTCGTCAACGCCCACACGCATGTCGGCGATTCGGTCGCCTTTCCCGCGCCCAGGGGTTCAGTCCAAGAGATCGTGGGGCCCCCCGATGGCCACAAGCACAGGGTTCTGAGATCGACCCCCGCCAAGGTCAAGGAGAAGGCCATGCGCAAATCGATCGAGCTGATGGCAAGGACCGGCTGTTCCGCGTTCATCGACTTCAGGGAAGAGGGGATTGAAGGGTTGAGATCGCTGCGGTCTGCCTGCTCAGGAAGCCCTGTAAAGGCGGTTGCCCTCGGAAGACCTGCAGGCCCGATTCCTTCGGACGATGAGCTGGCCGATCTTGTGCATGCCTGCGACGGCTTCGGAGTGAGCGCTGCGAGGGATTGGCCAGCGGACCTCCTCATGAAGCTTTCTAAGAAGGCCAAGGCCGAAGGCAAGATGTTCGCGCTGCACGCGAGCGAGACGGTGAGGGAGGACATCGACACAATCCTGAAGCTCCGGCCGGACTTCCTGGTGCACATGAACCAGGCCACCGAAGGCGATCTCGAGGCTGTCGCAGCTGAGGGAGCTCCTATTGTCATCTGCCCGAGCTCCAACGAGTTCTTCCGCCTGGGCCAAGACATACCCCGTCTTCTGAGGCACGGCGTGACAGTCGCACTCGGCACGGACAACGGCATGATCGCACGCCCAGACATGTTCGAGGAGATGCGGTGTGCGCTGAGGTCCAGCTCGGCAACGCCGCTCGAAATCGCCGTTCTGGCAACGTGGGGAGGGCGCAAAGTTTTAAATGCGAAAGGCAAGATACTTACGGAAATCACGCCTCAGGATGACCTGACAGCTGTCCGCGTGAAGGGATACGATCCCGTCCGCGAGCTGGTGACGGCCGCTGGGGCAGAGGACGTCTTGGCGGTCGCGCGAGGAGGGAAGGTCTGGAGGTCAAAGGATTGGAAGAAATAAGGAAGATCCTTATCGCGACTGATGGTTCCGAGTACACGAAGGAGGCCGTCACGACTGGGCTTAAGCTTGCGAAGGTCCTCGGCGCGGAGGTGGCCGCGCTCTATGTCATCGACCAGACGTCGTTCGTCAGTTTCCCGATAGACTCATCGGTCGTGAGCGTCTACTCACTGCTGGAGAACGAGGGCAAGCGTGCCGTCGAGGACGTGAAGAAAGAGGGAGAGGCGATGGGCGTGAAGGTCACGCCGGTCGTGGCCGAGGGCTCGCCCACCAGGAAGATCGTCGAGATGGCGGAGGACTTCGACCTCGTGGTCATCGGCACCCTCGGCAGGTCCGCGATATCGAAACTCTTCATGGGCAGTGTCGCTGAGCGCGTGACCAGATATGCCCCGTGTCCAGTTCTCGTCGTCCGCGCCAGGAAGAGGTGATGGAGCTTGAAAGTCAAGGAGGTCATGACCGAGAACCCGATCGTGGCTGAGCTCCCGGGCACGAGGACCGAGGTTCTGAAGAAGCTCGTCAAGAACAACATCACGGGCATGCCGGTCGTGAAATCGGACGACGGCACCTTGGCCGGGTTCGTCACGAGACAGGACATCTTCGCGAAGCCGGACGAAGAGCAGCTCGCGCTGGTCATCCGCCGCAATGTGCCAACCATAGGCCCGAACGCGAGCGTCAAGGACGCAGCGAGGCTGATGGTCGAGCACGGGCTCACCCACCTCCCGGTCGTGGAGAAGAACAAGCTGGCGGGCATACTCACGCCGACCGATCTGCTCATCGTGGTCGAGAAGGACAACCCGCAGATATCCGTGGAGGACATAGTGCGTTCGCCCTGCATACCCATCTACCAGGGCGCGCCCCTCACTGTCGCGCTCGCGACCTTCAGGGCGGCGAAGGTCTACGCGCTGCCTGTGCTGGACGACGACGCGAAGCTCACGGGCATCATCACTGACAGGGACATCTTCAACCAGACCATCATCGACAGCGGGGTCGTGATGAGCGACCTGGGAATCAGCGACGACGAGGACAATTGGACCTGGGAAGGACTCAGGAACGTGATGAAGCTCTGGTACGAGGTTT
>Ga0315314_1004641_pt1 | contig 10238 bp, 6 predicted proteins | sample TDP9_MG_FD_203631 | JGI IMG/M metagenome (GOLD analysis project Ga0315314, IMG submission 203631) | Freshwater sediment microbial communities from Lake Towuti, South Sulawesi, Indonesia - TDP9 | ecosystem: Environmental > Aquatic > Freshwater > Lake > Sediment | place: Indonesia: South Sulawesi... | reverse complement strand
CCCGCCGGCGCGATCTTCCTCCCCGCGCTCGGCCAGGCCGGCGGCCTTCTCCGCAGCCCCCAGCCGGTCGAGGCGCGCGTGAATCGCCAGACGGAAATCGCCGCCCTCCAGCAGACCGAGCGCCTCATCTCCAGCGGCAAGCCGGCCGGCGCCGTCACGCGCATCGAGCCGGCGCCCCAGGACGCCTATCTGCTGCTCGATTTCGGGAAAGAGGTCTTCGGCCATCCAACCTTGAAGATCCGCTCGGCCGGCGAAGGCGTCATCGACCTCGGTTACAGCGAGGCGCTGGTGGACGGTCGCGCGGTGCCGAACAAGACCGGGCTGAGCAACGCCGACCGCTACCTTCTCCGGCCCGGCGCGCAGAGCTGGCAGACCTTCGAGAAGCGGGCCTTCCGCTACATGCAGGTGGACTTTCGCCAGCTCACCGCGCCTGTCGAGATCGACAGCATCGGCCTGCGCTTTTCCACTTACCCCGTCCAATACCGCGGGCAGTTCCGCTGCTCCGATGAGAAGCTGAATCGCATCTGGGAGGTTGGCCGCTACACCGGCTTCAGGAAAGCGCTCATCCGCCCGCATCCCGCCGGCCTCGAGCACGCCTCGGCCACGGTGCCTGCGCCCCAGGGAGACCTGAAGGCCGCCTGGAGCGCGGGAGCGCAGGAGTTTTCGCTCGAGCTGGACCTGCCCGCGGGAATGACCGCCCGGCTCTCGCTGCCGAAAGCGCGGCCGGAATGGAACCGTCTGAGCGCGGATGGCCGGCCCGTTCAACCGCTCTCCTCCACGCCCGCGCGAGTGGAGCTGGACTGGGCGGCGCCGGGCCGGCACGAGTTCAAGTTGAGGGGATGACATCATGACGCCTTTTCGATCCCGGCGGCCTCTGCATAAAGAGATCGCCGAGCTTCTCTCCGAGCGGATCATCTCGCGACAATACCCCGAGAAATCGTTGTTGCCCACCGAGCGCGAGCTGTGTGAGGAGCACGGCGTGAGCCGCACGGTGATCCGCGAAGCCATCAAGCTGCTGGAGAGCCGGGGGCTGGTGCGCATCGACCGCGGGCGCGGCACCGTCGTGCAGGAAGCCCGCCCCGAACCGGTCACCGATTCACTCAAGCTCTTGATGCGGCGCAGCAACCACCCCCTCGAGCAACTGCTCGAAGTGAGAAGGATTCTCGAGACGGACATGGCCGCGCTGGCCGCCGAGCGCCGGACCGAGGCCAACCTCCAGGTGATGGAGCGGTGCCTGGCGGTCATGCGGGAGAAACCCAGCGAGCCGGAGGGCTACGTCGATGCGGACATCGAGTTTCATACCGAGATCGCCCGCGCCGCCCAGAATCCGGTGCTGCTCATCCTGCTGGAGTCTCTTTCCCAGTTGCTGCGCCAGAGCCGCATCGCCTCGTTCTCCGGTCCCCGCTTCGTCAAGCTGCGCACCCGGCAGCACGAAGCCATTTTCGAGATGATCCGCCGCAGGGACGCCGACGGCGCGCGGGCCATGATGCTCATGCACCTGAGCGACACGCAAAGAGATTTGGAAAGACACAGAGCAAAAGGCGGGCAAGAGCCCGCTTTCGCTTCATGACGAAAGGAGGTAAGACAATGCGATCCAGGGCAGCCACTGTCTTGTGGCTTCTCATCCTTGCGCTTCCGGCCATGGCGCAACGAACCACTGGATCGGTCGTTGGAATCATCACCGATACCAGCGGGGCCATTGTGCCAAACGCCGAGATTACCGTGACCAATGTTGACACCGGCATCACCCGCACCGCCGCCAGCGAGAGCACCGGGAACTACCGCGTGCCTTCCCTGCCCCCCGGCAGGTACCGCGTCACCGCGGAGATCGCGGGCTTTCGCAAAGCCGTGCGGGACGGCATCACCCTTGAAGTGGACCAGGACGTCCGCATCGACTTCAGCTTGCAGGTCGGCGACGTCCGCCAGGAGGTGACCATCTCCGAGGCCGCTCCGCTCGTGAACACCGAGACCGGCGCGCTCGGCCAGGTGATCAGCAACCGGCAGGTCCTCGAGCTGCCGCTGAACGGCCGCAACCTGTTCCAGTTGCCCCGTCTGGCCCCGGGCGTCGCCGGCAACGAGGTGCGAATGAACGTGAACGGCAGCCGTCCGTTCCAGCAGGAGGTCTTGCTCGATGGCGGCAGTGAGATCCTCCCCAACCTCGGCAACTTCAACGAGGGCACGCCCATCCTGGACTCCGTCCAGGAGTTCAAGATGCAGACCAACGCCTACGCCGCCGAATTCGGCAGCGGCGCCGGCGTGATCAATGTCACCACCAGGAGCGGAACCAACGAATTCCACGGCAGCGCCTACGAATTCTTCCGCAACGACAAGCTGAACGCCAACAGCTTCTTCAACAACCGGCGCGGCCGTGGGAAGGGCGTCGTGCGGCGCAACACCTTCGGGGCGACGCTCGGCGGGCCTGTTATCAGGGACCGCACGCACTTCTTCTTCCTTTACGAGGGAGAAACCGACCGCAGTCCCGGCTCCAGCCTGACCGACCTTCCGACCGGCGCCATGAAAAAGGGCGATTTCTCCGCCCCCGGCCTGCCGCTCCTCTACGATCCCACGACCAGCCGGTTCGACCCCGCCCTGAACCGCTACGTTCGGACGGTCTTCCCCGGCAATCTGGTCCCGTCAGCACGCATCGACCCGGTGGCGCGGAAGGCGGTCGAGTTCTTCCCTGAACCGAATTTCGGCGCGCCCGGTGCGTTCGCTCAGAACGTGCTGGTGATCGAAAGCAGCAGGGTGAACAGCACCCGCCTGAATCCACGCATCGATCACAAGTTCAGCGACAGCCATTTCCTGTTCGGTCGCCTGAAGTACCAGCAGGACAACCGCTACACCACTCATCGCTGGCCCGGCAACAACCCGGCTGACCCGAGCTACCAGTGGCAGGACAACCGCACGCGGCACTTCACCCTCTCGGACACCTACCTGTTCACCCCCAGGCTCGTCAACGACTTCCGGTTCACTCTCTGGAGAGGTTTCTATCCCATGTCGAACAACGGCATGTTCAAGGACTACGCCGGTCAGCTCGGCCTCAGGAACTCCACCACCACGGCCTTCCCCATTTTCAGCATGGGGGGCATCGCCAGTTACCAGCTTGGCGGCGCGGGCGCCATGCTCCTGACCGAGGAGACCACCCACCTCGGCGAGGCGATGAGCTATATCCGGGGCCGGCACTCTTTCAAGTGGGGTGCGGACATGCGCTGGAACCGCGTCAATAACATCACCGGCGGCAACTCCTCCTCGGGCAGCTTCACGTTCAGCGGCGTCTTCACGCGCAACCTGGTTACCGGCAGAGACGGCCTGGGCCTGGCCGATGCGCTGCTCGGCCTGCCGGGCAGTTACTCGATCACCACCCGCGACCTTCGCTACGGCGCCCGTAAGCCGGCGTTTTCCTGGTACGCCCAGGATGACTGGAAGATCAGCCCGAAGCTCACCCTGAATTTCGGGTTGCGTCATGACCTCGAGTTCGGTTGGACCGAGGTCTGCAACCGCTACTCGAACTTCGATCCCGGCGTGATCAATCCGTACAACAACCGGCCCGGCGCGCTGATCTTCGCGGGCGAGAAGGGAGCGCCCGCGCGGATGGCCGGCAAACGGCTGACCAACTTCGCCCCGCGCTTTGGCCTGGCCTATTCGCCGTTCGGCGACACACGCACCGTCGTTCGGGCGGGCGGCGGTTTCTTCTTCACCCCGACCCGTGCGCTGCCCGATTTCGGAGGAGGCGGCCTTGGTTATGTGAATTCAACCAGCGTGACGAACACCGACCAGGTCACGCCGATCTTCACCTTGCAGCAAGGTCCACCCCCTCCCACGCTGCCGGCCCGTACTCCGGACCTCGGCGTCGGCCAGGGCGTTGGCTGGCGGATTTACAACGTGCCCACGTCCGTGACCTATCAATACAATATAACGATCGCCCGGGAGTTGCCCGGCGGCATCGGAGTGGAAGCCGCTTATGCGGCGCAGCGCGGCGTACATCTGCTGTTCACCCGCTCCATCAACCAGCTCCGCACCGAGCAGCTCGGTCCCGGCGACATCACCTCCCGCAGGCCGTGGCCGCAGTACTCCGGCGTCTCGGCGATCTTCCACGACGCCGTCTCCTGGTATCACTCCTTCCAGTTCAAGCTGGAAAAGAAGTACTCGCACGGGCTGAGCTGGCTGCTGTCCTACACCAATTCCAGGTCGATGGACAACTCTTCGCTCGACCCGTCGCTGGGGAGCGGCAACACCATCCAGACCGCCTACGACACGCGCTCCAACTGGGGGCCGTCGATGCATGACATCCCTCAGAACCTGGTCGTCAGCTTCAACTATGAGCTGCCGCTCGGACCGGGACGCGCATTCCTCAGCACCGGCTGGCAGGGCAAGGTGCTCGGAGGCTGGCAGGTCAACGGGATCACCTTCGTCCGCGGCGGGCTTCCCTACGAGCTGACCATGGCGGTGAACACCACCAATTCCGGCGCCAACTCGCAGCGGCCCGACCGGCTCGGGCACGGCTCGATTCCCGGCCCGACCATCGATAAGTGGTTCGACACCGAAGCGTTCGTCTCGCCCGGCCAGTACCGCTACGGCAACGCGGGCCGCAACTTCCTCCGCGGCGACGGCGCCATCAACTTCGACCTGTCCGTGTTCAAGAACACTTACTTCGCCACGCCCCTCAACGAACGCACTAATGTGCAGTTCCGCGCTGAGCTCTTCAACGCGTTCAACCAGGTGAGTTTCAGCAACCCCAACGGAAGTGTCGGCGGCTCCACCTACGGGACGGTTACTGGCGTCTCTGTCGGTTCCCGCCAGATCCAACTGGCGCTGAAGTTCATCTTCTGACATGTGGACCCGCTGGAAAGCGCGCTTCCCCGGGAGCGCGCTTTCCCTTTCGCTGATCGCCTTCTGCGCGGCCGCCCTGGGGCAGCCGCCTTCTCCGCCCTTTCGCGGGCTCAAGGAAGACTATGCCCGCATCGCCCGCCTGAACCTCGGCATCATCCGGCATCTCGGCACGCGCCTCACCACCGGCTTCCAGCGCGAGTTCAGCGAAGATTTCAACAACAACGCCATCCTCTTCCTCGCCTACCAGGACAAGCCGGACGCGCTGAACCTCTGGGAGATCTCACGGGCGAAGGGCATTGAGCCGGCCGCGCTGGAAAACACCAGGCGCTACTTCGATTACTTCCTCCTGCTCACCGCCCCTAACGGCGCCCGCGCCCGGTTCGGCCACGACTACCAGCGGGACTCCGTCGCCGCCGTGTTCGCTCTCGGCGCCAGGCTGTTGCGCGACGGGCGTTACAAGTACGCGCTGAACCGCGTCGCCGAATTTTCCCTCGAAAAGCGGTACCGCTTTCCGCTGCTCGACCTCATCTGGAACTCCGCCGACGACGGCCTCGCGCCCGTCGAGCCGCGCCGGAAATCCGCCTTTCTCGCCACGCCCTGGACCGATTACACCGCCGTCGGCAAGGAGATGCCCGACAAGATCGTCTTTCGCGACGGCTGGAACCCGGCTGACGATGCCTTTCTTTTCCTCGATCTTCGCCACAGCGGGCAGCACGCCCTGGCCGATGCCCAGATGCTCGGCTGCTATATCTGGCGCGACACCCCGTGGTTGATCAACACGTCGGAGCGCGCGCTGCACACCCGCGATGTCGATTACCGCTGGCAGGCCAACGCGCTGGTGATCCGGCCGGGCGCTGGCGCGCCGGCGGCCGACTATCTCAAGGACCGCGAGTCCGATCGAGCCAGCGCCGACGTCCAGCCGGCCGATGTCGGCTTTCAGGAGCTGGGCGCCGCCGCCTTCTCCCGCTCCAGCCTGGCCGCCGCCGGCTTCCTCCAGACCCGCGCCGTCTGGCACCTGGAACGAGGCTACACCGTCGTCTTCGATTCCGCCCGCGCGCAGGCCCCCGGGACTTACACCATCGGCACGGTGTGGCACACCGCCCAACCGGTGCGGTTGAAGAGCGAAGACATGCTCCTCCTCGAGGACGGAGTCGAAAACCGCTTCAGCCTCCGCTGGTTCCCGGGCCAGCCGATCGAAACCGGGCTCCAGCGCCGCCTCTACAACGGCACTCCCGAAGCATCGAGTTACTACGGCGTGGGCAAGGAAGTGAGCGATCTGTTCCAGGCCGGCTCGGCCGAATTTCGAGCGGGACAGCGCTGGAATATCACCAATCTCCTGCTGCCGCACCGTAAAATGACCTGTTCGGCCAGAAACCTCGGCAGCCCGAACGACTCCGCCTTCGCGGCGGTCGAGGTCGAGCAGCCCGATTCCATCGACGTGCTGGGCGTCGGCTTCGAGCCGGGATTGCACGCGTACGGGCGCATCCAGTCCAACGCCGAAGCGATTCTGGCCCGCTGGAGCCGCAAGTTCGCCGGGCCGGTTCGCATCTGGTACGTGAATGGCGACCGCCTGCGCCTCGAAACCGGCCTGCCGCCCGAGTCGATCGCCGTTCGCCGCTACGCTCAGCAGTCCTGGTACGTTGATGCGGTCGCGCAGCCGTCCGAGTCTGCCCTGGACCGAAAAGCCTGGAGCTTCTCCGATGGCCGCGTGGAGATCTCCCTTCCCTCCGGCTCGGGAGAAATTGAGATCCGGTTCGCGCCCCCGGCGCGGCGGGTGATCAATCTGAACCGTGACTGGAAGCACCTGCCCTGGGATTCCGCCAGCGCGGCCCGCCCTGACCTCGACGACTCCGCCTGGCGGCCGGTGCAGCTTCCGTACTCCGAGCTGGCGCGCGAAGGCGAGAACGTGCACTGGTACCGGAAGCGCCTCGCCCTCCCGCTCGATCTCAGGGACAGGCGCGTCTTCCTGGAGTTCGAGGGCGTCGCCATCCAGTGCGCTGTCTGGGTGAACGGCAGGCAGGCCGGCGAGCACCTCGGCGCCTTCAACAGCTTCCGCCTCGACGTCACCCCGTTCCTGAATCGCGACGGCGCGCCGGACCTGCTGGCCGTGCGGGTCGATTTCTCCCCCGGCTGGCGGCACAAGATCCCGTTTCTGCCCGAGGGCTACAACGACTACGGCGGTATCTACCGCGATGTCTGGCTGGCGGCGGCCGATCCGCTCCACCTGGACTCCGTCTTCATCACCACGCCGGAGTTGAATGCGGAAGCCGGCGTCGTCAAGGTGCAGGCCGCTCTTGCCAACCAGGACGCCCGGAAGCGCTCGGCCACGCTCGTCAGCATCGTTTACGACGCGGCCTGGCGCGAAGTTCTCCGCATGGAAACGCCGGTCGAGCTCGCGGCGGGCGCCGTGCGCGAGTTCAGCCAGACCTCGACGCCGCTGGCGCGGCCCAACCTCTGGTCGCCCCAGTCGCCCTATCTCTATACCGTCGTCTCACGGCTCGTGGCCGGCTCGAAGGTCCTTGACGAGCTGCGGAATCCGCTCGGCTTCCGCTGGTTCCGCTTCGATCCTGACAAGGGCTTTTTCCTGAACGGGCGGCACTTGAAGCTCCGCGGCGCCAACATGCACCAGGGCTACCCGTTCGTCGGCAATGCCCTGCCCAATTCCAGGATGCCCTTCGATCTCCAGGTGCTCAAGGCGATGGGATGCAACTTCCTGCGCACCACGCACATCACGATGGATCCGGTCGTGCTCGAGATGGCCGACCGACTGGGGCTGCTCGTTTGGGAGGAGATCCCGGTGGCCGGCTTCGGCAACGGCCGCATGGGCGATCCCTTCTACGACGAGTCCGCCCGGCAGCAGATGCGCGAGATGGTCCGCCGCGACCGCAATCACCCCTCCGTCATCCTCTGGTCCACCATGAACGAAGCGGCCGGCGGCGAATCCCGAAAGCTGCTGCCCGCCACGCTGAAGCTCTGCCGCGACCTGCACCAGATCGCGAAGCAGGAAGACCCGACGCGGCTCACCGCTATCGCCGAAACGGTGGACGCCTTCTTCGGCATCACCGACGTCAGCGGGCGCAACGGCTACTTCCGCGGCCGCAACCTCTACCAGCTCGGCGAGACCTTGGACCAGCTCAAGCGCGACCATCCCGAAGGCCGGTTTCTGATCAGCGAGTACGGCGCCCCGGACGTCGAACGCGGCAGCTTCGGCGCCGGCCGGACCGACAGCGAAGAGTACGCCGCCATCGTTCACCAGCACAACGAGCGCGAGTACGCCAAACGGGATTGGATCGCCGGTTCCACCGTCTGGAACGCCTTCGATTATTTCCACGGCGCCCCGCATGAAGGAGTCGCCGATGAGGCGCGGTACCCGAAGGACGCCTATTTCTACTACCAGAGCCGGTGGTCCGCCGAACCCATGCTGCGCATCCGGTCGGCTTCGCACTGGAATTACCCCGGAAAGGACGCCGGCAGCGCGATCGACGTGGTCGTGGATACCAATTGCGATTCGGTCGAATTGTTCCTGAACGGCCGTTCCCAGGGAACGCGGCAGGGGCCCGGGCCGCTCGTCTGGAGCCAGCTTTTCTACGCGCCCGGCACTCTGCGGGCGGTCGGCAGGAAAGGCTCCGCAACCCTCGAGCATTCACGGGCCACCGCCGCCGCGCCCTACAAGGTGGTCCTTACCGCCGATGCCTACGAGCTGGCGGCCGACGGAAGGGACCTGGCCTCCCTGCAAGCCCGGCTGGTTGATGAGGACGGCCGCCTAGTCGCCAGCTCCTATGAAACCCTCCGGTTTGCCGTGCAGGGAGAAGGAGACCTCGTCGGCCCGTCGTCTCACCGTCTGCTTGCCGGCGTCGCGACCCTGGCTTCGGTTCGCTCCAGAACCACCCCCGGCGAAATCCGTGTCTCGGCCCGTCTGGGCCGGCTCAAGCCCGCCGAGATTCTGATCCGGTCAACCGATCGCAAATCCTCGACGCAATACCAGTAGCCTTTGGCGCGGATATCAAGGGCGCAGCCCTTGCCTGGTTAGAGCAGAGTCAGCGTTTCAGTTCATCGACGACCGCGCCAACCCCTTTCTCGCTTAACAGCCTTTTCAACCGTTTCCGTGCCGCATCGAACCCCTCGAAAAACCCGGCAATCCGCCGCGAGTCCTTCCGCGAGTCAGGTCCCCAGCTTGAGTGATCGGCGAATCGCACATAGTCGATCTTGATTTTGAAGTCAGCGTCAAATCCGCCGCGGGGCTGATATGCGAAGGGCCTTACGGGAACGACCTCGCCAGGTCGGACCGACATGCCGGGCTCCTTGATGGCGACTTCTGTGAAGGCAGTAACAACCTTGCCGCCGACCACCACGTCAACCACGATGGCCCAGCCGACAATCTGTTTCTGGGAGCTGTTGATCACGGCAAACGACAGTTGCTTCCCGTTGGCAGTCGCGGTAACGTGTTCGCCTGTTGGAGTCAAAGGCAATGGTTCAGCCGGGCGCTGAGCGCTGGCAAGGAAGATCACGAGCAAAAATCCCAGCCAGCAACGCATGATTCACCTCCTCGGACGCAGCGGCGGTTAAAGCTTGCACTCATAGCAGTCCGAGCTTCGGAGATACCAGAACTGCGTGCAGCTATCATAGCATTTGCACTCGGCTTCGTACCGGGCAAGATCGCATTCATGCGTCCACTCGACGACGCCGCAAGAGGCAGGGCACTCGAGCACTTCGCAGCCTGTGCCGGACCTGCGTAAGCTGGGAGCAGCATTGCCAGGGCAGGCACGGCAAGCAGAGCAGTTGGGAGTCAGACACTTAAGAGGAAATGGGTTTGGCTCCCCGAGCGCGACATCGCAAGAAATGGGAAAAGCTCGACTGCGGGAGACGCTCGTAACCCATTGACTTACGGCACGTTCGGCAAATGTCCGGAGCGGGTGCCAAGCCATGCGCGCCGAACCTCGTCTTCCTTTTGAAACTCGTCCCTTGGGCTGCCAACAGCGACTCACTGCCCGTTTGCAGCCCGACCGCTCTGCTGGGGCGCATGGTCGGGGTGGCGGGGACGCCGGTTCTCTTCGTGAACCGGGAACCGGTGGCGAGTGCCGCCGAACTGGAAACGACTGTGGAGCGGATTCTAGGAGGCGTCTGATGACATTCAGGCACAGCATGTGTGCGTTGTTGGTGGCGGCGAGCGGTGCCGCCTGCGCGCAGGCCCAGACGTGCGCGTTTTCCATCGCGGGACTGAATCGGGCGCGCGCGGTGATGGGCCCGGTGCACTCGGAATGCCCGGGCAGCATCCATGGCGCGCCCTTCGGCAACTGGGGTGCTAGCCTCGATTTCCACGCGTGATCCCGTGGGTCGATGCTCCAGGGGTGCCCTTGGGGATGCCGCGCCATTCGCTTTGCCGGCGTCGCGCTCCGTTAATGGTATCA